>Ga0207022_10258_pt2 | contig 11630 bp, 12 predicted proteins | sample Alteio_BWMinCont_46_FD_153307 | JGI IMG/M metagenome (GOLD analysis project Ga0207022, IMG submission 153307) | Enriched cells from forest soil in Barre Woods Harvard Forest LTER site, Petersham, Massachusetts, United States -... | ecosystem: Environmental > Terrestrial > Soil > Temperate forest >... | reverse complement strand
TCCTCACCTATATTAATCGTAGATGATGACGCGCTAAACTGTCGTTTTCTGGAAAAAATGTTGCGTAGCCGAGGTTTTCACAACCTACACTCCGTTGGAAGCGCAGCAGAAGCGCTTTCACTGTTGCCCGGTTTAAACCCGGCCCTGGTGATCCTCGACATCATTATGCCAGACATGGATGGGTATGATTGTTGCGCCGCCATCCGTAAGCTTGAGGCATTTCGTGAGCTGCCCATACTCGTCCAGACGGTCATTGTTGACCCGATGTTACGGGTCAAAGCCTTTACGATGGGTGCAACAGATTTGCTCAGCAAACCTGTTTACCCTGAAGAACTCTGTGCCCGCGTCATGGTGCATCTGGAAAAACATTACTCCCTCAACCAGCTCCAACTGTATAAAGACCGTATTGAGCAGGAACTGGAAACAGCGCGGAACTTACAGCTTACGATTTTCCCTTCCTCCGATGATATCGAAGACATCAAACAGCGCTACCAATTGGATCTGGCTTCCTATTTCAAACCCTCTTCAGAAATAGGGGGAGATTTTTGGGGTGCTCGTGCCCTTTTCCTAGATCAAACCACACTCTGGATGGTAGATTTTTCCGGTCATGGTGTGGCCGCTGCACTCAATGCCTTCCGGCTACAGGCTTACCTTACAGAACACTCATGGCTTACTGCCGGACCGGGTGAATATCTTTCGCATCTAAATGACAAATTATCAAATCTGTTACCGCCCGGTCAATTTGCCACCATGTTCTATGGCATCATCAATACCAAGACGGATGAGCTGTCTTATGCTTGTGCCTGCACGCCGCATCCCATCATTCTGCGCAAAAAAACCGGCAAAGCGGAAATCATTGACGGTAGCGGCAATCTGCTTGGCATCAACACACACACGTATCCCACACAATCCATAAACTTCAGTCCGGGTGACGTACTCGTTCTGTACAGCGATGCGTTGATTGAAACATGCAAACCACATGGCAGTTTCCTTGATGCACAAGCCATCGCAACATTGCTGGAAAAATATCCTGAGAATGCCAGCTCTGATAATTATTGTGCATCCCTGATGCAACACCTACTGCAATATTTTTTCCAGCATGTCGGTGACGTGTCCCCAGACGACGATCTTACGCTGGTCGTTTGCGCCAGAAAATAACATCCATCCACATAAAGGGAAGAAAGTAATGCGTATCAAGATATGTAATTTCAGACTGAATGATATTAATAGAATATATAGTCTGTCAAAGATGCTGGCACATTTCTTTCCCGATACCGAATCCTGCACCATCGGCATTTATGAATTATTATTGAATGCAGTAGAACACGGTAATCTTGGTATCGGCTATGAAGAAAAAACGGACCTTATACGTAGCGGCTTATGGCATGCCGAAATCATGCGCCGCCTTGCCTTGCCAGAATATGCAGATAAGGAGCTCAATATCATTATCCAAATCAATGAGCAGGAATGCCGCCTCAGCATTTCCGATCAGGGGAATGGCTTCCCCTGGCGTGATTTCATCCGGCGGGCTGGCGAAGACCATCGCCCCAATGGTCGCGGCCTTTACATCGCAATGCAGAGCTCATTCGATGATTTGTTTTTTAATCCCGCCGGGAATGAAGTGACCTGCGTTGCACAATATAATAATGCACAATAATAAGCGCAACATTACCGTGCGGCAGCGATAATCGCTTCCACCGTAATTCCGTGCAAACGCCGATACCAATTACGGTCACCCGACTTCGCAGAAAGTGGCTGCTCGACAAAAATCCGCCGCGCCGGAATGGTGATGCCTTGTTGATTGCAGTATTCCAACACCAGCGTACCCAACCCACCACGACCGTGTTCTTCCACGGTGATAAAACGTTTGGTATTTTTAGCGACATGTGCAAGCGCCTGCACATCGAATGGTACCAGCGTCGGCATACTTATCAGCCCTACAGGGGTTCCCGCTTCTGCCAATTGCTGCGCGGCCTGTTTTGCAATATCAAGTGTTCCGGCACTGCTGATAATCGTCGCCTCTTTCCCCTCGCCTAATACGATAGCCTTATGGAAGTCACCGCCGGGAATTTGCATATGCACAACGGGTTCCCCACCTCGCCCCAGACGCACATAGCCCGGGCCAGACCGCGTACACATCGCCCGCGCAGCCAGACTCGCCTCAATCGGATCACCCGGAGCATATAAAGTAATATTCGGCAATACGCGCATCATCGCGATATCCTCGATGACATGGTGAGTGTAGCCCATAGCACCATAAGCATATCCGCCGCCAAGAGCGATGACGTTTACATCGAGGTTATGATAACAGACGTCGTTGCGGATTTGTTCCAGACAACGCATGAACGAGAAATTTCCAATCGTGTAGGTAAATACCTTTTTGCCGGAAAGCGCGAGTCCGGCGGCCACACCGATCATGTTCTGTTCAGCTACCCCCACATTGATGAAACGCTTCGGGAATTCTTTGGCAAATACCTCCAGCACCGAAAATCCAATGTCACCTGAAAGCAACCACAGATCAGGATTTCTACGTGCTTCTTCGCACAGTGCGTTAATAAAAGCATTTCTCATGGCATCGCCTCAATTTCGGCAATCGCTTGCTGTAACTGCTCAGGCGAAGGAGATTTATAATGCCACGCCAACGTTCCTTCCATAAAGCTCACACCTTTGCCTTTCACCGTATGGGCAATGATGACGGTGGGAGCCTGTGAAGATTTATTTTTTAACGCCTGCAAAAGTGCTTCATGATCGTGCCCGTCCACCTCAACCACATGCCAGTGACATGCCCGCCATTTATCGGCCAGCGGTTCTAGCTCCAACACTTCCGACACGGAACCAAAACTCTGGATTTTGTTATAATCCACAATCGCCACCAGCGAATGTAACTTTTGATGACCGGCAAATAATATCGCTTCCCAATTCGATCCCTCGTCCAGCTCGCCGTCGGAAAGTATCGAAAAAATACGCGTCGCAGCGCTCGCATGTTTCATCGCCAGCGCGATACCGCACGCCACAGGAAGCCCATGTCCCAATGATCCTGTCGAGAGTTCCACACCAGACACATGGTGGCTCAAATGTCCCTGTAACGTCGTGCCATTCGTGCCGTATTCTTCGAGCATTGCTTTATCAAAATATCCGACTTCGGCGAGCACCGCATACATAATCGCGCACGCATGCCCCTTGCTTACAATCACACGATCGCGCTCAGGCCACGTTGGGTTTTTTGTATCATAACGCAATACAGAACCGTAAAGCACTGCCACGATATCCGCCATGGATAAACATGAGCCAATATGCGATGCGTTCGCTCTATGCACCATTTTCAGTGCTTCGATACTGATCGCCTTTGCCAATTGTTTTGTGGTTTTATTGTCCATATCGTTTTATCCAACGTTATTTAAACGCCAGCACTCCCATATTGCCCACATTAATGGGGATCTTGATATAACCAAGCTTAATCGCTTTTAAAAAACATACCAGATTACGGGTAATTATTTTAGGCAGCGGGAATAATTTTATCCAGTAATGCAGGGGATATCTGTTCCATACGGGAAATAATTTAATATCGGTGAATCCTGATTGTTTCATCAGCGTCACCACGCTTTGCGGTGAAAAGAGCTGTAAATGCTCAATATCGAAGATAGGCGATTTTGTGCCGAGCAGCCGATTTACCAACCCCTCAATATTGTGGGATACAGTAAAATACACACCACCCGTAACCAGTGCATTGTAGCAACTACGACTCACTGTCAGTGGGTCGGCAATATGTTCGAGCGTTTGGAAACAACTGATAAAGGCATAACTATTTGCCGGGCACGCTTCAGGAACAAAAATACCCTGGTGAATATGCGCTCTGATCGCTGGGTCTGCGGTCGCAATAGCAGAGGGAGATGGTTCAATACCCTCCAGTTCCGCAAATCCATAACGCTGTAACTCTGATAAAAACTCTCCGCCGCCCGTACCAATATCCAGTGCTTTTCCCCGCACTAAATTTTTGGGTAAATACGAGGCATATGTCTGCGCGGCACAACGTGCCTCTTCCTGACTATCAAACGATGCGGCTTCATATTCCTGCTGCAACGTGGTTTGCACCGGCGCAGGATCGGCATAGACCAACCCACACGTAGTGCACTTCATTAAACGATGCCGCATACGCTCAGGATATTTGCGTGAGGCAAAAGCAAAGGCATCTAATTTTTCATATTCAATATTGGTCTCACAATAGACGGTCTGGCTTGAGATATTACAGATCGGGCAATTACGATGCACTACTTCCATTGGGGCACCTGTGCTAACGCTTTTTCTAATGCAATCTCAGGTTTCCAGTTCAGGGCATGCTTAATCGCATTGATATCAGCAACACGACGCGTCGGCATGTCACCCACATTTTCGATAGCACGACGCAACCCAGCTACATCCTTAAACTTGCAGTGCTCCGCCATCGTGAGGGCAATCTCGCCGATGCTATGGCCAACTCCCGTGGCAAGATTGAAAATGCCGTGAACCTTTGGTGCCTGAAGCGCTGCCATCGTCGCCCCCGCCACATCATCCACATGAATATAATCCCATACCGCATGCGGTGTTTTAAAGACCGGCATCTCCTGCTTTGAGAAACAATCATGCAAATAGGGCATGACATAGGATGCCTTATATTCACTACCATACGATGCAAAGATTCGTAGCCACACACATTCAATCTGCTGTTTAACGGCGAGTGCCTGAAGCGTGTGGCACACAGCGAGTTTAGTTGCTCCATATACGCTGTGCGGAAATGTCGGCATACGCTCGCTGACATCTTCCGCAATGCCATCACTATATTCTGCCTGTGAGCCAAACGCAATCCACCGGCCGCACCCGGCCGCTACGGTAATTTCAAATAATTGCAGGGCAGATTGCAAGTTGAGCCATACAAATTCAGGTGCATTGCGATTAGTGTTTTCCGTACCCATCCATGCTGCATGAATCACGATCTCTGGCGCAAACGTACTAATCACAGAAACAACATCAGGCGTTATATTTTCTAAAGCGCATTCACAAATCTTGACGTTTGCAGAAACACTGCCCAAACGCTGCGAATTACGGGCTAATACCATCACCTGATATTCTTCGCGTATCAATTCGCGCAGGATTGCTTTGCCAACAAACCCGGTAGCACCTGTGAGTAATATGCGTGGTTTAGTTCCCATCAAATCCAACGGCCTGCTCCACAATGAAATTGGGACGCGCTTTCACTTCCTCAAAAGCCATACCCACGTATTCACTTAGAATTCCTATCAGAATGAATAATATGCCAAACATGAACGATACGAACGAGAGTATGATACTCAGGTCGGACCAAACGTGGCCTAGGAAAAGCGCTTTAAATCCCATGACGCCAATCGTCAATGCTGACCCCGCCGTGAGCAGCAGCCCCAATACGATCGCCAACCGCAGCGGCACAACGGAGAATGCGACAATACCGCGAAACGCCACTTTGAGTACATGCATGGTATGGGCTTTGGAAAGTCCGGCAACGCGATCACCTCGATCAAATACTACTCCGCAGGTTTTAAACCCGGTCCATGCCATGATCCCGCGCAGCATTCGCGTGCGCTCGTTCATTCCGTTAACGGTATCAATGACCTTGCGATCAATCAGGCGGAAGTCGGAAACATACCGTGGAATCACGCCACCGGTAAGCTTATTAATCACCGCATAAAACATTTTGGAGTTAAAACGACGCAACCACGTCCCCTGACGACGGCGGATAACACCGTAGACATTCTGGTAGCCTTCTTCCCATTTTTTTACGAACTCAAGTATTGTCGCTAGCGGATCTTCAAGATCAGCCGAAAGCATAATCGCCGCATCGCCACTGGCATAATGCAAGCCCGCCGTCATACCGCCATCGGTCATAAAATTACGTGCCAGCTTGAGGATTTTGAACCGGGGGTCACGTGCACGGATGGCGAGCAGTTTTTCGTAGGTGGTATCATGCGATCCGTTTTCGACAATGATGGCCTCGCAATCGTATGCGGATAGCTGGTTAAACAGCGCTGCCAATGCATCATAGAGCAGATCGACGCATTCCTCTTCGTTATAAGCAGGGATAACAAAGCTGAGTAATTTTTTGGTCATGCGGGAATCCCCGTTCTATAGGCAGTTAATTGTTCAAGCGTGAATTCGGTGATACTTTGCGGATGAGCAAGATAATGCCCATACCATTTCGCCGTGGTTTCGATGGCGTCATGTGTGCTTAGCCGTGGCCGCCAACCCAGTACGGTTTTTGCTTTGATATTATTGAGTTTAAGCAGATGCGCTTCATGTGACGTATCAGTTTTGCCATGCGTAATCGTTACGGGATTCTGCATTGCTTTTACCAATTGGTCTGCAACTACACCTACCGTCACATTACTTTCATCCGGGCCAAAATTATACGCCTGCGCATACGACTCGCCCTGCTCATATAATGCTTTTCCTACCAGTAAATAGCCGTGCAATACATCGAGCACATACTGCCATGGCCGAATACTTTCCGGATGACGCAAATTAACCGGCACCTTCGATTGTGCAGCCCGGATGATATCAGGGATTAAACGATGCCGCGAAAAATCTCCACCACCAATGACATTGCCCGCACGCACCGTTGCCATCGGAATATGCTCCGATGTTAGAAACGAGTGGCGATACCCGGCGGACACAATTTCCGCTGCAGCCTTACTTGATGAATAGGGATCATACCCACCGAGCTTGTCATCCTCACGGAATGCAATAGCCGTTTCATTGTTTTCGTAGCATTTATCCGTGGTCACATTCACCACGGCTTTCACACCGCCCGCCTTCCGCACAGCCTCAAGCACATGCACCGTGCCCATCACATTCGTTGCAAACGTTTCCACCGGTGATTCATAGGAAGGGAGCACTAACGATTGCGCCGCCATATGAAAAACGACATCGGGCCTGGCTTCTTTCAAAACGTGTGAGAGCTCAGAAAAATTACCTACATCACCATAATGCGAGGTCATACGCCCCGCTAAACTCGTCAGCGTAAACAGGCTGTCTGGCGTTTCTTCCGGCGGTCTGGAATACCCAATTACGCGAGCTCCTGCTTGCGCCAGCCAGAGGCTTAACCAGCTACCTTTAAAGCCAGTATGGCCGGTGATGAATACGCGCTTGTCCGCGTAGAACTGCATTACCAGACTTTCCAGGGAGCCTTGCCAGAATCCCACAATTCGTTGGCATACATTTTGTCGCGCATGGTGTCGACGCAATACCAGAAATCATCATGCTTATAAGCCGTGAGCTCGCCGGTTTGCGCCAAGGTTTCCAGCGGCGCTTTTTCCCAGACCGTGCTGTCATCTTCCAGCAGGTCAAGTACCTTCGGAGATAAAACGAAAAACCCGCCGCTGATGTAAGTGTTTTCGTTTTTGGGTTTTTCTTTAAACCGCTGCACCAACCCATCTTTAATTTCCAATATCCCATACCGCTCGATCGGCTGGACAGCCGTGACAGTGGCGAGTTTTCCATGCTGGTGATGAAAAGCAACCGTGGAAGCAATATTGAGATTGGATAATCCGTCACCATACGTCAAACAGAATACCTCGTCTTTTGTAAGGTACTCCTTTACCCGGCGTAATCGCCCGCCCGTCATCGTGTTTTCACCCGTGTCTACCAGCGTCACGCGCCAAGGATCAACCACATTGCCGCCGTAACGCCTTGTGTCATCGCGCATGTCGATGATGACATCCGACATGGTCAGATAATAATGCGCAAAAAAGTGCTTGATGACGTTGCCCTTGTATCCGCAGCAAATAATGAAATCATTGATGCCATGGTGCGAGTAATGCTTCATGATATGCCACAGCAGTGGCTTTCCACCAATTTCCACCATGGGTTTCGGAATCGTTGCCGTTTCCTCGCTGATCCGCGTTCCCAATCCACCGGCTAATATAACTGCTTTCATCTTGCACCCTCGGTATATTTACCCACTATGTTTCGACCATTATCACCATTGTTTCAACCATTATCGAAGCGTTTAGAAGCGTATCTATACCATTTGTGACATGCTTTTACGCGTTATTTGCGCCTATTTCACCACTGGTTTCACTGTTAATCAAAAACTTAGAAAACATCACGGCCATATTTTCAACCCGGCTCTGTGACATTCTGTGACCTTTCCAACATTGCATTCCATGCCGTACGAAATGTACTGCTGCCTGCCATGGTAGGGAAGCGGAATGATCAATCATTCTAGATTCTCACGTATCTTTTCTGCTATCGTCTGGGGAGTAGTATCTGGGCCAAATGCCGTCACAAACTTGCCGTGTTTGTCCATCAGGTACATATAGCCGGAGTGGTCGAACGTCTGCCCGCTCGGCGCATTTTTATCTTCACCTTTTGGAGCCTCGACTTTTTCGGCATAAACCTTGTACCCCGCCTTGAGATCATCAATCTGTTTTTGCGTACCGGTCAAGCCGATGATGGCAGGATTAAAATTCGCCAGGAAGGTCTTCATCTGCGCCGGTGTGTCATGCTCAGGATCAACGGTCACGAAAATAGGTGCGACCTTCGCTGCATCGGCTTTCAACTGCTCCACCGTCTGCGACATCAGCAACAGCGTTGTCGGGCACAAATCCGGACAACTGGTAAAACCAAAAAACACCAACATCACTTTGCCCCGGAAATCATGGTCGTTTACGGTTTTTCCATTCTGATCGGTAAGCGTAAAGGGGCCGCCTACCTCTGCGTCTACATGGGTATCGCCCAAAATACCGCTGGAAATAACGCCCCAACCACCAACCACTATGATCGCCAACAACAGCAATATTTTTTTCACACTACACCCTCATCACTGGCCACCAAGTATGCTGCTTGATACTGATATCGTACCGACAATATTCGTATAATTTTCCTTACGTTGGCACGATATATTGCTTAGAAGGTATAGGCCACTTTCCCCTGCATGTAAAGTGCTACCGAGCCGACATTATGCTGGATTTATGGTTGTGTAAACGCTATAACCCGTACACCGTGAAGTACCGCCCATGAAGAAAATCTTCCCATTCATTTCCACTGCAATTGTCATTGCCCTCGGCACTGCTGGCTGCGCAACAGAGAATATCACTCCCCATATGCCGCCGGTGCCTGAGCAATGGGCCACCGATGTGGATGATGCCGCCGATACCGAACAAACTGATAGTCTTAAAACATGGTGGAAATTGTTCCATGATGAAAAGTTGGATTGGCTGATTGATCAAACCCTCTCCGGCAGCCCTGATATCAAACAGGCCGCCGCACATATTGATGAAGCACGAGGAATGCAGAAAACTGCATTCGCAGAACTGTTTCCCACCGTCTCTGCCAATGCCGATTATGCACGGAGCCGGTCTTTATTCATTGCCCCGATAACCGCTAATACGCATGATGCCTCGTTTGATGCCAGTTATGAACTTGATGTATTTGGTAAGAATCGTAACGCCTCGGATGCCGCTGATACCGCAGTACTCGCCGCCACAAAAGATGCAGACTGGATAAGACTCAGCCTGATCGCTGAAGTAGCACGTGACTACATCAGCATGCGCGCCGCAGAAAAACAGATCGATCTGGCAAAGGCCAATCTGGCAACCGAGAAAAGTACGCTGAAGCTGGTGAAACAACAGCACGCTGCAGGTGGCGCAAGTGAATTTGATGTCGAACGCGGTGAAGTATTGCTCAGTCAGTCTGACGCACGCATCACCGAGTATGAACGCCAGAAAGACACCTCATTGCTGGCACTTGTAACGCTGACAGGGCTCACGGCAGAACAGATTCAGGAGAACCTTACCGCCTCAGCAAAAATTCCCGGCGTTGATCTTACCCCAATCGCCAATACCCCGGCAGAAGTCCTTGCACAACGCCCTGACATCGCCGCTGCTAACCTGCGTTTTTCACAAGCCACCTCACTGAAGGAATCGCAGGCGGCAGCGATTTTCCCCAGCATCAGTATCAGCGGTTTATATGGTATCAGTAAAACCGCCATTGTTGATTCGAGCACCGTGTGGAGCCTCGGCCCCACAGCTGCAGTTAATTTGCTCGATTTCGGTCGTATCCAAGGACAGATTAATGCTGCCTCCGCACGCGAAGTCGAAGCCTATGAAGCGTGGAGAAAAGCCGTATTACAGGGCCTGCAGGATGTGGAAACCGCGCTCACGAATGTCGCACATATCCATGAACAGGCCATCAGCCTGCAACACGCTAAAAACCATGCCGCCAACGCCGTTTCCCTGGCCAAAGTACGCTACAAAGAAGGAGATGCGGCATTCCTGGATGTGCTCGATGCGCAACGCCAGATGATTGATGCCGATAGCGCGCTCATTGATGCCGAGAGTAATTATGTCACGTCGCTTATTGCGCTCTATAAAGCGCTGGGCCAATACTAAATTAGGGCAGTACTAGAAGGAAAATAATACATGCAAAAAAAGCAGAAGATCATTATCGGGTTCATAAGCGTGGTAGCCTTGGGATTGGGTGCAAACTGGCTTATCAATCGTGGCAAAGAATATACCGATGATGCAACGATTGAAGCGCACGCCATCCCGATCAGCCCTAAGGTTCCCGGCTACATTGTGGCCCTCAACGTGCAGGACAACCAGCATGTTAAAAAAGGCGACGTGCTGGTCGAAGTCGACCCGCGTGATTATCAGCTGAAACTCGACTCGGCGAAAGCCCTGCTCGCATCAGCACAAGCCTCGGCCAGCAATGCCTCCATCAATGCCAAACGGCAGGTCGTGATTGGTGAAGCAGCGGGATCACAAAAAGATATTGATAAGGCCCTGACCAATGAAGCCAGCGCGAAGGCGGTGGTCGATAACGCACAAGCACAGGTTTCCATCGCAGCAAAAGATTTAGCCGATACCAAAATCACCGCACCCGAAGACGGCGTCATCACGATGCGTACCGCTGAACAGGGCGCCTATGTAACGACGGGCCAACAGCTATTCACACTCGTGGGTGATGATCGCTGGGTAGTCGCAGATTTCAAAGAAGTACAGATCACGCACATGCAACCCAAACAAAAAGTGCGTGTGTATGTCGATGCCTATCCGGATTTGATGCTTGAAGGCCATGTCGACAGCATCCAAAGCGGTACAGGTGCGCGTTTTTCCGCGTTCCCCGCCGAAAATGCTACCGGGAATTTCGTCAAAATTGTGCAGCGCGTCCCTGTCAAAATCGTGTTCGATACCAAAATTCCTGAAAATATTATCCTGGGGCCCGGGCTTTCCGTACGCCCAACCGTGTATATCAACGCTTCCGCACAATGACACTCTCCCGCGTCAATCCGTGGATCATTGCCGTGGTGGTAAGCCTGGCAACGTTTATGGAAGTGCTCGATACTACCATTACGAACGTGTCACTGCGCCATATCGCCGGATCACTCGGTGCCGGACAGGATGAAAGCACATGGGTGCTCACCTCTTACCTTGTGGCCAACGGGATTGTCCTGCCGCTTTCCGGCTGGCTATCGGATGTGCTCGGGCGCAAACGTTTCTTCATTGGCTGTATTCTGGGATTCACCCTGGCGTCATTCTTCTGCGGTGCGGTGATTTTGGTATCGGCTAAATCTTTTGCTGCGATGGAAACCTGTGCTTGTGCGTTATCGACCACCGCCTTCG
>Ga0207022_10186_pt1 | contig 11638 bp, 9 predicted proteins | sample Alteio_BWMinCont_46_FD_153307 | JGI IMG/M metagenome (GOLD analysis project Ga0207022, IMG submission 153307) | Enriched cells from forest soil in Barre Woods Harvard Forest LTER site, Petersham, Massachusetts, United States -... | ecosystem: Environmental > Terrestrial > Soil > Temperate forest >... | reverse complement strand
CACATCCACCCATTCGGTCCAGTTATTCGCGACCCGGATGACAAACGTGCGTTCGAGATCGCTTGCCACGGCTGAAACCGGAACAAATAGCGTCGGGTAAGTTCGGTGGACCGGCCAGTCAACTTCACAAAATGTGCCTGGGACCAGTTCTGCGTGCGGATCTTGCACGTCCAATTCCACTGGCATGGTTCGGGTCTTGGAATCAATGCCGTGAGAGATTCGGGCAATCGGGGCGTGAAAGGTCCTTCCTGGAAAAAGGGGTGCGGTGAAACTGACCTGAGTGCCCTCTGGAACGCCTGCCGCGTCATTTTCGGGAACGGGAACCACCAGCCGAAGTCGGTTCAGTGTTTCGATGCGAACGATTGGCGTCATGGCGCCCGTACCCGCGGCGGGACCGACAAGAGCTCCCGGATGTACGTACCGGGTTGTGACTTGGCCATCGAAGGGAGCGGTGATGTTTAGATAGGATTCTAGTTGTGTAATGGCCCGAACGCCTTCCTCCGCCGCTTCCGCAGTTTTCTGCAACGCTGCGACATTGGCCTCGTCTGATTGAGCGGTCTTTTGAGCGATGGCCAGGTCGTTTGCAGCCACGGCGCCAGGTATTTTCGCTGCGGAGTTCATATGCTCGTAGGTGGACTGATCGGCGGAAAGCTTGGCCTGGGCGGCCACGAGCTGCGATTCAGTGCTTTGGTAAGCGGCATTCGCCTGGGCTCGCTGGGCTACTAATTCGGGGGCATCCAGCTCTGCAAGAAGTTCACCTTGTTTTACGCGTGAGCCGCGATCTACCGTGATCGATTTCACAAAACCCGTCTCTCTCGCGTAGACGTCGATCGCTTGGTAGGGCATGAGCTCGCCGGGTAGACTGATCGTCGTGGTGAGCTTCTGCGATTTCACAGTGGTCAGTTCCACTTGAGGAAGTGATTGTGTTGGAGTCGATGGGCTTGCAGATGCTGGGCTATTGTTTCCCTTCTGACTACAGGAGATCGAACCAAAGCAAATTGTCAGAAGAACCACAGTGGCTCTGATCCCAGAGAGCTTCATCACGTGCCCTCAGAACAACAGACGTCGGACATACTTCCGTCAGCTGGTCGCATAACGGCTCTGTGGATCATCAGGATCAAGTGACGGAGATGAGCTGCTGGCTGTTTCCTGCACAATCGAAAACACAAACGGCAGCACCGTTAAATTGGCGACCGTTGCTGCGGCCAGACCTCCGATTACCGCCCTGCCTAGTGGTGCGGTAACCTCCGTGGCCAACGCCATAGGAATCATGCCGGCGATCATGGCGAAGCTGGTCATCAGGATGGCTCGCATGCGTTCCTTCACTCCCTGAATTCCGGATTCAATGGCAGGAGCGCCGTTTCGCCGATGTTCCTCTGCAAACGTCACGAGAAGGATGGCGTTGGCCGTGCCCACTCCGACGGCCATAATGGCACCCATGTAAGATTCGATACTGAGCGTCGTGTGCGTGATCAGAAGCATCAAGATCACTCCGCAAACCGTCGCCGGCGCCGTTGTGAGGACCACGAAAGAAAGACGCAGAGATCCGTAGTTCGCTGCAAGTAGTAAAAACATGGCCAGTATCGCGAGCAACAGGCCGACACCCAGATTTGTAAGAGTGTCGCGCATTGTTGGAATCTGACCTCGAAGCTGTACGCTGGTGCCGGTTGGTGGAGCGCCCGCGCGGCGAATTGCAGCATCGATGCTCGTTGCGATTCGGCTCAAATCCTCACCGGCAACATTGGCTGAAAGGCTCAACATTCGGAAGCCGTTCCGGCGGTCGTACTCTCCCATGATCGTGCCGGTCCCGACACTGGCCAGATCTCCGATCAACGGGTGCTGCGACTGTCCGGGCATTACCGGAATATTTTGAACATCTTGCAGCGACGTAATGCTCGGCTGCGGGTATTGCACCTGCACTTGATAAGCGATGCCAGTCTTCGGATCGGCCCAGTAGTTAGGACTTGTAAAACGGCTTGAATATGTCGCTTCGGACAGTGACCGCGCTACCTGGCCTGTCGTCACTCCGAGCTGTCCGGCCAATGCCCGGTCTACTTTTACATCCACGCTAGGGTAATCAAGCGGCAGTTCGTATTTCAGATCGCGCAGATCGGCTATCTTGCCCATTTCGTCCCGTAAACGATCGGCGTAAGCACGGCTGGCGGATAGGTCTGGTCCAATTACGGCGACCTCAACAGGGGTAGGAGCAGCGAAATTCATAATCTGGCTGACCAGGTCGCCCGGTTCGAAGGAGAACGAAGAGCCTGGAAATTTCGGAGGCAGCGTCTGACGAAGCTTCTCTTCGAAAGCGTTCACGTCGATATGAGCTTCGGGTCGAAGTGCTACATTGAGGACAGCTTCGTGGGGTCCGCTGGTCCAAAGGAAAACTGTGTTGATCGGATAACTTGCACCCTGGGTACCCACGTACCCTAGGGTGATCAGGACATTTTGCTGGCCCGCAGCTTTCAGAATTTCATCAAGAACTCCCGTCACTAGCCGCTCGGTATCCTCGGCTCGCGTTCCTACAGGAGCGTCGAACCGAAGGCGGAATTGAGTCACACCGATACTTGGAAACAAGCGCTGACCCAGTCTCGGTCCTAACAACAGAACCATCAGCAGCATGACAGCGACGTAAACTCCGACCATGAGCCAGCGAATCGATGCGAGACGTTCTAGAAATGCGCCCCAGCGGTCCCGAACGTTGTCAAAGTCCCATAATCCCGCGATCAGTGCCTTGTGGCTGCGATCGATCTGCCGATGCGTCCAAAGGAATAGTACGGGTAATAAAGAGCTGGAGAGCAGGAACGAGGCGATCATTGCGAAGGCTACGGCCAACGAAAGCGGCACGAATAAGTTTTGTGCTACGCCCGACATCAGGAAGGAGGGCACGAAAACAGCAACGACAGAAAGCATCGAAAGAAAACGAGCTAAAACCGTCCTCTGCGTAGCCCGAAGCACCCCGCGAGCCACGCTTAGATCAGGCTCTCGCAGAAGTGTGCTGTCGATATTTTCGATCTCCACAACGCCTTCATCGACCAGGATTCCTACGGCTAAGGCCAGGCCGCCGAGTGTCATGATGTTGATGGTTTGACTGCTGAGCCACAGAGCGACTACCGAGGTCAGGAGCGCAAACGGAATCGTCGTCATAACGATAAAGGAGCTCCTCCAGTCCGCGAGAAACAGGAGGACCACGAGGCCAGTCAGCACCGCTCCTAGTAACCCTTCTCGGGCGACTGCGCTCAGCGCGCTCTTCACGTAGGGCGACTGGTCCAACTCGTAGGTGACCTTAATGTCGTCTGGAACCAGGGATTGGAAATATGGAAGACTATTTTTGACTTCATTAACCACACTTATCGTAGACGCATCCGGGCGCTTGGTCACGGGAATATAGACGGACCGACGACCGTTCACCAGCGCGTAGCCGGTGGGAATATCGTTGCCGTCCTGTATCGTCCCTAGATCGTGAAGGTAGACTGTTGGACCTGAGCCCGTCCTGATCGGAAGGTCAGAGAGGTTTTGGACGTTCGGAGTGACGGAATTGCTCTCCGCGATGCGTAGAAGGCTGCCCATGCGCACATTTCCAGCGGGCTGAAGAACGTTTCCGCTGTTGATAGCCTGAGTAACTTCATCGGGCGACATGCTGTAGGCTCGCAGGCGGTCTGGATTGATCGTAACGACTACGGTGCGCTGATTGCCGCCGAACGGCGGGGGCGAGGTAAGGCCCGGCAAGGTGGCAAAAGCCGGCCGCACGCGGTTGAGCGCAAGGTCTTGAATCTCATCGACTGTGCGAGTCTGGCTAGAAAACACGACATATCCGACCGGCACCGTGCCGGCATCAAAACGGATCACGAAGGGCGAAACGGTTCCCGGAGGCATGAAGGCGCGGGCGCGATTTACATAAGAAATGGTCTGTGCCAGCGCCTCGCTCATGTTGGTACCAGGATAAAAAGTGAGTTTGAGCAGACCATTTCCTTGAATGGACTTGTCCTCGACACTCTCGATGCCGTTGATATAAAGGAAGTGATACTCGTAGTAGTAAACGAGATAGCCTTCCATTTGAGCCGGACTCATGCCTCCATAGGGCTGCGCGACATAAATCACCGGAAAATTCAGATCGGGGAAAATATCGATGCGCATTCGGACGACAGCGAGAATGGAACACAGCGCCACCCCGATCACGATGACTAGCGTTGCAATTGGCCGCCTCAATGCCGCCCGAATCAACCACATAAAGGCTTTCTTTCTCTCCTCACTTCGCGGCCTGCTTACGGATTCGGTGCCCGCAGAACATTCAAGAACGGTTGGAAATCACCCTGCGCGTAAGCCACTCCAAAAAGGGCGCGCCACACGTTCAGGCGAGCAACCGCATCATCGATTTCTGCCTGGGCCAGCAAGCCCTCCGCGTCCGCAACTTCTACAAGGGTCGCCAAGCTCGCATCGTAGCGTGCGCGCGATTGGGTTTCCGATGCCCGTGCAGCCGCCAATTCAATGGGAGTTTGCCCAGCTACGAGTTGCGCACCTTTTAGCTGAGCGAGAGCTGCCTGGACGCGTCCGGTGAGGTCCTGAATCGTCTTGTCATACAGGGCCTCTTGCGAATTCTCGTTTGCTTTTGCCAGCCGTTTTTCGGCGCTCAGGGCCTTGAAGTCGAAAACGTTCGGAAAGGTGACGGTCAATCCCGCTATCCAATTTCCCCGCGCTGGCGCCAAGCCGTTCCAATTGCCGATGATCGAGCCATTATTCGGAACCTCGCTCCCGCGCCCGAAACCTTCTGCCTGAAGGAAAATTCGAGGGTAGTCGGTGCGACTCAAAACCTTTTCCTGTACCTGGGCCTGCCGTACCGAGGCGTTTTGTTCTTGCGCTAGGGGATTGGCGGAAGGTGTAACGCTCGGCAACGAATCGACCGGCGGCAGGTCGAGCAGCTTCCCGGAATCCAATCGAATCTCATTGCCCGCTGTTCCCATCAGGGACGAGAGCGTGGCCAGCGCAACTTGTTCGGCTTGCTGCGCCTGATAGAACTGAGTTTTTGCGACCGCGAGTTGGGCGTCGGCGCGCGAAGCATCGGCACCGGGCCTCAAAGTGTTATCGACAAGACTGCGAATCGATTGATTAAACACCTGCCAGCGGTCTACGTTTGCCTGGGCTGCCGCAACCGCTTGATGAGTCGCCAGCACCGTAAAAAAGTAGTTACCTACCGCTGCGACCACCTGCAGCCGAGTCACGGCCAGATCTACATTCGATTTAGCTTCTGCCGATCTTGCCTGCTCTACGTTGGACCGGCGCAGTCCAAAATCAATGGGCTCCCAGGAAAACAGTGCTGCAGCTTGGCTGCCCCAGAAACTCCGTCCACTGGAACCGGCAACGGGCCCTTCCACGGTTGGTGTGATCGGTGTCGGCAACCAGATGCCGGCAACTTGATTCTGTGTCGCCCTGCTGTCTTCATACACCCCACTTAGCGAAGGAAGATACTGAGTACGTGCTAATCTTGTGCCCGCATGCGCCGCGTTCACCTGTTCAAGAGACGCACGGACCGCCGGGTAGTTGTGCAAGGCGTAGTTCAATGCATCTTCTAAAGAGAAAGTTCTCGGCGTTGTGGGATTTGTCTGTCCGCGCGTAGGCAGAGAAACACCAACAAACAACAAAATCGTAGCGGCGTTGAGAGCTATCCTTCGGAAGCCTATGGTCACAGTGCTACCTTCCGCGCGCAGCCATAGTGAAACTCAAGCTAAATACTTATGGGGGAGAGCGGAGCGAGATTCCACTGAAGAGTTTCTGAATATTTTCTGACGATTTCTTCAGGATTGAAGATGCCTAAAGAATGTGGATCAGGCCGATCCTCCAAACTGTGACACTGGATAAGCACATGACCCCTGACTGGACGATTACCGGTCGAAAAGGCTGTTTCGCAAGGATCAGGTTATAGGCGGGGACACGTTAAGGTTTGCCAGGGATGTACTTGGTTGATCAGCGGACTCCGATGCAGGCGTTATCGTTGCAGATGAGAGCTGTGCATCCGTCGCAGGTAACTGTGGCAATACTAAGCGGAAGGTACAGCCGGTGCCGTTTGGACAAAACAGCCGCAGATGGCCGCCGTGCGCTTCGGCCCCCCATTTTGCAATGGCTAACCCCAAGCCGGCACCACCCATGTCGCGTGAGCGTCCCTTATCAATTCGATAAAATCGATCAAACACTTTGTCACGGTGCTCCGGGGGAATGCCCGGACCGTCATCCTCCACTTCGACGACTACGGCGCCATCGCCTGAACGCGAGACACGAAGCGAAATGTGGCTACCGGAATATGAGTATTTGATGGCATTATCGAGCAGATTCGTTAGAACTTGCCGAAGAATTGTGCCGTCGCCTTGCACTTGTATAGTGTCATCCCCGGCGACTGATACTTTTTGGCTCTTCTCCTCAGCCAAAACGTCGAGAAGAGACGTCACATCCCGCACGAGGGGGACGAGTGGGGCGGTTGTCTTTTCCAGTTGGATTTGCCCCGAATCCGCACGAGCGATCGTCAGAAGGCTATCGACAAGACGAGTAAGGCGCGCTGATTCCTCGAGCATGCTGGAGATAACTTCTCGATAATCCTGTGCGGCTCCAGATTTCTGAAGTCCCACCTCACCGACACTTCGAATTGCGGTGAGAGGTGTCCGCAATTCATGCGAGGCATCAGCCGTGAATCGCCGCAGTTGCTCAAACGAGCGCTCTAGCCGCGCTAGGGTTTCATTGAATGCGCTTCCGAGAAACCCGAGTTCGTCATGTGGATTTTCAACATACAGCCGCGCGTTGAGACGCTCCGCGTTGATTTCGTGAACTCGGCGCGCCATTCGCTCAATCGGGCTCAGTGCGTGCCTCGCTAGAAAGTAGCCGCCGAGTCCGGCAAAAACGAGCACGAGCGGCAGCCCTAATAGGAGGCCAACAAGAACCTCCCGGAAACGCTGCCATAAGGATTCTTCGCTGAGTCCGAGCCGGATCAGTCTCGGGCGCCCCTCAAGAATATATTGCCTGCTGACCAAACGTACCAGCATCCCATCCGACAGACGAATGGAGCGCATCGTATAAGATCCGGACATATCGCCCGGCTGCAGAGAGCCACCCAAGGAACGGTTTCCGAGCAACTCGTTTCGATAAAGCAGAGTTCCGTCCGCGGCTAAAATCTCTATGAGCGGATCCAACATTTTAGTCGGGTAGGATTGATCCTGGTAGTTGCTGTGAAACAGAAGTCTTCCGTCTGAAGTGAAACTAAGTAAGCCTTTAATTGTCTCCAAATCTTCGATAGCACGATGATCGAGCTGACTGCGCAACTGGAAGACCAAAAAAAGGGACGTGCTGGCCCCGTAGATCAACAATGCGGCAGCAAGCACCGCCAGGTACCAAAGCGTGAGCCGTGTTCGTACGTTTAACGGCCGGAGTTTCATTGTGATGCACCGGCCTTCAACACAAATCCGACGCCGCGCACGGTATGAATCAGTTTGTTCGAAAGGCCGTTATCAACCTTCCTACGAAGCCGGCCGATATGCACGTCGATCACATTATCTAACGGAGTATGCCTTACGGCTACTTTCCAGACATCTTTTGCGAGCATCTCGCGCGAAACCACGTGCCCTTGATGCCGAAGAAGGTATTCAAGTAGTTCGAATTCTTTGGCCGTTAACTCGAGTATCCGATCTCCACGCGTGATCGTGTGGCTCACCACATCCATTCGTAGGTCATCGACTTCCAAGGTAGATACTGACTCGGGTCTTCCGCGACGAAGAAGGGCACGAATGCGCGCAGAGAGCTCCGGAAACGCAAAAGGTTTCACCAAATAGTCGTCTGCCCCCGCGTCTAGTCCCAACACGCGATCGGCAAGGGTATCTTTCGCAGTCAACAGAAGCACTGGGATTTTGATTCCTTGACTCCTCATCGCCGAGAGCATCTCGATCCCGCTCCGGCCAGGAAGCATCACATCGAGCACAGCAAGATCGAATGGCTCCGAAGTCACTCGCAGAAAGCCTTCGTCTCCCGTATGAACAACAGCGATCGAGTACGATTCGGCTTCGAGCCCTTCTTGCAGAGCTTTGGCGACCTTTCGCTCGTCTTCGACTAAAAGTATTCGCAAGGGTCTTCTTAGAGTAGCACCGAAGCTTGTTCCTGCAGGCTAACAGGTCATCGCCGACACGTTAGGGGTTAGCGGTAGGCGGCGTCATCGATGGTGACCCGGAAGAATTCGCCGTCAGATTCAAACTTGTCACCTCCGAAATGCCAGCCGACGCGCAACTGAGTGGGAATGGTGTAACCGCCGAACGTCCGCTCTTTTTCGGCGAAGCCACCGAAGTTGACGCAGTGGAAGGCCGTACCGTCGGGATTGCCCCAGCGCGGCATGCTAACAGCCTTCAGCTTGCCATTTTCGTCGATGAGGCAATCGATTTCTGCCGTCTCGCTGTGTGCAGTGAACCGAATGTGAGGGTGAGAGGCATCCGATTCTGTCCACCGTACGTTTTGATCACAGAGCACCGATGGCAGCCATACGGATTCGATATTGACGCGACCCGCTGCCGATCGAGTGACATCTGGTCCCGAGGCACTTATGATTGGCAGGATTCCGAAGAGCTTCCAACGCATGGATCCGCGCCCGTCTACAAAACTGTCACTCCCCCGAATCTGCATGCCGCGCATGCGCACGACAGCCGCCCAGATAAATCCCCGATTCCAACAGATTACTTGTTCGGCAGAGAACGGATACCACCGTTTGAGCTTAATCTGCCCATGCATCCGCAGGCGAACTGCCGATGCGAGCGGGGTTCCAACCGCGATCACATGTTTCAGATAACGTCCCACTCCTTGTGGAAGCCTTGTCAGCATCCTAGCATCGAAGGTGCGGCCGCTAGGTGACGCGGAATTCCATAAATTCTCGAAGGACCTATGCATTCTCACAGGGCTTGCCTTAAAAAGCTGCCTATTTATCCGGTTTGTCCGGTTATGCGTTAGCTTCGTTGATGACCTCGAATGTTGTTCTGACGACGGCGCTGTGCTTGATCATGGCTTCAACCGAACAGTATTTTTCTTCCGAAATTCGGATGGCTTCGCTTATCGCGGCTGCATCAATGTCGTAACCCCTTACGATATGATGAATTCGTATGGCAACAAAAACCTGCGGCGGGCGTTCGGCTTGTTCGGCCTCCACTTGGACCTCATAGCCTGTGACGAGCTGGCGCTTCTTACTCCGAAGAATTGTGATTACGTCAAAGGCCGTGCAGCCAGCCAATGCGGCGGCCACAAGTTCGATGGGCTTCGGACCCGTGCCGCCCGCGGTGTCATCGGCCACAAAATTGTGACCACTTCCTGTTTCGACGAGGAATTGCCTAGAGTTGGGCGCTTCGGGTTTCATCAGCATAACCCGGGCCCGTATGCCCGGCGCATTGGTACGTGCCTCACCCAATTTCCAGAATTCCTGCCAGATTTTCCCGGTGTCACCGGTTTTTTCCAGCGTAGCGTTAAACATTTTCGGCCTCCTATTTATGCCCAAAAAGCCAAACGTCAATTCACCGATTTGGTGGCGAGCGGCTGTTCCGCATCGCAGAACGAAACCGCCTGACACACGCTTATCGGGTTGCGTTTATCGACTAGCTGCGCTACTCCCAGAGACTCGTAGCACCGCAAATCGTCCGATCTTGGTGTGTCGCTGTGCATTACGATAACCGAGGGCTGAACGGGCAAACGATTGACCTGCTCAAGGAAATCGTGGGAGTGCAGATCGGGAAGATAATCGTCTACGAGAAGAACATCGAACACTCCCGATCTAAGTAAACCCAGCGCCTCATGACCGCTCCAGGTCGCCGTCGTGTTGAAACCGGCGTCCTCCAGTAGCTGCTGAAATTTCCACAGAATCTGATCGTCGTTATCAACGATGAGGACATTAACTTTCTTCTGGCTTTGCATCTTGTTATTCCCTCCTTCCTCTACTCGCATTACTTGGCGAAATACCCTAGGGCCTGATTGCGACTTTGAGCACGCCGTCCTTCCGATTCGCGAATAGGTCGTAGGCTTTCGTGATGTCGCCGAGCGCGAACGTGTGTGTCAACAGAGGCCGTAGATCTACTCGGCCATGACGTACCAACTCCATCAGGCGGCGCATGCGCTCCTTGCCACCTGGGCAGAGTGTGGTGACGATCTTGTGATCACCGAGCCCGGCTGCGAACGGTCCGAGTGGGATCGACAGCTTGCCGGAATAGACACCCAGACTGGAAAGCGTGCCACCCGGACGAAGGACTCCTAGGGCATTTTCAAAAGTTTGCGCCGTTCCGAGGGCCTCGATGGCTACATCGACGCCGCGTCCTCGCGTCAGCCTTCGTACTGCATCGATCACGTCATGTTTGTGGTAGTCGATCATGACGTCAGCACCCATGCGCTTAGACATAGCGATCCGAACCGGATCGGATTCCACGGCGATCACCAAGCCCGCCCCTTTGAGCCGTGCGCCAACGGTGGCACATAGGCCGATGGGCCCTTGAGCGAAGATGGCGACGGAATCGCCGAACTGCACGCCGGCCGATTCAGAAGCGGAAAACCCTGTGGATGCAATATCAGCGAGAAGTACAACTTGTTCGTCAGTCAGTTCGTCCGGGATTTTTGCGAGATTGGCTTGCGCGTTGGGCACTAACAGGTACTCAGCCTGCGCGCCATTAATCGTATTACCGAACTTCCAGCCACCGATGGCACCCCCACACTGGGATAGTTTGCCGCCAAGGCAAAATTCACATTGGCCGCAAGGTGTAATCGCGCCGACCAGGACGCGATCGCCGACGGCGTAGTCCTTCATGCCCGGGCCAAGTTCCTGAATGACGCCGACCGGCTCATGGCCAATCACCAAGCCTGGCTTAACAGGGTATTCTCCCTTCAGGATGTGGACATCAGTTCCGCAAATGGTTGTAAGAGTGACCCGTATGACTGCTTCTCCATATCCTGGTTTTGGAATTGGGACACTCTCGATTCCGATCTGATTGGGCCCTTGGAAAACGAGCGCCCTCATCTTTTGAACTCGTGCTTTAGAGCGTGCACCGCTCTGGTGTACGGTTGTTGCTAGCGTCGCCATGCTTCCTTCCTCCTGCTTGCAAGTTACTCGGGGCACGGCTCGAATTCGGTGATTCACATCACCTTCCTATGTGCGCGAGACCGATGGCTTTAAGTACCCCTTCCATAGTCGCTAAGGCCCGCTCCGAGGGTGTGACGCAGATCACAACCAAGGATGATGAGGGTTACATTCGTTGTTCTTGTCACGTGAGAAGCTGGTGGCGTTCGAGAGTCCGCGGCCCGCGACGGCTACTCGCACCGGAGGAAAATATGAGGACGTACCGTTGGGGTTTGCTAGCCGTCATTGTCCTGATGATCGCACTGCCTCTGTTTGCGCATCATGGAAACGCCGCTTACGAGACAACAAAAACAGTCACGGTCCGAGGCACGATTACGGACTTCGAGTTCATCAACCCGCACGTGATGGTGTTCTTTGAAGCAAAGAACGATAAGGGCGTAATCGAGAAGTGGCAGGGTGAGCTCACCAGCCCCAATCATCTGATGAGAACGGGCTGGACGAAGGGAACCCTCAAGCCCGGAGATCAAGTCACTTTCAACGGTCTCAGAGCAAAAAGTGGCGCAACTA
>Ga0207022_10298_pt1 | contig 11643 bp, 9 predicted proteins | sample Alteio_BWMinCont_46_FD_153307 | JGI IMG/M metagenome (GOLD analysis project Ga0207022, IMG submission 153307) | Enriched cells from forest soil in Barre Woods Harvard Forest LTER site, Petersham, Massachusetts, United States -... | ecosystem: Environmental > Terrestrial > Soil > Temperate forest >... | reverse complement strand
TCACATGCTCTCCTAGATGGAGCTGTTCTTCCATCGCTTTTGAAGGGCCAAGTTCGGGGCCATCCCCGCCAATCACGGCGTGAAAATCCGTGCCACGATCTTTTAGTTCCTTTAAGGTTTCTAAAAAAATATCGGGCCCCTTACCTTTATGAATACGCCCCAAGAATCCAATAACGGGTGTTTGGCTTATGCGCTTGCTTTTGAGCGCCGGGATGGGATCCACCGTAAAATTGGGAACCGTTATCATGCGTTGTGGATCAAATCTCGCCTTCAAGGCCCTGTCGCGCATTGCATCTGATACGGTGATCAGGCCTGTCAGTCTTTTATTAAGCCCCTCCGCACGGGGATAATGCATGACACCTATATGCGGAATTTCATGTCGCAATGGCACAAGAGCGTTCGCAGTATTCATCATTGCTGCGCGTCCATGGCTTATAATAATATCCGGCTTCTCACGTGTGATAATGTCAGAAAGACTGCATATGGTTCCATAATCGTTTGTTGATTCCGTCTTTTTCGCATGAAAAAGGGGAATTCTCATAGCCCTGAGTTCTGCATTTATGGTGCTTTTGGTGGGAGTGATAAACAGCTGTTCTACATCGGGAGTTTTATCAAGAGCGCAGGCGTAATTAACCGCCATCCGTGAAGCACCATCTTTATCTGACAAAATGATGTGCAGTACTTTTTTATTTTTCGCTTCTTTGGCCATCGAACATTTACCAAGTTCAGTTTCAATTACTCCAGGCTATACACCGTATCACCGCCAACGATCGTGCGGATGGCCCTGCCTTTGACTGGCCAATCGTCAAACGGTGAGTTAAGCGACATGCTCGCAAACTGCTTGGGGTCAATCAGCCATGCGGTGTCCAGATCGATCACCGTAAGGTCAGCGCGCGCGCCCTTATTCATACGCCCGGCCGGGACGTTAATAACATCGGCGGGTTTATAGGTCATCGCCGCCATCACATCGCGCAATGGCATAATACCGTTATGGTAAAGCGATAACGACAACGGCAACATGGTTTCCAGACCTACAATCCCGTTAGCCGCTGAGGCCATCGGTACGCGTTTGCTTTCCTGATCGTGCGGAGCGTGGTCGGTGGCAATGGCGTCAATCGTGCCATCTCGCAGGCCTTCAATCACGGCAAGGCGATCCTTCTCGGCACGTAGCGGTGGATTCATCTTACTAAACGTGCGGTATTCCTGCACGGCTTCCTCTGTCAGGGTAAAATGGTGCGGGGCCGCTTCACACGTTACCCTGAGTCCCTTTTTCTTCGCACGGCGTACCGCATCAATTGCCTCGGCTGTGGAAATGTGCAGCACATGGTAACGCCCGCCGGTCAGTTCGGTCAGGATAATATCACGCTCCACCATTACGGCTTCTGCCGCGTTGGGATAACCCGGCAACCCCAGATGCGCTGAAATTTTTCCTTCATTCATGCAGCTGCCATTGGAAAGATTCAAATCCTCGGCATGCTGGGCAATCGGAACGCCAAAATCCCGCGTATAGGCAAGTGCCTTACGCATCACGCCTGCGTTCATCACTGGCAGGCCATCATCGGTAAAACCCACCGCCCCTGCTTCCATGAGCAGGCCCATTTCGGTAATTTCCTGCCCTTTCATCCCTTTGCTGATCGCTGCATACGGACGGACATTGACATACGATGTTTCGCGCGCGCGGCGATAGATGAACGCTACCACCGAAATATCATCAATCACCGGCTTGGTATTGGGCATGCACGCTACTGTCGTGACGCCGCCCACGGCCGCAGATTTACTCCCGGTTGCAATCGTTTCCTTATGTTCCTGCCCCGGTTCGCGGAAGTGCACCTGAATGTCGAGCAAGCCCGGAGAAAGGATGTGTCCTTTGCAATCCACGACTTCAATGCCATCCGGCACGCCATCCTTAAACAAAGTCGGCCCAAAATCTGCAATGCTTTCGCCAATGGTAAGCAAAGCCCCCTTCTGGTCCAGACCAGACTCGGCATCGAAAAGGCGGGCGTTGATATAAGCCACCTTACGGTTGGGATTATTCTGGTGGGTGGGCAGAGCGAAATGAGGTTTATTCATGGTTTTTTACCGTTGTTGATGTGTTCGTACTATATTAATTAAAAGGAGGAATGCCAATCGTGTAATAATCGCCGTCTTCCGATTTTGCCGCATCGGGAGGTATCCGTCGGATCTTTCCTTCTGCGATCAAACGATCCACCTTTTCATGCGGCTTCAGATAATTGGCGAGCAAATAGCATCCACCATCCAGTGGAATCATTATCAGTGGAACCCAATAATACCTCTTGGGTACCATGGTTGACGTATCTGGACAATAATATTTCGGGAAATCAATAAGCAGATTAACCCCTCGATCCACCATATAATTAAAGGGCGCACGCCTACGGTGCCCGGCCATGATGCGCCCCGGCACGCCGTACAGCGCCACCCAGCGGTCGTTCAGCCCAAATTCATCCACCGTGACGAGGCCTGAATAATACGGAATGGCTCCTACCGGGTGCAAGGCAAGCACCACATCATCCGGACCACCCGTATAAAAGAGTTTACGCAGGGATGTGCCGGTTACCGTCCAGTTGGGTTCGTCTTTACGTACTAACCCGTTCAACCGCTTGACCGAATCAACGAGAATGTTTCCGTATTCAAACACAAAGCCATGCGCAATGTTGACTCCAACGCACACCACAGCCATCGCACACCAAAAGCGAACCTTACGATGGTCGAGCACGGTTTCAATCATGCCAAAGCATCCCACATAAAACAGCGGCAACATCGGCACAAGCAAACGAAATTCCATGAAGTCGCCGCCGATAGAAATAATATAAATCCACCACAGGAAACAAGCCCCAATCAGGTATAACACCTTCGGGTTGACTGCGAGTTTACGGATGGCCGCCTCCAAACACGTCACACACGTCAGCGCCAGCAATACCAGCGGGAAAAAACACTCCGCCTGAAGGTACGAATAACCGTATTGCAGCCCTTCACTTATAAACTCCCCAACCACCCCGAATTTGGCATAATACGTATTGGGTAGCGCCGAACCATAATACCAATACGACCAGCCCATCATTGCCGCCACCGCGCCAATCGGCACCAGCACCATCACCGCAGATGGCAACCAAACCGTGCGCTGGCCTACATACGCATTGCCCTGCATCCGCCACTGCCGAAAATGATACGCCAGCAAGTAGAGGTAGGCATAGAATAGAAGTAATGCCGAATCCAGGCGGCACAACAGCGCCAGCGCTGCGCTCGCGCCTATGCCCCACGGAGAAACATGGTGTTTGCCCTCCGTATAACGAAATATCTGCACATAGGTTGCCAGCACCAGCATCATCTGCACCGCCGTTTCCATTCCACTGCTGGCATAGGAGGAAATCGTATAATGCGTACCAACGACAAGCCCGGTGATTAAGGCTACCTTCTTGCTGCTACCCACCATAAGTGACAGCTGAACGGTCAACATAACCGATGCAAGAAACGCCGGGAAAGTGAGGATAAACGCCGCTGTTTCCGGATTAAGCCCTATATATGACAACAGGGCAACGGCCACAGTAAAAATAAAATTCGTAAAGCCGAATTCACGCAAGTCGTGATACCAGACCAACCCATTGCCTTCGGCAAAATTCTTGGCATAGCGGAAGGAAATAAACGCATCATCCTCCACAAAATAATGCAGGCCCGCCGCCACTGCTGCCAGCACCAGTACCACCCCCAACAGGATGCGGTATAGCGTTTCGTTAGTTAGAAAAATGCCGCCTTCAATGCGTTGATACATAATGTGTTCTGGTATTAATCTGTGAGGCGAACAGATATTCTAAATTTTCTGCGACTTTTGCGTAGGGGATCGTCATTCGTTATTAGCAAGAATCTCCAGCACTGCCTGGCGCACGGCGACGCCCATTTCCACCTGCTGCAAGATAATGCTGCGGTTGATATCATCGGCAAGCTTGCTGTCGATTTCTACGCCACGGTTGATCGGCCCCGGATGCATGATCAGCGCGTCTGGCTTGGCAAAACTTAACTTCTCCTCATCCAGCCCATAAAAATGGAAAAACTCGCGGAATGAAGGAATGAAGTTGCCCTCCATGCGCTCCGTCTGCAACCGCAACATCATAATAATATCGCAGTCCTTGAGGCCTTTACGCATATTGGTAAATACTTCGACACCGAACGACTCCGGGCAGGCAGGCATCAATGTCGGCGGCGCAATAATCCGCACATGGGCTCCCAGCAGGTTCAGCAGTTTAATATTGGAGCGCGCTACGCGGCTATGAAGAATATCGCCGCAAATGGCCACCTGAAGACCGGCGACTTTTTCTTTGTACTGCAGAATGGTCAGCGCATCGAGCAGTGCCTGCGTTGGATGCTCGTGACAGCCATCCCCGGCATTGATGACCGAGCAATTCACCTTACGTGCCAGCAAATGCACCGCGCCGCTCTCCGGGTGACGCACGGCAATAAAATCCGGGTGCATGGCGTTCAGCGTCATCGCCGTATCAATCAGCGTTTCGCCCTTCTTGGTAGAGGACGTCGCAACCGACATGTTGATGACATCCGCCCCCAGACGCTTGCCTGCCAATTCAAACGAAGTGCGCGTACGCGTGGAATTTTCAAAGAACAAGTTAATCAGCGTGCGCCCTTTCAGGATCGCATGCTTCTTATCCGGCTCACGATTTTTCTGAATATAATATTCAGCGCGATCGAGAATATGCAGTGCATCGCTCCGGGAAAGATCATCAATCCCCAGGAGGTGCCGATGCGTGAAGCTAGCAGGTAGAATTGTTGCCGGTGTATTTAGCATAGACGCAACCATAATCACAGTTTATGGTTTGTGCAATTATTCATTTGGATGGTATGAAATATGCAAAAAAAGATCGGTATTGCTTTTATGTTACTCTTGGCCGCCTGCGCTGGTGGTGTTGGCCCTATTGATGCCAAAAAATTCTTGAGCGAACAGCCGGGCCCTAATGTCCCAAGCGTACAGGATTCCCTGACGATGTCCGCAAAAAATGCTGAAAAAAGTGGTGATTATGCAGGAGCTGTGCAGCTCTACAAACAGGCGATTGATAAGGACAAAGACAATAATGAATTATGGCTGGCACTGGCCGATAGCTATCGGCGCAGTGGCGCGACGGACAACGCTATCTCGGTGTATGACCAATTGATCGCAAAAGATCCGAAAATGATCAGCGCCAAGGAAGGTAAAGCCCTCGCCCTGATGGCCAAAGGGGATTATTCATCCCCCGTCCCCCTGCTGACGGAAGTTCAACAGGCGGACCCGAGCCGCTGGAAAACACTTAATGCATTTGGCATCATCCTTGCCACACAGAACCAACAGAACAAGGCACAAGACTATTTCACCGCCGCCTTGCAATATTATCCTGACAGCCCAACCGTCCTCAATAATAAGGGCCTTTCACTGGCGCTGAGTGGGAAATATCCCGAGGCTATTTCCAGCCTTACCAGAGCCTCTGAGCTTTCGAAAGCCGGGACAACGGAACGCAAACGTATCGACCTGAACACGGCAATGGTCTATGGCGCTGCCGGGCGACTGGACGATGCCAAAGCGGTTGCCAGCAACTATTTATCAGGCGCTGAACTAGATAATAATATGGGACTCTATGCCCACTTATCCAAAGATGACTCCATGGCAAGGTCGTACCTCAACATGGCGCTGACAGAAAGCACAGTTTATTATGCCAAGGCATGGGATAATTTGCAGGAAATTCCTTCCCTTAGCCCCTCAGCAGGCGGTTCGAAACGCTCTCAGTAAATTATAGGTCTTTCGGGGTTGATGATAAAGCCTTTGAGAATTTATAGAAGCCTAGGACCGCTACAATAACAATTGCTGGCATCGTTCCCAGTCCCATCATTAATGTGACTGAATGCAACACGCCATAAATGATAAGCAAGATCAGCAGCCATCTTACCGTATAGCCCAGCAGATAGATTTTTCTGGATTTAGCGCTGTTACAAACTCCGGCGAAAAATGCAATCGTCGCTATCGTCATGAGTATTGTGGCAATCCCACGTTGCCCGTTTAATTCATTATAATTAGCCGCTATCAGGAGATGCGGTTTCGCTGCGAGTAGTGGCGCAAGATCATTTTGCGATTCTAACGTTAATTCATATTTCTTTCCTGCCTCAACGGGGAAGTCAGCTATAATACGGCCATATTCAGCATCAGACATGGAACCGCCCCGGTAATCATAGGAATTACCAGAGGAGACAATTTTGCCGTTCTCCTTTACATGCCAAAGAAAATCCATAAGCCAATCGCCTTTTTCGCAAGGCTTTTGGCTAAATTCCCATTTGAAGGCACAGACAGCTTCAGGGGGAAGCAGATTTTTCTGAACGAGTAACTCTACATTTACATGATCATCATGTTCAGCAATGAATTCTTTTGTGGCAACCCGGTTGATAAAATCAGGTGAATCCCAACGAATGAGCCGCTCGGAATTCTGGTATCCAATCCCAAATGCCCCCAGCCCTAAAATCAAGGCGATTACAAATGATCGTTTGGCTTTTTTATTCATCCAGGAAGTCCCTATCATTGATAGCGGCTATACTTTTAAAGATGGGTATACGACGACTAAATCATTTCAATAATGAAAACCATATCCGCCGGAGCGTAAATATCCGTCGGCATATTTTTCCATAGCTTGATATGCGCAATAGCAGGTAGCTGATTAACTTTAATGATAAGCTCATCCTGACGTGGACTAATATTATTGCATCCGCCCGGATAGCCGCAACTCTGCCCAACGTGGATAAATTGCTTAATCTTCGCAGGACTGGGCGGCGAAACAATGTTTTGTGATTCTTCCGGGGATATGTAGAGATAGTTATATCCCAGATCTCTGGCATTATAGGAAACCAGGGTAAAATTAGGCCGATCCTCCGGATTCATATGCACTCGCGCAGCGCCACTCCAATACGTGCTTACGTCATACTTTACGACTGCCTCCTTGACGCCATCACCCCAATATAAGCTAAGCGGTATCGGATAAATTGGTAATGGTTCGATATTCTTATGCCTGACAATAAATGCCTTTCCATTATCCAACCCTACCAACAGCAGTGGATTAGTTAAATAGCGCGATTCCTCGGCCGGCCCGGAAATGCTTTTCTCCCCAGGCCCATAATATGATTTCCCTAAAATGCCCCACCACGGCTTCCCATCCTGAATCTGGCCGAAAATATCATCCGATGGCTTATAGTTATCCCCGATAAATTGCTTCTGCGAAGCGACGAAGGCTTTTCTCAGCTCATACATTTCCTGCTTGGTTTTAAAATTAAATTCCATCATTTCATGGATGGGGATGGCGATCATTGAGGCCGTATCCACCATTTCAATCGCTGGAGTCTTTGGCATTTGCGCGGTTTCGGCCTGTGTCGTTTCCTGCATATTATTTGTAGTTTCCCTAGTACTACTCTGAGAAGGATTAGCGTTGATAGCCTCTATCCATTCCCCTCCCAGCGCACCCGGATGCGAGGTTATGTCAAGCATGTCACCCGTCTGGTAAGAATCATAAATGGATGTTTTGTCTGTGCCTACTTCGAATCCTTCGCCCCCACCATGCCAATCGGTAACGGTAAAATAGTAATGCAAGCTATCACGGCCAGAAGTGTAGCGCTTATCAAGAACACGCTGTTGATGGGTAGAAGGCTGTTCCTTGTCGTAATGAATATTGATGATAAAAAGCAGTGCATAGCTCCAAGCAATGATCGATAAAACCACATACGGTACCAGGGATTTAAAGAGCTCAGCACCTCCGGTCGGACTCACCGTCATCCGGTGAAAAATCAGGAGAGCGAGGATAATCACCGGTATGGTAAAAGTGGCAACAATCCCCATAAATGCCATCATATTCGCAAGGTGGTAGAAGTTGCTGCATGTCCACGCTAAGGTTGCTGCCATCAAGAACAAGATGCATGATAACATTTTAAATCGTCCGTAGGGCCTTCCCGCTGGCTTAATACGGCCAATGTTATCACTAGGAAGCGTCATCATCAGGCTCCAAGTACGATCTAAATAAACCCTTTACCAGCCTTTGCCAGAAGCTCCTCACCGGCAGCAATGCCGAGTGATTCCGCATCACGCACATTCCCTACCTTATCAATAGTGAAATGCGCACTACCATCCGGTCGCACAATCAACCCGCGTAAATGTAATTGCTCGTCATCCACAGTGGCATACCCGGCAATCGGCGTACGGCAGGAGCCATCCAGCGCCTGCAAAAACGCCCGCTCACATAGGATTGCTGTTTCCGTATCCATATCGGCAAGCGGTGCAAGTATTTCTAAAATTTTCGTGTCAGACTCGCGACACTCAACCCCAATGGCTCCCTGCCCAACGGCCGGTAAAAATTCATCCGTGGAAAGCGACGACCCCGGGACATCCCACAACTGCAAACGGTTGAGCCCGGCACGCGCCAGCATGGTATATTGCACCTCGCCCTGCTCAATTTTGGCAAGACGTGTCTGCACGTTCCCACGCAGGGGGACAATCTTAATATCCGGACGCAGCATCAATAATTGTGCGGAACGCCGCAACGATGACGTACCAAACGTTGCACCTTGTGGAATATCGGCAATGGAATAAACATTATTGCCAACCAATACGTCACGCGGATCTTCGCGCTCGAGAATGCATCCCAGCATCAGCCCGTCCGGTATCACCGTCTGCATATCCTTGATCGAATGCACCGCAATATCAATACGTTTATCTAAAAGCGCTTCCTCGATCTCCTTAGTAAAAAGCCCCTTCCCGCCAATATCCGAAAGCGGCCGATCGACGAATGCATCCCCGCTGGTCATAATCGGAAGAATCGTTACTTCCAGTCCCGGCCAGGCTTGCGTCAGTGCTGTACGAACTTCTTGTGCCTGAGCCTGTGCCAGCGGGCTTTTTCGCGTACCAATGGTAATATTCATACGTCCGTTACTCCCTTTGATGTCGGTGGACATACTAGGCATCTTCCCTTAGTTTACAATCCAAAATCCATGTGGAATCCCTATGACCCTGATATTAGGCATTGAAACCAGCTGTGATGAAACGGCCGCCGCCGTGGTCTCTGACCGCAAGGAAATACGTTCCAATGTCGTGCTCTCGCAAACGGCAGAACACCTTCCCTATGGTGGCGTTGTACCGGAAATCGCTGCACGCGCCCATCTTGACCATATTGAAACCATCATTGACCGTGCACTAAAGGACGCTGGCGTTACGCTTGCCGAAGTAGATGCCATTGCCGCAACCGGCGGCCCGGGGCTGATCGGTGGCGTCATCGTCGGCGTGATGACGGCCAAAGCACTCGCATCGGTGGCGCAAAAACCCTTTATCGCCGTCAACCATCTGGAAGGCCATGCCCTCACTGCACGCCTGACCAACGATGTCCCCTTCCCGTTTCTCTTGCTCCTGGTCTCAGGTGGGCATTGCCAGTTCCTGATCGTCAAAGGCGTGGGCCACTATGAGAGACTCGGCGGCACCGTCGATGATGCGCTGGGAGAAGCCTTCGATAAAACGGCAAAAATGCTGGGGCTGGACTATCCCGGCGGCCCGGCAGTCGAAGCACTTGCCCGCACTGGAAATCCGCATGCCTACACCTTCCCTATGCCGATGAAAGGCCGTCCCGGTTGCGATCTTTCCTTTTCCGGGCTTAAAACCGCAGTCCGTATGCAAATTGCAGAGCTGGGCGCACTGACACCTACGCTGAGGGCGGATATCTGCGCCTCCTTCCAATATACCGCCGGAGAGAGCGTAGCCGACAGAACGCGCGGCGCCATGCTGCAATTCCGTCACCAATTTCCGCAAGCAACAGCGTTTGTCCTCGCCGGTGGTGTCGCCGCCAATCAGTATTTACGGGGAAAACTGGAAGCTACTGCCAATGAATTCGGGTTAACCCTCATCGCACCGCCCATCAAGCTGTGCACCGATAATGCCGCAATGATCGCCTGGGCGGGGATGGAGCGCTTCACACTTGGACTGACGGATGGACTGGACTTTGAACCCAAAGCCCGCTGGCCCCTATGTGCATAATCCTTGGGCGCCTAATCCTTGGGCATATCCGTGCTGAATCCATTTTTTGTCAGTAATTCTTTAGCATCAGGGGATTTGAGGTATTCAATAAATTTCCGTGCTTCATCCATATTGTCCCCAGCTATCACAGACGCATAATAGATCGCGGTCTTATAGCTGTTCTTGGGAAAAACATCCAAGACCTTCATTCCCTCTCTATCAATGGTTGCAGAGTATAAAAACACCCCGTAAGCATGCTGCTTCATCACCATCTCCACCATCTGGTCCTGTCCCTTGATGTAGAGCGTATAGGGTTCCATATCGCCAGCCACGCCTAGGTTCCGCAATGCCTGTTTGCCGGAAATGCCTGATGCCTGCGTCTGCGGATTACCAACGACAAACAATGCCTCCCCTTCCATTCGCTTAATTAACTCCGCTGTGGGAAAAGCATGCGCCAACTTTACCGGAAACACACCCTCCGTCGGCCCTACCAGCACCAATTGATCCTTTGCCAAAGCCGTTTGCGAGCGCACATCCAATAGCCCCTTGGAGCGAAGATGTTCCATCCACTGTACGCGCGGCGTAATTAATACGTCCGCCGATCCTCCTTCGATAATCTCGGATTCCTGGTCGTCAGGTGGCGCAAAGGAAGTATTCACTACCACCTGATGCGTCCTCGAATATTCGCGGGCAATTTCCGCCACCGCAATGCCCATGTTGTTATCCGCCAGAATCGTGAGCGATGTAAGGGAAAATGCAGGTGAGACCACTCCTGCCGTTAGCATGAAAACAAGGCTTAATAACTTAATGCGAACCGACAGTACCGACATTATGCAAGGACTCAAAACGATGGATGTTCTCGGAAGATAGATAGGCAACAACATGAATATACTCGCCTTCTACCGCTTGTTCCACCACTTTGCCGTGTGCATACAGCCAAGCCAGCAATTTACCATCTGACATGCCAAGCAGGTACTCGGCCCGGGTATAAAGGCGTTTTTCCAGTTCCTGATCCACCATCGCCAGCAAGGCCGGTATTCCCTCACCCGTCACGGCAGAAATCGCCAGATGATCGGTAATGATGGGTACGTCCAGCTTGTCGATTTTATTCCATACTTCCGTTACATTCTCTGGCATCGCCTTGGTTTTGAGCAGGCTGCATAAGACTTCTTCCACATCTGCCCTCTGCGCGTCACTATCATGATGGGCAATATCGCGCACATGCAGGATCAGGTCGGCTTCCAGTACTTCCTCAAGCGTTGCGCGAAAGGCTGCTACCAGCTCCGTCGGCAGATCCGATACAAACCCTACGGTGTCTGACAGGATAATCTTTGCGCCGGAGGGAAGCTTCATCATCCGCATGGTGGGATCAAGTGTGGCAAACAACTTATCCATCGACAGGACATTCGCGCCGGTCAGGAGATTAAACAATGTGGATTTCCCGGCATTGGTATACCCCACCAGCGCGACCACCGGATACGGCTCGGCACGGCGCACCTTGCGGTGTAGCTCACGTGTACGGACCACCTGCTCCAGTTGTTTTTTGAGCTTAGCCATGCGGTCGCGGATCAGGCGACGGTCAATTTCAATCTGTGATTCACCCGGGCCACCCAGAA
>Ga0207022_10297_pt1 | contig 11644 bp, 14 predicted proteins | sample Alteio_BWMinCont_46_FD_153307 | JGI IMG/M metagenome (GOLD analysis project Ga0207022, IMG submission 153307) | Enriched cells from forest soil in Barre Woods Harvard Forest LTER site, Petersham, Massachusetts, United States -... | ecosystem: Environmental > Terrestrial > Soil > Temperate forest >... | reverse complement strand
ATAGTAACTGGATGGGACGGTGGCTAGCTTGAATGAACCTTGTCTTAGAGAGCATTGACTAAACAATTCCCCCAGCTTGTCGCAAGCCTGTATAAATTCAGGAGGAAATTTTTGATGTTGAGCTAAAAAATCGGCCCTTGTTTTCTCAGCAACTACAACTTCATCTTCGATGCGATTGTTTATGCCAATATTGAGTTGAACAGGGTCTTGAAATGATTCTTTTAAGGAAGATCCCTCAAAAAGCATTTTCAAAGCGAGGAACCCTTTACGTTCCAGCCCCATTTTTTGTCTATCCGTTAATTCATCATACTTTTTATCCTTAAAAAAGCGGGCCAGACCATAATGATCATATACGGCACTCTTGAAGAACTCGTCGGTTTTAGGGGGTGAAAATCTCTCGCCGAATAGATGCATATACAGAGCATTGAGATTGGGAGGCTTTCCACTGTCCCGTCCAATTTCTAATGCCACTGGACGATAGTCTATGTGATTCCATTCACAGCTTTCCTTTTGGAGTTCTACCACTGACTCGAGCGTTTTGATGAGTGTGACAAAGCAATCCATGAGCTCCCGTGTATTGGTTGCATCAAACTGAAGTGGTTTTCCACCATTTGGGCGAAGGTCCTTCAATATCTCGAATTTTTCCGGATGTTTATCAGAGACAGCAATGGGAGTGCAGACAACACTCATGATGTTGGGGTTATCTGTTGTAGGCGTAGGGGCTACAGCCATCGCTATGCCATAGACTCTCATACCATATCAATCCTCTCGTATTTAAGCTCACAGTCTAATTTAAGTGTAATTGGTCGATAGCCCTAGTATTTTATAGGCATATTGTTAAGGAATCGTTGGATTAGGTCAACTCTTCCCCGCCATACCCTATCGGCTTACCCTCTTTTCAGTAATCACAGACGGACGCAGACGGGAATAGTGCCGGTGTCACACAATGTCACAGACCGGGAAAGACAAACGGAGAATATTTTTTTATAACCTAATGATAAATATTAATTGTATAAAATATTACCCCCTCAAAAGTGATAATTTTCGTGTCACAAATTGGGGTGGTAGTGAACGAAACAAGTGTGATAATGTGCCCAACTTAATCGAGCATAACCTGAGGAGTCTTTTTTGCGCCGCCTTGTGATAGTCTTCTTGATGGTGAGCGTAACGGGGATGGCATTTCCCGCATGGGCTCGTGAGCAGATCCGTATTGTCGGTTCAGGCACGCTCTATCCGTTCGTGACCATCGCCGCTGAACAGTTTGGTCAGGGCGGGAAATATCTTGCCCCTATCGTTGAATCAACCGGTACTGGCGGGGGCTTTAAATTATTTTGTCAGGGGGCAGGGAGTGATACCCCGGATATCACGAATGCTTCCCGTAAAATCACTGCTTCTGAATATCAGAAATGTGCGGCTTCCGGCGTGATGAACCCTGTTGAAATTCAACTGGGGTACGATGGTATTGTTCTTGCCAATAAAAAGGGGGGGGCATCGCTCAACCTGACGAAAAAACAGATCTTTATGGCGTTGGCGCGTGTGTTGCCGGATAGCAGTGGCAAGCTCGTGCCAAATCCTTACCAGAATTGGCATGAGATCGATGCCTCACTCCCCGATCAGCCGATCAAGGTGTATGGGCCAGGGACGGTTTCCGGGACGCGCGATGCTTTTGCCGAGCTGGTAATGGAAAAAGGGTGTGAACCCTTTGAAGCATTCGCTCATGCTTACTCGGATGCAGGGGTACGCAAAAAAATCTGTCAGGCGATTCGCGAGGATGGAAAATATGTGGAGTCCGGCGAGGATTATAATGTGATGGTGCAGAAACTGGTGAGTAACGAGCAGGCCCTTGGGATATTTGGCTATGGCTTTTATTCACAGAATCGTTCGCAGATTCAAGCCAGTCTTATTGATGGCATTGCTCCGGGGAATGACACGATTACTTCGGGAAAATATGGTATTTCGCGGGGACTCTATGTCTACGTAAAACGCCAGCATCTGGGAAAAATTCCCGGGATAGAGGAATTTATTGAAGAGCTAGGCAGCGAAGATGCCATCGGGTCGGAAGGCTACCTGACCTCAAAAGGGCTGATTCCCCTCAATGCGGAGGATAGAAAAACCGTCGCGACCAAAATACTCACGCTTTCCACAAAATAAAAGATAGTATCTTAAAAACTATCTCGCGTTGCCTACTTTTGGGCCAAAATTTATACCTAAATCTATGCCCGGTTCTCTGTCTAATTTGGCCTCCATCCTTTTAAGACCTTCGGTAAAAACTCTTTGTTTGTTCCCTAATTCCTCAACCGCAGCTTCTAGGGCCGCGATTTTCTCATTCTGGCTACGCAACACTTCGCCGATTTCACCACCTTGGTCGGTTTTCTCACCTTGCTTACGTTCTATTTTTTCGACTCTATCGCCTAGCTTACGTACCGTTTCGTATATAGTTCCTTCATCACCATTTTTGGACATAAGATCTCCCCATTTTAAACTGTTGCCACAAGACTAAATGCACTAAAAATATAGTGTGTTAATTTTTGTTATACTTTATTTGGAATCTCAAATCTATTATAAATATTGAATGCGCAACCTAGACGCGGCGCTTGGATTTGCGCTTCTTTTTAGGGAACAGATAGGTATCGAGGATATGACGCTTCAAGCGCTTGAGCGTTTGCTCGGGGGCATCGTACGTAAAGTAACGTAGCAGGATGTACCGTTCAGCATCGACTACTTCCTGAAAGAAGCGGCGTTCCTTACGGGAGCATAACAACATACCGGTGAGCGCATTTTCAGCGCGGAGTTCATCTTTGATGTCGCGAATGAGTGAAAGATCAAAAGAGGGAACTGCAAAAGACAGTAAATCATCGTTATCATTTGAGGCAACGGGGAGGAAGACGAAATTGAGACAAGACCCTACATATTGCATGTAAGGTACCATACACTAAACTACATATAGTTTCAAAAGAAAATTTTACAGCTAGCGAAGGAAAGATTTTGGACACTTATCTGAGAAAAGTTTGGGTAAACCATGTCACGAATCCACTTGCTGCCTGTCCTGCACTCTTTCCTGCACTTCCGGTGACGGCATCAGAGTAACTTTTGGCGGTAAGGTCTTTTTTATCAATGTTCGTATTAACGCTGGTGTTGACATTGGCGTTGACGTTGACATTGGCACTGGGAGCCGATCCTACAGAACCACCGCCGCCGAGGCTTGGGGTGCCGATCGTCGGCGCGCTCAGATTGACTCCTCCGAAGAATCGATTGGTATCTTCAAAGGAGCAGGTTTTGGCTTCTTTTGTGGGATCAAGTTTGCACCATCCATCTTGTCCTTTGCGTTTACAGCCAACGCCTTTATCCATTCCCTTTTGCCCCTGTACGACAAAGGTCTCAGAAAAATTCCGGCAGTTTGTACCAGAGGGACTGACAAAAGCTTTCTTCACCGTAATGCTGCCATTACCGCTATAGCTTTTCCAATCGTAATGTTGGTCAGGTTGCACGGTTTCCATGGAATAATTGAAGACTTTTATGTAATAGTCTTTTTCCGGGTCAGCCAGGTAGGAAAGTGGGGACGGGCCTGGTGCCGCATACGCAACAAACGGCATGCATAAAAAGATGCCAAGCAGGATGAGTGATATTGCTGTATAGGTTCGCATGAGCTATCGTAACAAAGTTAGAATTTTTACTCAATAAGGAACCTATGCATATAGTCCACGCGCTGTTCACCCCAGGTTTAGGAGGGTTGGAAGAGGCATACGTTCATACTACCCGGGCATTAGTTTCACAAGGATATCAGGTTTCCATACTTTGCCATCCCGACTCACCGCATCGTCTTACGCTGGAGAGGATGGGTTGCGCGGTGTACACGTCAGCGCCACGTGGATTTTATGATCTTATCAGAGCCTGGAAAATCCGAAAATTGCTCCTCACGTTAAAGCCGGATGTGATTATTGCGCATAATGCCCGTGCGATTACTTTACTTACGCTTGCAGCACGGGGAATGAATATTCCTGTGTGCGGTGTGAGCCATAGCTACAAAACTGCGCGAACCATGCGGGCAGACCATCTGGTGGTGGTGACGGAACATATGCGTAATCATTTTATCCAGGCGGGCTTTCCTGCAAACAGGCTGACTGTGATCCCCAACTTTATCGATCTGCCTGAAAGATATGTGCCCAAACCACGCAAGAGACCGGTCGTGATTGGAGTGATGGGGCGCTTTACTCCAGAGAAGGGCATGTTGGAATTCCTGAAATCTCTGCAGGGACTGCAGCAACTCAAGGTGCCATTCCATGCGGTGATTGCGGGGGATGGGGAGCAGGCGCAAATGTTGTATAATTTTGCCTCAGCGAATGGGCTTACACCTCATATCACATGGATGGGATGGGTGACAGTTAAGGCGCTCTTTTACGAGAGTGTTGATATCGTATGCATACCCTCGCTGGAGGAGAGTTTTGGACTAGTGGTGCTGGAGGCATTGGCGCATGGCATTCCTGTCGTTGCGACCGATACATTTGGTCCTGCCAGCATTATATCGCATGGCCTCAACGGCCTGATTGTTGGGCGCGGGGACGCACGTGCTATGGCTGTAGCGGTGCAGCAACTTGTGGATCATCCGGAAAAAGCAAAGCATCTGGTAGAAGCAGGCTGGATACGTGTTCAGGATTTTGGTTTTAAGAAAGTCGCGGGACGCTGGGACACCGCGCTGAAATCTATCGTTTCAGGTTCAGCGTAATATCCAGAACGATGGCACTGATGAGGCCTACCCAAAGCAGCAATAGCCATTTGCGCTGTCGTTGCTCACGGCTTTGGCTGAGTATTTTTATGCTCGTGGGGTGAAGCCTGATCCCGTCTTTGTCACCTAGATTATTCAGTGTCTGCTCAATGCGTGCCATCAGCATCGGCATCTGCTTGATAGCTTCCATGCCGTCTTTAGCGCCTTGCTTCATTTTTCCGGCAATGCCAAATTGTTCATTGGCCCATTTTTCAATCATGGGCTGTGCCAGTTCCCACATATTAACCTTGGGATTGAGCATGCGCCCGACGCCTTCGGTAATGACCATTGTTTTTTGCAGGAGCAGTAATTGCGGTTGTGTTTCCATTTCAAATTCGGCGGCAATTTTGAACATCTGCCCCAGCAGATTTGCCACGGAAATTTCATTAAGCGGTTTGCCGATAATGGGTTTGGCAACGGCCATGCAGGCTTGGGTAAACATCTCAACTGATTTCGTGGCGGGGACGTATCCTGCGGTGAAATGTACCTCGGCAACATGGCGGTAATCTTCGGTCAGGAACCCGCGCAGAATCTCGGCCATATAGAGGCGTGATTTCAGGTCGAGTCTTCCCATGATTCCAAAATCCACGGCAACGATATCGCCGTTTTTATCAACAAACAGGTTGCCGGGGTGCAAATCCGCGTGGAAAAAACCGTCACAGAATACCTGATGGAACAGACTAACCGCCATTTTTTCCAATATGGCGTTCGGATCAAAACCCTGTTCACGAAGTGAGGCGACGTCATTGATGCGAATGCCATCGACCCACTCCGTCGTGAGTACACGCCGTGATGTTAAATTCCATTCAACGGCTGGAATTTTTAGGCCCAGGTGATGAGGAGATAGATTGTTTGCAAGTTCAGTAGCAGCGGCGGCTTCAAAGCGCAGATCCAATTCAAAAAATACAGATTCGCGCAGCGTTTTTACCACCTCCAGTAGTTTGAGGCGTTTGGCTCTGCCAACGTATTGTTCCATGAAATGGGCGATGGAGCCAAATAATGCAAGGTCACGTTCGAACGCTTTTTCAATGCCGGGCCGAAGGATTTTTACCGCAACCGTTTTCCCGCTTTTTGTTACCGCGCGATGCACTTGTGCAATTGAGGCGGCAGCTACTGGTGTGTCTTCAAATTTGTGGAACAGCGTATCAATCGGGGCATGAAATTGTTCTTCAATAATGGCGCGTGCAATGGCGGTGGGGAAGGGGGGAAGGTTGTCGCGTAACTTGCCAAGATTATCTGCCATCTCATCACCGATAAGGTCGGAACGTGTGGAGAGTATTTGGCCTAATTTAATGAAGGTAGGGCCAAGCCGTTCAAAGGTTGAGGCGAGTTCCTTACCTTTACGCAAGCGTGGGCTGTCGGCCGCCAAAATAGCCGCAATGGTAAGGAAGCGGTATATATTACGAATGCACATTAGAATTTCCGGCCAGAATGGATGGCCACGACTCCCTGCGTAAGATTACGGAACTGCACATTGCCAAAACCGGCACTGCCCATCATTTTGGCGAATGCTTCCTGCGTAGGGAATTTGCGGATGCTCTCGACCAGGTATTGATAGGGATCGCCTTTACCTGTTACCCACGCACCAATTTTAGGGATGGCGGCGAAGGAATAACGATCATAGCATTTTTGCATCCATTCATGCTGCAAATGGCTGAATTCAAGGCAGAGGAAACGTCCACCCGGTTTCAATAACCGGAAGGCTTCCTGCAGTGCCAGATCAATATGGGTGACGTTGCGAATACCAAACGCAATAGTATAGGCATCAAAGGAAGCATCAGGAAAGGGCATGGATTCTGCGTTGCCACACACCCATTCCACACCATGAAGTAAATTGCGGTCAATGGCGCGGTTGCGGCCTTCATCCAGCATGTGCTGGTTGATATCGCACACAGTGACTTCACACGCAGCACGCTTGAGCATCCTGAATGCGATATCACCGGTTCCGCCTGCCACATCGATAATCTGCATGCCAGCGCGGGGAGCAAGCATGCCTACCATATCATTCTTCCATGCGCGGTGAAGACCGGCGCTCATCAGATCGTTCATCAGGTCATAGCGCGAGGCAACCGAATCAAAAACGCCGCGTACCAGCGAGGCTTTTTCTTCTTCGGCGACAGTGCGAAATCCAAAATGTGTAGTTTGAGTCATGATACGTCTTGTGCTAGAACGGGAAAAATAGGCCGCGACAAAATAGGCTTATTTGCGGACACACTCAACAGAATTACATCCATGCCAGAATTACCTGAAGTCGAAACGGTATGCCAGGGGCTAAAAGCCGCGCTGGACGGGGCTGTCATTGCGGAGGTGACACTCCGGCGCAAAAACCTGCGTATCCCGTTTCCGGAGGATTTTACGCAACGGCTTGAAGGAAAGGCCATCACCGGCATTCGTCGCCGCGCTAAATATCTGCTTTTTGATATTGCGGGTGAAGATGTGATGATTGCGCATCTGGGGATGAGCGGGCACTTTACAGTGGCATCAAATCCGCCGAAATCCTACGAAAAACACGATCACGTGGTTATCAGGCTCACCGATGGAAAAGTCGTTATTTATAACGATGTGAGGCGTTTTGGCCTGATCACACTTGCCCGTAAAGAGGAACTTTCTGAACACCCGCTTTTAGCAGGATTGGGGCCGGAACCCTTGGAAAATAGCTTTTCTCCGGCCTATCTCGCACGGGCATTGAGCACGCGGAATACGGCGCTGAAGGTTGCGTTGATGGACCAATCTGTCGTGGTGGGTGTCGGAAATATCTATGCCAGTGAAGCATTATTCCTGGCAGGAATTAAGCCAAAAACTCCGGCAAATCAAGCGGTAGATCAGGCCAAATTACTTATCCAATGCATTCGAAAAGTTCTGAACGACGCTATTAAATCGGGAGGGTCAACATTGCGTGACCACGTTCAGGTTACGGGTGAAACGGGGTATTTCCAGCACCATTTCAATGTGTATGGACGCAGCGGAAAACCTTGTTTTTCTTGCGGTACCCCCATTAAGAGTGAGCGTTTATCAGGGCGCTCCACTTTTTTCTGTGCGGAGTGCCAAAGCTGATGACGTTGTTACAGCCTGTGGATAACTGGAAATGCGATAATCACGTATTGGGATGCGATAATACCAAAAAAAATGAGGGAAAAGGCCGGTTTACGGGGACACAAGAAAAGTGATTTTTTGATGCGAAATGCGCTTGACGGGGCATGAAATTGTGATTAGTGTCACAACCCCTGCTGAGTGCAGGCCAAGCGGAAAACAAGTAACATAAAAAGTTTGCAACGGGTAGAAACACATGGCTAATCATAAATCAGCAGAAAAGCGCATTCGCCAGACGATAAAGCGCACTGCAGTGAATCGTAAGCGTACCAGTCTCATCAAATCTACCCTCAAAAAGGTAGAGGCGGCAATCGCATCTGGCGATAAAGCGGCTGCTCAGAAGGCGCTGAAAGAAGCACAGCCTACGCTGATGAGTGGTGTTAGCAAAGGTGTGGTGAAGCTTGGAACCGCATCACGCAAGATGAGCCGTTTGTCATCTCGCATTAAAAAGCTCGCCGCCTAACTATACTAAAATTTAGTTCAGTATTTTACACTGCCGGTTAACAGGCAGGCCCTTTCGCTCGACCTTTTTTCTGTAATTTCGCTCAAAAACGGTACCACATGACAAGCTCAGCATCCTCAAAATTGTGTGCGTCGGATTCGACAGTCGACACAATCATGAACAATGCAAATGCGCATCGGGCAGGTGGTTTGAATTATGCGGGTGAGGTTTCCCCGGAAGATGCATATACGGTACTTCAGGCACTGGATGGCGTTTTAGTCGATGTACGTACGGTGCCGGAATGGCAATTTATTGGCGTCCCCGACACGACAGGAACCAAAGGCAAGCTTGCCACCATCAGCTGGAAAAATTATCCCGACTTCTCGCAGAATACTAAATTCGCTGACCAGATCGCGGCCTTGCCGGGTGTCAGCAAAGATACCCCGTTATTGTTCATTTGTCGTAGCGGCGGACGTTCGCTTGATGCAGCGGTGGCAATGACCGCGGCAGGTTACAGCAAGTGTTTTAATGTTAGCGGTGGCTTTGAGGGCGATCCAGACAGCGATGGTCATCGTGGCACGACACAAGGCTGGAAAGCCAAGAACCTCCCCTGGAAGCAAGGATAATAGATGATGACAATGCGCCAATCCGATCAGCCGCATACAATGGACGACGTGTTGGCGTTGGCATGGGGCAGGATTACGGATAAGTTGAGCGCGCGTTACGGCGATGCGATATTTCGCAGCTGGATTAAGCCCATTCATTTTGCTGGCGTTGAAAATGGCCGCATTATGTTGGCGGTGCCGACACGTTTTATGCGTGAATGGGTGCATTCGCATTATGGTGAAGTGATCCGTGCGCTGTGGCAGGAAGAGGCAGCAGCAGAGGGCTATGCGGTTGACCTGATCGTACCCGTTATGGCGACGCCAACTGCGGAACCCGTCATCGTTGCAAACGGCACTCCTAATACGCGCCTGCAGACGCCAACTGCACATGTGCAGACGAATGAGCAGGTGGATGTTGCCTTGCAGATGGGCGCAACACTTGATCCGCGCAATACGTTTGAAAATTATGTGGTGGGAAAACCCAACGAACTTGCGCACGCAGCAGCTCGGCGCGTAGCGGAATCCCCCAATGTGGTTCCCGGCTGTAACCCGCTATTTCTCTACGGTGGCGTCGGCCTTGGCAAGACGCACCTGATGCATGCTATTGCGTGGCACATCCGTCGCAATAACCCGGAGCGTCGCGTATTGTATTTGTCGGCTGAAAAATTTATGTATCAGTTCATCAAGGCACTGCGCTGCAAAGAAGCCTTTGCCTTTAAAGAGCATTTCCGTTCGGTCGATGTGCTGATGATTGATGACGTGCAGTTTATCAGTGGCAAAGATTCGACGCAGGAAGAATTTTTCCACACCTTCAACGCGCTGGTTGACCACAATAAGCAACTTATTATTTCGGGCGACCGTTCACCTTCGGACCTGGAAGGCATTGAAGAACGCGTGCGTTCGCGCCTGGGTTGGGGGCTGGTGGCAGATATTCATGCTACGACCTACGAATTGCGGTTGGGTATTCTCCAGTCGAAAATCGACCTGATGACCGGTGTAGACGTGCCGCCCAAAGTACTCGAATTTCTGGCGCATCGTATTACCTCCAATGTTCGTGAACTGGAAGGTGCTCTCAACCGCGTGGTTGCGCATGCGACGCTGGTAGGACGTCCGGTCACATTGGAAACAACACAGGAAGTGCTGCATGACCTGCTCCGCGCCAATGACCGCCGGATTTCCATTGAAGATATCCAGAAGCACGTGGCGACTCACTACAATATGAAAGTGTCAGATATGCATTCGGCACGCCGTTCTCGCGCGGTGGCCCGTCCTCGCCAGGTGGCGATGTATCTTTCTAAAAAGCTGACCTCAAAGAGCCTGCCGGAAATTGGTCGTAAGTTTGGCGGTAAGGACCACACCACGGTCATGCATGCAGTAAAGCGTGTGGAAGAACTTATGGCTTCCGACAGTGATATGGCACGCGACATCGAGTTGATCGAGCGTATCGTACAAAGCTAAAAATCAGCCAATCCAAAATAAATACGCGGCCATTTTGAAAATTCCTTCACGGAATAAAAGAATTCAAGGCAGGCAATAAAATATAAACTTAGCCATCTCGCCTCGTTATTTATCCATATTAACAGTCGTTGCGGGCATTTTTCATTATTTGTTCTAACTGTCATAAAGCCTCCGTAAAAAACACCTAATACCTATAGACGTATATTAGCTTTTTTCGTGTCGGAGCGGTGTGAACATCAGGTTAAATGGCTGTGCAATTGCGTGACAACGCCGTCATAATCCTTTTATTTATTTGATTTTTTTTGATAAAAACGCTTTTCCTCTTTTGCTGCTCTAGTGTTTTGGCAGTAAGGAATTCGAGATAAAGCTGATAGAGCGTATCGTACAGAGCTAGAATATTGTCTTGTATGTGCTTGGAACTGGTTCATATTCCTGTTTTACGAAATAATTAATTGTAAAAACAATATGTTGATGCGGTAATGTTAGCGCAAAAATTGTGTGATTTACGATGGTAGGGAAGGGGAAAATCAGAAAAAATTAATTAAATATTCATCAAATTTCATTAATATTTATTAACAACATTTAGGGGGGGATTATGCGCAAAGAGAATGTGTTATTGTTAGCAACTGTCGCAGGATTGTTATGCTCGTCGCAGGTGATGGCAGCCTCGCCAGCATCACAACCAGCAGTAGCACCTCATTCGCCAGCCCCTCCCCCTGAAACGGATCAAAGGGCGCAGCCACCACAAAATCCTCCCGCTGTAGCACAGCCACAAAACAATGGCAGTCCAACGTAGGCTTGCCGTTTCTGCTTTTTCAGTGTTTCAGTAATGAGGAATGCGAGTTCCACCATGAGAGGGCGTGCATAGTACAGAGTTGATTGTAGATTAACTGTGTTCGCATTGGGGGTGCTGTTCAGATCGTCGAATCTTTTGTGGCGATATCGATAACTGTTTTTAAAAGTACAGCAAATCTTACCGTCTAATGCGCATGCGCCGATATGGTGTTCATATTCCAGAAACGTGCCTCAAGTTCTTCCAGAGGCAGTTTCGTATCGGGAGGAATTTTTTTGTTATACCAATAGCGTGTTACAAATGCGTCTTTATGAAATGAAGCAACAAAATTTCCATAGATCTCAAACTCGGATAATGCACCAGCATTAGCATCTTGAATATTATGTAATATTGCGTCTATTAACGATAAACCGCAGTTTTTGTAGACGGCATCATTTAAACTTGCAAACAAGCTACGTTGATAAAGCATGCTATGGGTTACAAATGAACGATGA
>Ga0207022_10295_pt1 | contig 11669 bp, 10 predicted proteins | sample Alteio_BWMinCont_46_FD_153307 | JGI IMG/M metagenome (GOLD analysis project Ga0207022, IMG submission 153307) | Enriched cells from forest soil in Barre Woods Harvard Forest LTER site, Petersham, Massachusetts, United States -... | ecosystem: Environmental > Terrestrial > Soil > Temperate forest >... | reverse complement strand
GTAAACACCTCGGGCCACATACTCAGCGCCGATATTGGTATAGATGTCGAATTTCGGGTTGGGATGGAGCTCGAAGGTACCAAGTGCGGCGCCACTGCGGAGAGGAGCCAATGTGCCATCGCCACGGGAGGTGACGTCAGGTAGTGTCGAAGTGCTGTAACGTCCGACGCCGTCACCGATGAGGAAGTGTCCACCGATTTCGACTTTGCGTTCTGCGAGGTAAACACGGGCGTTGGCGCCGATGCCTCCACCTTCGCGCGTGTCATTGAATGCACCGGTCGCGCCCGCAACTGTCACTGTAGGTATGGATATGCAAGCGCCAGCGAGCAGAACGGCGCAAGGATAGACACGGGTACGGAAGGTACGCAGAATCGCATACAGCTCCAAGTGGATGTTCTTGTTGGGTTCGAGTGCGCCCTTGAAGATCACATCGGGCGCTTTGTTGAAAGTGGGCGTAGCGTCGTTACTAATCAAGCCGCCTCCTACGCCAACGGCACCGATCAAAGTGTTGTTGGGGTTGCCGGAGTTGGCGAAGATGGTCTGCGCGTTCTCAATCGACACACCAACGGCGAACTTGTCATTGACTTTCTTGGTGATACGGAAGCCCATCTGACGCGCCCAGGAGAAGCCCGCGGTATATTGTGCGTCGATAGTCTGTGGTAGGGCTTCGGAACGGTTGTTCAAAAGATTGCGAGTTTCTGCAATCAAAGACCACTGTTGACCACCGGTGAAGGTCCAACCGTTGTCCAGTGCACCCTGCGCCCAAGCTTGGCGGAAGCGGAAGGTGAAGCTGTTGCTCTGGTTGTTATTCGAGGTAGTACCTGCGGAAAGGAAGTCACCTTCCACATAGCCGGTCATCTTGAGGTTGTTGTATTTGCCCTCCACCAGCATGAACAATCTGGACTGGCGGCCGGTGAAGTTCAACTCTGATAACCGTGACTGGTCGGCGGCTGAGAATGCGATGGAATTGAATGGGGTGTTCACATCGGCCACCGCAGCGCGGGAACGGTATGCGGTTTCTGATGCCAGGAATCCACCGGGTGTGATGGTGACTCCCTTGAAACGGATGGCGGCTGGACCATCGGGACCGGTGAGCTGTTTCTGTAGATCAGAAACGGTCTGTGCGGTGTTGGTGGCATTGAGTTTGAGGTCGTTGACAGCTTGACGAAGGTCGTCTTGCGCCGCGACGCCAGCAAGAGTGTCGGTAGTTGCGGCATTGACTGCGGGGCGGGTGGCCAGTTCGGTGCGAAGCGCATCGATCTGCGCCTGTTGAGCCATCAGCAGTTCACGCATCTGCTGCAGTTCTTCGTCCACAGTGGTGGACTTGTCTTTGTCCTTGGCTTTGGCGGGCGCGGATGCGTCCTTGGGGGTTGTGGCGGCCGTGGCGGGTGTAGGCGCCGAAGGCAGCGTGTTGGCAGGAGTCGTAACGTCTGATTTGTCAGAGGGCTTGTCAGACGCCTTGTCCTTCTCATCGCCGAGGGCGAAGCCGCTGCATGTCATAACAATGGCCAGCGCGAGGGCGATACTGGTACGTACAAGAACCGTTTTCATGATCGTCTCCATTGGGAATTTGTGAGGGGTCTTCCGGTACTTTGTATCCGTACAATCCTACGTCCCATCGTTACCGATGGGACGTAGGACGAACTTTCATTACTGGATCTGTTTGATTGTCGCTAAAACACGGGTTGCAACTTCCTTTGGCAATGGTGCGTAGCTCAGGGCTTCCGTCATCGACTGTCCTTTTTCTACCATCCAATTCAGAAAGTCGATCAGTGCCTTCTGTTTTGCGGCATCTGCGTTCTTGGCCGGGATAAGGAGCCAGGTGAAACTCGAGATGGGATATACACCCTTTCCGGGAGCATTGGTGATGGAGACCCGGTAGTCATTGGGGATCTTGGCAGTGGCTGCAGCTGCGGTCACGGAAGAAAGCGAAGCTTTGACATACTCGCCGGCAGCGTTCTTTACATTGCCATACGGGATCTTGTTCTGTTCCGCATAGATCAATTCGATATAGCCAAGGGCACCATCCATTTGACGGATCATGCCTGCAACTCCTTCATTGCCTTTGGCGCCGAGTCCCGCGGGCCATTTCACAGAGGAGCCTTTGCCAACGCTGCCGCTCCAATCCCCGCTCACCTTGGTGAGGTAATCGGTCCATACATACGTGGTACCGCTGCCATCGGAGCGATGGACAACGATGATGGGAACGTTCGGAAGTTTGACGCCAGGATTGTCCTTGGCGATGGAAGCATCATTCCACGAAGTGATCTTTCCGATGAAAATGTTGGCGAGAGTATCGCCGGAGAAATTCAATGTTCCACTGAATCCCGGGATGTTGTAAGCCGGGACCACGGCGCCCAGCACGGTCGGAATGTGGGTAAGTTTTGATTTCGAGGCTTTCAATTGTTCGTCGCTCATGGGGCCGTCGCTTGCGCCGAAATCCACCGTGCCGTCACTCACTTGCCGGATGCCGCCGCCACTGCCGATGGATTGGTAATTGATCTCCACTTCGGGATGCTGTTTGTTGTACTCGGCAAACCATTTGGAATAGATGGGGTAGGGGAAGGTGGCGCCCGCGCCGTTCAGCTTGGTCTGCGCTGAGGCTGCGATGCTCAAAGCACACATCAAGACAAGGAACGCTATGCGTTTCATCACTGGTTGGTCTCCTGTATCAGGGATGGACACCATCATGGTTTTAGCGTGTTACAAATAGATGAAGTGATTATTAAAGGACGATAAATATGAATTCTTTCTGTAAACAAGCCATTAAACGGCAGTCGTTTCCTTCAACCAATGCAAAAATATCTGTTCCACGGGACGGTCATCTGATTTAAGCACATGACGAAGGCTGCGGCCGCTGACGATGTGGCAAACTTCCTCAGCCAGGTTCTTAGTGTGGTCCCCGGCGCGTTCGAGCGCCTGCGCCAATAACAAGACATGGATGCTCTCTGGCGTGCATGACTCGCGAGGCGTATCAAGATGGCGCAGGAAGATCAGGTTGCGCAAACGGTCGAGCTCATTGTCACTGCGGAATACGGAGACTGCCTGTTGGATGTCGCGTTCTTCAAAGGCGCGTTGCGCACCCGCCAGCATCTGTTCCAGCACGCTGGCCATGCGGATGAGGTCGGCGACATCATCGAGATCAAGGCGGGAGAGCACGTTGCGGCTGCGTCCGGCTACGGAAGAGAGCAGGTCGCCGATTCGTTCAAGGTCCACCACGATCTTCATGCACGCCAAGGCTTCGCGGGCCTGTTGAATGGTCGATTGCACCGTGAAATGCGCGACTTCGTCGTCCATCTCCTTATCGAGGTGATCGAGCCGCTCTTCCGATAGCTGCACTTCATCGAACAGCAGGTTGTCATTGTGTGCGAGTCCATCGGCGGTGGCGCTGGCGGCGCAACGGGCCAACATGAACGCACGTTGAGTCATTTCAAACAGAGGCTTAGGCGCGCCGGGAGGCGGACCAAAGGGAATGGGAAGAATGCTCATGACGGAGTTCCTCACATTCGATCCTCCAATTTGTCCGTCAATAGAGGATGAAAGGAGTTTGAAGAATCTGTGAATTGAATCAAGAGGATGAGTGCTACAGTTCAAGTTGTTCCATCTTTGCTGTATCTTGTATGGAATTTTTGAAAGACGGGCTCTATGATCAAAGTCGGAGTCATTGGTTTCGGTTTTGCCGGACAAGCGTTCCATGCCCCTGTGGTCCATGCTGTGGACGGATTGGAATTAGCTTGCATCGTAGAGCGAAGCGGGAATTCGGCCCAGCAAAGATTCCCCAATGCACGTGTGGTGTGCACTGTCGAAGAAATGTTGAAGGATGACGGGATCCGTCTGTGCGTGGTGGCTACGCCGCAAACCTCACATTTCGAGCTGGCGCGGAAGTGCCTGCTTGCCGGCCGCGATGTTGTGGTCGATAAACCATTCACGACTAATCTGAAAGATGCGGAAGAGCTGGTAAGGCTGGCGCAAGCCAATGGCAGGATGATCACGGTCTATCAGAACCGCCGGTACGATGGTGATTTCCTGACGGTGCAGAAGATCATTTCGTCCGGAGTGCTGGGACGCATCATTACATTTGAGACTCATTTTGACCGGTTTCGTCCGAAGATAAAGCCGAATGACTGGCATGAGGTTCCAAGCCCAGGAATGGGGATACTCTACGACCTTGGTCCGCATCTTGCCGATGCAGCGTATGCGCTCTTCGGCGCTCCTCAAACTGTCACCGCGCAGATCAGGATGCAGCGCGAGGGCTCACAGGTGAATGACAGTTTCGACATTCAATTGGAGTACCCTGGGGCCAATGTTTCGCTGCGGGTGAGCTATTTTGCATGCGTACCGAGACCACGGTACCTTCTCTATGGAACTCTGGGATCATTTGTGAAATATGGGTTGGATCCACAGGAAGAAATTTTAAAAAAACGTGAAACTATTTTGTTCGGTGAAAAATGGGGTGAAGATGCAGGAGAGGATTGGGGAACACTCCGGTTGGCGGACGGGAACTCTTTCAAAGAAGAAAAAGTAAAGACGGAGCGAGGCGACTACCGGAAATATTATGAGAACGTAAGAGATGCGGTCTTGAACGGAACTGCTCCCACTATCACGCCACAATCCGCCGTAGATGTGATGCGAATACTCGAGTTGGCCGAATCCAGCAGCAGATCAAAACGGACCGTCTTGTGGACCGACAGAACCGGTTCACCCTAAGTCATCCTGGCAGTTAACCCAAAGACGGGTTAGCGGTCCTGCCCCAATTGTGTTTCCGCAGTTCCCTAATCAATGCTTCATTCAATGGCTTGCCATCGCATAACGCTATATTTTTCTTAACATTTTCGATGCTGCGCATACCCGGGATCGTGGTGCTGACGTCGGGATTCGACAAGATGAAACGGAACGCCATTTCTGGCAGACTCATGCCCGGCGGGACGACAGTTTTCAATTTCTCCACGCGCTCAACGGTGTTCTTCAGATTTTCCGCTTTGAAATAATTGTGCCGGAAATCTGATGCAGGGAATTTTGTATCGAGAGTGAAGTTCCCGCTGAGACTACCTTCATCGAGCGGAACGCGGGCGATGATCCCGATATCGAGTTCTTTACAGACCTTGAACAACTCATTCTCAGGATCCTGGTCGAGCACGTTGTAAACCACCTGCACCGTATCAACACATGCTTTGCGGAGTGCCTTAATTCCATTCTCAGGCTCCCAGCGGTTCAAGCTGATGCCGAAGGCATGGATGGTCTTCCTCGCCTTGAGCGTTTGCACAGTCTCGATCCATTCGGGATCATCAGCCCAACTATCGTCCCAGACATGGAATTGCAGAAGGTCGATGGTCTCGACTTTCAGTTTTTCACGGATCTTACCGGCGAAATCATAGACGTGGTCGGCCGGAAACGTATCTCGCAATTTGTATTGCGAAGTTGCTGGCCATTTGCGGTTCTTGGGAGGGACTTTGGAAGCAGCATAAATTCTTTTGCCAGGATTGTTGGCCATCAACTCTCCGAGCAGTGCATCGCTCTTGCCTTCACCATACGCCCATGCAGTGTCATAGAAATTGCAGCCGAGATCGCACGAGAGCTGCATTGAGGCACGCGATTGCGCGTCGTCTGAGCCGGACCATCCGCTCATGCCCCATAGTCCGTGGCCGATGCCGCTGACCTGCCAGCCGGTGCGGCCCAGCTTGCGATATTGCATTCCGCTCTCCTTCGCGAAAGAACTTCGATCAACCACCGGATGTGTGGTCCACATCCATGGGTATCGTGAACACGAAAGTTGCGCCTTTTCCAAGCTCGCTCTCAACGTGGATGACGCCACCATGTTTCAGCACGATATGTTTGGCGATGGCGAGCCCCAAACCGGTGCCACCCGTATCCACGCTGCGGGCCTTGTCCACACGATAGAAGCGCTCGAAGAGGCGGGGTTGGTGTTCGCTGGCTATGCCCGGGCCTTCATCGCGGACATAGAACTCCACATGATGATCGCCGTTCGCGCGCGCTCCCAATGTCAAGCGGGTGCCATGCGGCGCGTATTTCAACGCGTTCTCGATCAAATTGGCGAAGACTTGGTGGACTTTGTCTTTATCCGCGATGACGCGTTGTTCGCTCAAATCCTCTGAATTCAACGGATGCCCGCTGCGTTGGGCGGCATCAAGGAAGCTTTCTTGCGCCTCGCGAACCAGGTCGGCCGCGGCTATGGGTTGCAGATCGAAACGCTCTTCCCCGGATTCCACACGCGCCAGCGTCAACAGGTCTTCGGTGAGCCGGTGCATGCGCAACGCGTGCTTGCGGATGATCTCGAGGAACTCGCGCTGGCTCCCTTCGGGTGCGGTATCGAGCAATGTTTCCGTATATCCCTGGATCGAAGTGAGCGGAGTGCGCAATTCATGGCTGACGTTGGCGATGAAATCGCGGCGCGTTTTCTCCACGCGCTCGATCTCGGTGATCTCATGCAACACGGCAACGGCGCCGCCTGCCGGCAAAGGGGCGGCAGTCAGGCGGAAGATGCGTCGTGGAGAAGTCATCTCAACGCGCGCCGTGCGTACGTCTTTGTTCTCAATGGTCTCCGTGACGGCACGGATGACCTCGGGATCGCGAAGATGCTCCACCAGCGGCGCTCCACTGTGGACCCCGGTGGGAAGTAGAGCGTTCATTCGGCCGTTCGCCCATTGCACGCGCCGCGCAGCGTCCACCGCGATCACAGGTTCCTGCAGGCTCTCGAGCAAGGTCTCAAGCTGGCGCCGGTTCTGGTCCAATTCAAGGAAGATATCTTCGATGCGATGGGCGGTGGCATCGAGTGCCGTGGCCATCTGCGCCAACTCATCGGAAGACCGTTCATCGATGCGTGCTTTGAAATCGCCGGTAGCGATGCGGCCTGCGAAATCAACGATGCGTTGAATGCGTTGTGTGAGTGAGTGGGCTATCCAAGCAGCCATGATGGCGGCCAGCAACAGTGCCAGAACGGAGTACATCAGGATATTCTGCCGCACATCCGCCAAAGCCTGTTCCACAATGGCCATGGGATACGCGATCCGTACCGCCCCGCCTTGTACCGGCACGGCCACATAGAAATACGGCACTCCAACGGTTGCACTCGTTCGCGTGTCCGAACCTTCCCCACCCTGGAGCGCTATTTTGAATTCCGGTCGCGTGGCGTGGTTCTCCATTTTGAGTGGATCTGCTTCGGAGTCGGCCAGCGGAACGCCTTGGGCGTCGATCACTGTGGCCCGTGAGCCTGTTGCTTTTGCATGCTGTTTCACCAAGTCTGCTAATTGGGCAGAGGCATGAACGGGCCCACCAGATGAGAGTTGATCAACACTGATCGCCAATTGCCGCGCATTGGTCTCGACCGTCCGGCGGATCTCATTGGTCAGTCCGGTGCGCCACGCGCCGCGCACACCGAAATCAAGCAGCAGGGTGCCTGCCGCCGTTACCAGCAGAAAAGCCAATAATAGTTTTGTGAATAGGCGGGGCCTCATCGCGTGTTCATCCTACACGATGGAAATAGCAGAAAAAAGATGTTGTTGGGCGGTTAATCCGCATCCTTATTGTTTTTAGCCGAAGTTGTACGCGGGACTTCGAATCGGTATCCGGTGCCACGCGCGGTGCGCAGGTAGCGCGGACGTTCCGGTTCCTTCTCGATCTTCTCGCGCAAACGCCGCACATAGACATCAACGGAGCGGGGTGTGACGAACGCAGTGTCACGCCAGACTGCGTCCAGCAATTGGTCACGGGTGAAGACGCGTGCAGGATGCTGGGCCAAATAATCCAGAAGACGGAACTCAGTCGCTGTGGTCTGAACGGCTTTGCCGCGAACAGAGAGGGTCATGGCTCCGGCATCGATCACCAGATCGCCGATCTTTGTGACTTTGGGCGGCAGTGGACGCTCGAAGCGCCGTAACACAGCTTTGACCCGGGCCACTAACTCACGTGGAGAGAATGGTTTCGGTATGTAGTCGTCCGCGCCCAATTCAAGGCCCAACACACGGTCAGACTCTGTGGTGCGTGCGGTCACGAAGATGACTGGCACAGCCGCCAGCTTGGGATGCTTCCGGATCCCGCGGCACAGCTCGATGCCATCGCCGCCGGGCAACATGATGTCTAGCAGGAAGAGAGCGGGAGGAGCTTTTTCCGCTTCGTTAAGAACTCCGTGAGTGCCACCGAACATGCGGGTCTCGTAGTCGGCGGACTCAAGATGGTGGCGCACAAGGCGTGCGATGTCGGCATCATCTTCCACGATGAAAACAAGGCGCTTCGAGCCCTCGTTCTTAGAGTTGGTCAATATTGGCCCCACAGTGACTTCCGTGGGTAAGGATAGCAATGGTCTGTCCATAATGGAAGAAAAGCTTAAGGAATCATTATTACAGGCTGATGAAAACGAAGAAAATGACCATGGCTGCCATAAAGGAAAGGTAAATTCTACTGACCATTTCAGATGCAAACTTAGAAAGCAAAGTAAGCCACTGCGTGGTCATACCCTGGCCCTTTTCCGATAAAAAGTGCACTTCCGTACCCTATGCATCAACACCACAACCTGTTGTGGTTTAAGTTAATAGCAAACGCATAATCTTGGGTGTAGACCCCCTCAACTCAAGGTTTGAGAACGATAATCTCCTCTAAAACCGGAAGAAAACCGAAAATATCTTGACACTTCGGGACGTTACTCTGTTATAAACCGCCTGTCAGAGTTCTCTCCCGGGAACCAGCCGAGGTTCACCCTTCGGCGCCGGTAAAGTATCCGGTCAGGCCGTGGCAGTGTCGGGTCCTCTGGCGGCAACCTCTGTGGAAAGGGCTAAGTTTTTATGGCCGATTCGCGTGAAGTCATGAACATCCGGCAGGCCTCCCAGTACCTGGGGGTCAGCACGGATACCCTCTACAAATACGTGTATGAGGAAAAGATCCCGGCATTCAAGCTGGGCAACCGGTGGAAATTCAAGAAGACCATCCTGGATTCTTGGATGGAAAGAAAGAGCATGGGTGGTGACGGCAGGAACACGAAGAAACGTCCGCGTCCGGCCGTAGCACCCCGGATCGCAGCGCGGCAGAGCATGTAACAGCCCTTTCATACCCAGGGCGCAAGATTGCAACAAGATCGAGACAGTCAGAACGCGGCAAGGAACAAGAGACCGAAAGCAAAGAAGGCGGAGAGTATGTTCGGATTGGGCGGCGCAAAACCGATCGTTGGCTTGGACATCGGCTCCAGCAGCATCAAGGCAGTGGAGCTCAAGAAGACCAAGAGTGATGTCGCGGTCTCATCGCTGGGCATCGAACCCCTGGCCACGGACATCGTTGTGGACTCGATGATCGTTGACTCGGGCAGCGTCTCCTCGGCCATCTCCAAGCTCTTCACTGACCATAAGATCAAGTCCAAGGACGTGGCCACCTCCGTCTCCGGGCACTCGGTGATCACCAAGAAGATCCAGGTCGAGACCATGACCGACCAGGAACTCAGCGAGCGCATCACCACCGAGGCCGCGCAACATATTCCCTTCGACATCGCTGATGTCAATATCGACTACCAGATCCTCAGCGATGAAGGCACAGGCGAGCCGCAGATGGACGTGCAGCTGGTTGCTGTGAAGAAAGACAAGATCCTGAATTACACCCACGTGCTCAACACCTCGGGACGCAACCCCAAGATCGTTGATATCGACGCTTTTGCGTTGCAGAACTGCTACGAATACAACTATGAGCCGGCTCCCGGGGCCGTGGTGGCATTGCTCAACCTTGGCGCCAGCGTGATGAACATCAACATCGTGAAAGGCACCACTCCGCTGTTCACCCGCGACGTCAGCGTGGGTGGCAACCAATACACCGATGCCCTGCAAAAAGAGCTCGATATGAGCTATGACGATGCGGAATCATTCAAGCTGGGTAAAGGATCGGGCGCAGTCAGCGAAGACAGCAAAGGGCCGATCCTGCAGCAGGTCACGGAAGTGATCGTGCTCGAGATCCAGAAGACCTTTGATTATTTCCGCGCCACAGCGGGCGGAGAGCACATCGAGCGCGTACTACTGGCAGGTGGTTCGGGCAAGATCCCCGGATTGGTCGAAGCGTTGCGCACGGAATTCAGCATCCCTGTGGAATTGATGAACCCGTTCACGCGCGTTTCCAGTGCGGCATTGAGCGGTGCGGAACTTGAGTTTGTGGAACAGAACCCCGCGCAGTTCGCGGTGGCCGTGGGCCTGGCCCTGAGGAGCTTTGAAGACCTATGATCCGCATAAACCTGATCGGCGGTCCGCGTCCCAAAAAAGGTGGTAGGGGCGGCGGCGGTGGTGGAGAAGAAGGCGGCGGTGCGGCTGGACCGAACGGCATCGTGGTCCTCGTGGTCGGTCTTGTGATCGGTGCCGGTGTTGCGTACGGCCTCTATTGGCAGCAGTCGAGGACCCACGACATATTGGAAGCCGAGAGCCAGAAGCTAGACAAGGAAGCCACCGATCTGAAAGACGCGAAAAGCAAGGTGGAACAGCTCGAAAAGGAAAAGAACGAGCTGACGAACCGCAAGAAAGCCATAGACGAATTGGTCAACAATCACGTAGGGCCCGTCAGCCTGATGGATAACATCGGCAACGTCGTGAATGCCTCCGATGCAGTCTGGCTTGACAACATGACAGATAACGGCAACAGCGTTGCTATGGACGGGAATGCGCTCACCACCACTGCCGTGGCCAACTTTATGACCCGGTTGAAAGCCTCCGGCTACTTCAAGAACGTTGACATCAAAGACGCGTCTGAGAACAACGTGGCAGGAGTACATACCTTTAAATTCAGCCTGAATTGCGAAAAGGCACCGGTACAGGCTCCTCAAGCACCGGGAGCCGCAGGCAAACCCGCCGCTACGCCGGCAAAGTCTTAGGAAACGAGGCAGACGAAGATGCTGGACAAACTTAATAACCTCTCGTTGAACATCAAGCTTGGCGTGATGCTGGGTCTTGCGCTGCTCGTTGGCGGGATCGGCTATTACCTCTTGGTGATGCCAGCTGCGGCAGACAACGATAAAAAAGCCACTGAGAACAAAGAAAAAGAGAAGAAGAACGCCGAACTCCGCCCCTACAAGAACAAATTGGGCGATCTGGACCGCGACATCGTAGAACTCAAGAAACAGGCGGAACTCTACAAGCTGATCGTTCCGGATGACAAGAACGCTGATCTGTTCATCATCCAGTTGCAGGAGCAAGCCACCAATTCGGGGATCGCATTGCGCAAACTCAATGCATTGGCCATCAACCAAAAGCAGTATTATGCCGAGCTTCCCTTCGGCATCGATATCGATGGACCGTACTACTCGATCCTGAATTTCTTCGACCGCCTGGCCCGTCAGGAACGCTACATCAACGTGGATGGCCTGAAGATCACAGCGAGCAAGGGCAAAGGCGCTGACGCCATTCCCGGGACCAGTATCGCTGTCAGTTGTACCGTGAAGACGTTCTTCTTCTCTTTTTCTTTGTTCTCAGTGGCTTTTTTTATCGTTGTCCAGCCGCACCGGCCAAGAAGTGAGCATGGAGATGACTATGAGCAAGCAGAAGTACATTCCGATGTTGGCGATGGCGATGGCAGTCATGACACTGGCCCAGACGCCGGCCAAGACCCAGACGGCGCCGGCGACGCCGGCTCCATCCGCACCGGCGGGTAAAGCGCCAGCGCCTGCGGCACAAGCTCCAGCCAAGCCGGCACAG
>Ga0207022_10294_pt1 | contig 11682 bp, 6 predicted proteins | sample Alteio_BWMinCont_46_FD_153307 | JGI IMG/M metagenome (GOLD analysis project Ga0207022, IMG submission 153307) | Enriched cells from forest soil in Barre Woods Harvard Forest LTER site, Petersham, Massachusetts, United States -... | ecosystem: Environmental > Terrestrial > Soil > Temperate forest >... | reverse complement strand
GGACGCAAAGCCCGTCCAGGTCGTGCCGTAAAGCTGTGTCCCAGCACCTGGTGTGCCGGAATTAGCCTGACTGAAATAGTCGGCAATATTCACAACCGACCCGGCATCTACAGTGCCAGACGCAGTGCTGAGAAGCGTTACGCTTCCCAACGGGGTCGTGTAGCCGGTAACCGACGCCGAGATTTGCAGGACGCCAGCGGCCAACGAGGTCGAGTTAGCACGAAGCCAAAACGACGGCTCGGACAGATTTGGCGCGCCGAAGGCAGCTTCGTTGTTGAAGAGGAAGTTGCCGAACTGGAAGTTAACAAACGTGGCTCCAAACCCTGCGACGCCGTTCGTGCTGGTGATCGTGCAGGTATCCCCGGCGAACGACGAGCTTTCGCCTGCCGATCCGGCGGTGCACTGCGCGGCGGTCGACCCGGTCGAGGTCAGGTTCAAAGTGATGATCGGGGTGGCCTGGGCGCTCTGCGCTCCGGCAACAATGGCGGCCACGAGGGCCGTAGTAGCGAGAAGCTTTTTCATCGGGTCTCTCCTTCGGGTGTCGTGTTCTTGTTTCAGTGTCCGCTTCAAATTACCGAGCGGGGAAGCGGCGTATTCGGATTAATATAAGCAAGATCCATGCCAAGGAGCTATATTTAGTCAAATCAATGGATTAGGTTTTTTTACGAGGCGGGGTGTGTAAAAAAATCTGACAATTCGTCCCGTGGGTGGGTTTCCGACTTCCGTGCATAATCGTGCCTTTCCCTGGCGTTCTTGTAATGGCATGTTTTTGTTTACTTTCTGCGGTGTCGGTAATTCTTACAAGCCGCTGACATGCACATTTCATGAAGCGTCATTCCGCCACGCGCTGCAGCGAGGAAGAGTTATTATAACTCATTATAAATAAACAATTTAAAATAAGATTTCCTGATCTGCATAGTCGTAGGCTTCTGATGCCGCTTTACACTTCCTGGCCGGTCCTGGCCGGTAACTGGGAATAGGCGGCCCAATTGGCCGCCCCATTGCGTCGACGGGAACTACAATCGCCAGTCCGTTCCGCAGACCCTCCGCCCGGGGTGATACCCGTAATGGGTCCTTTGGAATGACGAGGCGCCGTATCGGCGCGATGCCTTAGGGATCTTCGATTGGGGAAGCCCCGCCATATGTCGCGAGACAGCGGGGAAATGTCTTTACGGTTCGCGAGGCGGAGCACCGCGTTCGCAGAATAAAGTTATAATAGTCCGCTGCTCAAAGAGGCCTTCTTCCCTTCGTCAGGTCCCCAGATTGCCCGGCCGTTTTTGCATTCTTTTTGTCTCCGTCTTGTTTCCGCTTTGTGGAGGATCTGCCCACGCGGGTCAGATTGTACTTCCGTCGCAAGTCATGGAGAGGGATGGGGTCCATCAGATTGTGTACCGGCTCGGCGGGCCGGTAACCGCGCAAGGTACACTCGCGATCCGATGGACCGACAGTTATGGGCGGATCGTTGACGACCGCAGGATGTCAGTGCATTTGATCAACCAGTCGATAATTCCGTTCAAGATCGATCTGCGACGCGCCGCCGTCCTCCGTAATGAGTTAAGTATCCATCTGTCTCTTCGTGCCGCGGGCGGAAGACCGGCGCAGGAAGACGAAGCAAAAGCCTCCTTCATTACAACTGCTCCCGGTTATGTATGGTCCGACTATCAAATAATGATGTGGCCGCCCAAGACAGTGCCGCAGTATCGCGCGCTTCGTGCCATTGGATTGAGCGGCGGCAGCGTCATCTCGCCAAAACCCGGCCAGGATGACCAAGCGTCCACCGATCAAATCAACCGTCTTCTCGATGCGGATTTGCGGTGGTTCGTCGAGAATATCGCCACCGACTACTACGCGGCTTATCACCGTTGGCAACCGGGTCAAGAGGTGAACAGCGCGTTTCTCGAAGCCAAACAGCGGTTGGCGGCCGACCCCTCCGGCCACGAGCCATTCCTTCGCCAACCCAGTTTTTCCGATCCAACCTGGCATCAGGCGATCCGTAACCGGCTCGTGCAGGTTGCCCAGCGGTATTCCGCATACAAGCCATTCTACTATACCCTCGGCGACGAAACTGGAATCGCCGACCTGGCGGCCTATTGGGATTTTGATTTTTCGCCGCTCGCCTTGAGTGAATTGCGACTCTGGCTTCGCCAGCGTTACGGAAACATCGCCGCGTTAAATTACCAGTGGCAAACGGCATTCGCCGACTGGGATTCGGTCGTTCCCCTGACCGTGTTGCAAGCAATCAAGCGCGCCGACGACAACTTCTCGGCCTGGGCTGACTTTCGGGAATGGATGGATATCTCATTCGCGCAGGCGCTGAAGATGGGGGCCGACGCGATTCACTCCGTCGATCCCAGCGCAATCGTCGCGATCGAAGGCGGCCAAGCTCCCGGCTGGGGTGGGTATGACTATGCGCTGTTGGCGAAGGCTCTTGATGGATTTGAACTTTATGATTCAGGCCAAAATGTCGACATTGTTCAATCGCTCAACCCGGCCGCGGTCATTCTGACGACCGCTTTCAATACCGGGGCCAATGAGAAATTGCGGGTCTGGCGCGAATTGTTGCATGGGGGGCGCGGCCTTATTCTGTGGGAAGATGTTGTACCCTATGCGGGAGCTGGCGATTATTTGACGAGCCGCGCCACTGAAACGGCGCCCTACTACACCGAAATTCGCAACGGACTCGGTGCGCTATTGATCAACAGCACGAGAATCCAGTCGCCGATCGCGGTCCATTATTCTCAGGCCAGTATGCGAGCTGATTGGATCACGACGATAAAAGCGGCTGGACAAGCCGGGATTGATGCCGCAACAGCCTCGGATCATCCCGAGGATAATTTCACGAAGCTGCGCAAGGCCTACTGCCGGCTTCTCGCGGACATGAACTATCAGCCCGGCTTTATCTCCGCCGATCAGGTGGCACACGGCGTGCTTGCCTCGAAGGGCATCCGCACATTGATCCTCCCCGACTCGTCCGCGTTATCAGAGGCTGAAACCGCCGCCGTTCGCACATTTGTCACCCGCGGCGGTATCGTCGTTGCCGACGGCCAACCAGGAATTTTCGATGAACATGTGCGGCGCCGAAATCAGGCGTCCTTGGCCGACCTGTTCCCTGCTTTTAGTGTCGTGTCGCCGCGAGTACTTTCCCGTGGTGCCGGATCGGCCGTTCAGCTTGATGCCGCTGGCGTAATCGACCAACGCGCCGACATACTGGCGGCGTTGATAGGAGTCTTTTATGCCCATGGCATCCAGCCCACCGTAACCGTCGCCGACCCCTCGGGAGCTAAGGTCCATGATATCGATGTTTCCCTATGGCATAATGGGCCTGTTATCTTGATCGGAATTATCCAGACGGCTGGAACGTCTAGTAACAAGGGTGACAGACAGGAAGCCGGCCCGCGCAGGCTGCGCGTGACGCTTCCCCAAGGCGGTATCGTCTACGATGTGCGTAAGGGAACGGCCTTGGGGTGGCAAAAGCAGTTGACAATTGCGCTGCCGGCCGACGAACCGGTACTTCTGGCCCTATCACCGCAGTCCTTGCCTGAGATCACGGTATCCGCTCCTGTTCGCGCGAGTTTGGGTGTTACTGCGTCGGTGAATATCAACACCACAGGGCAGCCCCTTGCGGCAACTCAAGTGTTTCACGTCAATGTGTTCGACCCGGGAGGCAGGCTCGTAAGTTATTATTCCGGTAATGTTCTGAGCAGCGATGGGCATGCAACCTTTGCAGTGCCCCTGGCCCGAAATGACGTTGTCGGGCAATGGACGGTCTCGGTGCGCGATGTGCTGAGTGGCCAGGAACGGCAAGCTGCGGTTAATGTTGTTCCACCGTGACTCCCTAGAGGTCGATGACGTCGCGATCGCCGCTGCTATCTTAATCCGATGCAGTTGTTGGATGTGATTACAGCTTTGGACCCATGACCGGGAATGTTTTTACTGTGGCAATCGTAACCGCGGATGGAAATTGGATGTGGTGCAGACCTCTCCTGTTGATGGCTGTCGTTATGAGCGGTTCGGTTGCAATCGTGACCGCTCATGCCGAAACCTTGGCAGTCGGGGCAAGCCAGCGCTACAAAATGCCGAGCGAAGCCGCCGCCGTGGCCATGGATGGGGATACGATTGCCATTGACTCAGGCGAATATGTTGACTGTGCCGTATGGAAAGCCGACCGGCTGACGATAACCGGCATAGGACCGAAAGTCGTTATCAGGAATAAATCATGCAACGGTAAGGGCCTTTTCATTGTCGACGGAAACGACATAACAATCAGGAATCTTACTTTGTTGGAGGCTCGCGGACCGAATCTGAATGGCGCCGGGATCCGCGCCGAAGGATTCAACTTGAAGATCGACAACGTAAGAATCTTAGATAGCCAAAACGGCATACTGGCCGCCGGCGTTCCCGGAAGCGCGATCGAAATCAATAACTCTGCTTTCACTGACGACGGAAACTGTAAAAATCCATCAGGGTGCGGCCACGGGATCTATATCGGTCACATCAAGATGGTCCGCATTACCAACTCAAGATTCTTTGAAACGAAGGAGGGGCACCACATCAAATCGCGCGCGCTACGGACAGAAGTCATCGGCAACAGAATTCGTGATGGCAGCGCAGGCACGGCCAGTTATTCAATCGACGTACCGAACGGCGGTAGCCTCATCGTCGCCAACAATACGATTGAGAAGGGACCAAATTCGACCAACAAAGGCGCTGTCATCGTGATCGGCGCCGAAGGAGTTACGCAGCCAACAGTGGATCTCATTATCAGGGCCAACAAATTTACAAATGACAATGAAGCCGAAACGGTTTTTGTGAGAAATATGACGGCTAGCCCTGCGACTCTGACCGGCAATACGTTCAAAGGAAAGGTCGAGGCTCTGACCGGCGAGGGACAGGTTCAATGAGGCGTGTCATTTTTATAATGCATTACGCTAAAGCGTTGCCATGTTGTGTGCCATTCTATTTCATATGGAGGCCAGAAATAGCTGGCGGTAGGCGTCGAACATCACTGATTCGTCGAATGTCGTAACTGCCTTTGCGCGGTTGGCAATTGATAAACGCGTTCGCAACGCCTCGTCGTGGAGCAAATCGCTCATGGCGACCGCCAGGGCATTTGTGGTTTTTGGAACAATAAAGGGCCGATTTTCCTCGGCGACCATGTCAGCGATATCGCCGGCGGCAGTGCTGGCGATAGGCAGTCCAGCGGCCATAGCTTCCAATATGCTCAACGGCATTTGCTCCGTATCCGACGAAACAGCAAACAGATCGAACGCACCAAGAATTCGTTCCGGCCGGTCGACACTTCCGGTGAAGGTCACATGTTCACCGAGATTTAAACTTGCGGCAACGCTCTCCAACCTAGGTCGTTCCGGCCCGTCACCGACAATGACGAGGCGGCAGGCATACTGTGTTCGAACGATGGCGAACGCTTCGATTAGTCGGTCTAACGCTTTTTCACGCCGGAGTGTCGCGACCGTGCCGACCACTAGCCCGGCCCCGCGGAACGCCGCGCGCTGAGCGTGGTCGGTTGGCTCTCCAAAGCGAGCACAATTTATGCCATTGGGCACATATGCCAAACGCGCTGAGTCGAGGTGCCAAGTTTTGGTCGCGATCTGCAATAAATTGCGCGAAGGCAACACGACAGTGCTGTGGTGATTGAGGACCAGGCGCCGGAACCAGACCCGTCGCATTAGCTGGCGCTCGGCCTCCTCCGGTCCGAATCCGTCTTCGATGTGAATATGGCGTGTGATGGGAAAAATGTTCGCGGCGGCCCATTCGATCGCACCCCAATTGTAGGTCACCAACACGTCGGGCGCGAGCCGGTGGAGGATGTCGCGCGCCTTCACAATATTGGCGAGCATGTACCGGCGGGGAATATTGCTGAGTTCCAGTTCCCATGAGCCGTTATCTTCGAGTAAGGTCCGAGCGTCGTCGGTATGGTCGAGGGACCATATGAGATGTTGGAATGCTGGCCCCAGGTGATTAGCGATAGCAGCAAAGCGCCGCTGCGATCCGCCAAGGCCGAAACCAGGAAAAACATGAAGAATGCGATGGGCCGTCCCTTTCGCGGCGCTCCATCGGGGCGGCACGATGACGGCGCGCGGCGACCAGTTCAATCCCAAATCCTCTCCCGGCCTCTTACGGATTTTCCATTCAAACTGGTGCCGGTTAACTTGGGTCAATAAATCACAGCCGTTGGGTATCGACACAGGCCGACCAGTTTATTCTTGCCCCCACCTAATTGCACAGAAGCCAGTCTTAATGTCAGTCGCTTCCGCTAGCGGCTAGATGGCTTTCAGAATCAGACTCGGGGTCCTGCGGCAGTTCTCGTTCCTCAATTCTCCGCCGCAGGCGATCCCGAGCCCCCGGCGTGGCTGCCCGGATATTTTTCCCCGACGAATCCCCTCCATTGGAAGGCTGTTCAATGGTTTTTCGCGCCGCCTTTTCTTGGCGGATCGCCCATATCACGACGGCCACGATCAGCAGCTGTCCGAGGAGCCAGTGTAAGGAGTTCACTTTGAGTTCCTTGACTTGAACCTGGCCTGTAGACGCCCGCTATCGCAAAGCACAGCTGGATTCAGACTATACGAATGATCGTACCGACCACTAACCAAGACGGGAAGGGCTAAGTAGCCCTCACTCCTGGCTGGATGGTTTTCTCCCATAACTTTCCATCGTCGGTTGTTTAGCCAACTATTTTGGACTCTTTTGCTAATTCTTGCGTGCTCTTAACCTTAACTTCATAATGTTTAATGCACTTAATAGGCGTACTTTAGACGAGGTATTATCGAAGCATTCACCATCTCTATCGCGAGACACCAAGATGCTCGGTAATGGTGGGAACAGCGCGCCAGTTTAGGTGTCCTCGTTGAAACCGGATGCGCACGTCGTGGAAAACGCTTTCGTGTTCCCGTGACGTTGGTCTTAAGTTCTAATTTGTCCGTCGGGGGTGAACCGTTTGCGGGGCTGCATACTATTATTGCGTCGAACCGCGCTCCATGCGCGGCGATCTCGTGGCCGGAATTTTAGGCGGCGGGATGATTTATGTGCGGGTGACTGTGGTCGCCGGCGTTCAACGGTCAACCTACACATCCCGGCATCGCTGATCCGAAAAGGCTAGATTTGTGAAAAGACATTCTTTTGCCCTGTTATCGATTCTTTTAACTACATGCGTTGGGCTGCAGAGCTCGGCAATCGCTCAACAATATTATGGATTTAATTTCAACAATTATCGGTTCTTGACGCCCATCAATGCTGTTTGCGGCACTTCAAATGGGACCGCGCTCCAGGCCGCACCGACAAGTGGTCTCTGCAGCATTGGCAGTGCCATGGCGGTCAGCGGCAGCGGTCCCTGGACTTGGACTTGTGCGGGTCTGAACAGCGGAGCAAATGCAAACTGTGCGACGTCAGTAGTTGTCAAGCCTTGCGTAGATGCGAACGGAGCGCTCCATGCAAACGGCGTAACCTATACACAGCAAGTTAACACGACAGGGTCCACACCGGTCACAGCATCTGTCTGTGCATATGGTGGTACCCAACCCACGCTAACAACGGTGACGCAGACTTTTCTTTGCAATAACGGCACGTCCGTAGCGCAGGGGAGTTCGACGAGCGTAACTGAGAACAACGGCGGTCTGTCCTGCAACGCGGCAATTATAAATGGGGCATGTGGCGTGTCAGGCGGCACAGTTGTCGCCACTGCTCCGGCAACCAATCTTTGTAGTGCGGGCCACGCATCGGCAGTGACCGGCACAGGACCTTGGTCGTGGTCCTGTCTGGGCAGCGGCGGCGGCACAATGGCCTCGTGCTCAGCCGCCCGCACGCAGTCGGCGGGTCTCGACATGCCGCCCGTGGTCCTCCAACCGCAAACTACTGCTGATATCGTTGGAATCAATATTCAGAATCTTGGCGCGAACGATATAAGCGGGCGGTATATTACTTTCGGCCAGGTCTTCGCCGCGGATGCGCTTGCTATCACCGATACCCTTGCCGCTCACGCTACCAGCGGCAATACTTATCAAATTCAAGCGAGCCCTGTGGCCCTATGGCCGGATGGATCAGTTAGGTTGGCGGCTATTATTATGCCTGTCGGGCTTCAAGCCAACGGCACCCAGCAGGTAATGATCTCCAAGACTCCCTTAGCTAATCAAGTTTCCAGTGAGGCAATTGTCAACTTGCGCCAGGCGACATTCGACCTTGCGGTACAACTCAATTTTGCCAGCGGCGCGTATAAGGGCACACAGACTATTGATCTGGCTTCGGCCCTCAGGTCGTCGCTCGCATCAAGTCCTGTTTATTGGTATCAAGGTCCCCTTGCGACACAAGCGCGAGTCGATGTGCCTCTGCCCGGCGGTCCGCTACATCTGACGGCTGATGTGACCGTATTCAAAGACGGCAATGTTACAGCCGATGTTCAGTTCAATAATGATCTGACAAGTCTTTCCACGTCGCAAGCCGCTGCTCTACCACCTTTAGTCTACACTGCGACGATAACGTCAATGGGCCAGACTTTAAGCTATCCGATCACGCAGTATCAGTACCAGGATTGGCATGCAGTTCTAAGTTCGAACGATCCGCCCCGCGTGAACGTCCAACACGATGTCTCTTATCTTGAACATGTGGGCGCGATCCTGCCGTATGACCTGACGACCGGGGTGAGTGAAGCGACACTTGTTGCGTACGCGAAAATAAATGCGCAATCCGGATTCGGACTACCTTTGGCGGTGAATGGAGTTACCCAGGCAATGGGTACAACCGGCAATCGACCCGATATCGGATATACGACGCAATACAATACCGTGTGGCTTCTCACCGGCGATGCGCGGGCTGCAACGCTCGCATTGGCACAAGGAGATACTGCCGGTGCTATCCCTTGGAACTATAAATTGGCGAACGGCCATTGGATGACGCCCGGGGACTCACTCATGGTATGGATTCAACCCGACAGTGGGCATCCAACCACCACCACGCAAGCAGAAACCGGGAGTGGCAGCGGCACGAATTGGACCCTCGATGTGTCACATGAGCCCAATCTTGCCTACGTTCCCTATATTATGACTGCACAACGTTGGTATCTTGACCGTCTGAACGCCGAGGCTGCCGTCAGCATAATCGCAAGTTGGACGGCCTATCGTTGTCCCAAGCCGACGTCCACGTGTGATATTATATTGAACGGTCGGGACCAAGTTCGGGGTCAAGCTTGGGCACTCCGTGAAGTGCAAGAGGCTGCATTTGTCGGTTCTCCGGGCAGCTTTGAACAACGATATTTCGACCAGTCGGTTAGTGACACTTATAGTTTCACAAATACCTACCTCGAACCGGCGCTAGCACTTGGCCAAGGCGAAATGCATGGCTTCATGGTCGACTACAATTGGAAGTTCGATCCGTCCTATGGCGTCATTCTGAATAGTTACGGGTGGGGTTTTGGAACCGACAATTCGGGCGATACGAATATCAAAGACTGGGAAAATGATTTCCTGACTGGCGTCGTTGGCCTTGGCGCGTTGATGGGGTTCGATGGGGCCAGGCAATATATTACCTGGCAGCACAGTTTCCTGACCGGGCGCTATATTGCGCCTGACGCAAATCCGCGCGATGGGTTCGTTTACCAATATGTGTTTCCGAGCCCCGCGCAAGGATTGACATGGTCCGCCTTGGAGGCCAACGAAATAGCCAAGAGTCTCTCCAACGGCACGGCCGGATGGAATGCGATCAATGTCGGATATTACGCGGCATTGTCCCGAACTTCTCTCAGCGTGGCGTTGACGCTCAACCCTGGCGATCTGGACTTGACGACGGCTCTGTCTGTGCTCAACACAGAGGCCGGGGGCCAAATGTTCACAACATCAGGCTTCCAAGCGGACCCAACTTTTAATGTCGTGCCGTTACGGTAATCACCAAGCTATGTCCCCATCTTGCCGTTCTAAATTACGCCGTTTAGGCCGGGCTCGCCGGTCTGTCCTAACGGCTATAACCTAGGGGACTCATGGTCACGGAAATATCGCGAAAATCATTGTGCCACAATGCGTGACCTCGCGCTCGTGATTATATGCGCGGGGCTGTTCACCCTGACCGCGCTGTATCCCTTCGTGGGCGTCTATGTGTGGACATGGCTCACGTTGATGGACCCCCATCGCCTCACCTATGGATTCGCGCGTGGCTTGCCACTGAATATGGTGGTTGCGGTTCTCACGATCGGCGGCGCGGCGTTATCCCGAGAGCGCAACAAACTCCCGCTCGACGGTTTCGCCGTATCGGTCCTCATATTCGGGCTTTGGATATCGATCACGACGCTTGCCGCGCCTTCACCGGACTTCACCGACCCGCTGTGGAGCCGAAACATCAAAACTCTGATTCTCGTATTCGTCACGTTATGGTTGATCAATTCGCGCATTAGAATCCATGGTCTGGTCTGGATCATCGCGATTTCTATTGCATTCTTCGGCGTAAAGGGCGGCGGCTTCGTGCTTCTTACTGGCGGTTCCAATCACGTCTTGGGTCCCGAAGGAACGATGATCGAAGACAACAATTGTCTCGCCCTTGCGTGCGTTATGGTCATACCGCTCTTGAATTATCTTCGCCTGCATGCCGAGAAGCGGATGATCCGTTTGGCCATCATGGGGGCCATGTTGTTGACGATTGCCAGCGTCCTGGGAAGTTATTCCCGTGGCGGACTGATTGCCTTGGCCTCAATGATTTTTCTTCTCTGGCTTAAAAGCAGGGCAAAGCTGGCGATTGCATTTTCAGCGATCGTCGTAGCGGGGTTGGCCATCGGCTTCATGCCTCAGCAATACATGGATCGAATCAGTACGATCTCTGACGCGCAGCATGATGAGTCCGTTCGTGGCCGTTTCGATGCCTGGCAAGTCGCCTGGCAAGTCGCATTACACCGGCCGCTGGGCGCCGGATTCGACGGTCCGCGTCAGCCGAAAATCTGGAATAAATACCTTCCTGGAGTTCAGAACCGGGCTTCCCATAGCATCTATTTTATGGTCCTCGGCGAACACGGGTTCATCGGCTTTGGTATTTATCTTTGGATAATTATAAGCGGATGGGGAAACTTCGCAAAAAGTCGGAAACTTTGCCGTGGAAATCCAGACTTGGTATGGGCTCAGGATCTCACGGCGGCCCTGCAAGCGTCGATAGTAGGTTTTCTGATCGGCGGCGCCGCACTTCCGATGGCCTACTATGACGAATTTTTCTTGATTTTAACGGTTGGCGCCGCAACACGTCATCTTCTTGAAGCCAATCTGAATCGACGGCCGACTACTGACCGAACTATTATCAGGGAGCGTGAGTCTTCGTCGGCGGAGGTCATGAGTACAACAGACGCGTCCAAGCTCCCAATTCACTGACGATGACAGGTGCGCCTTTCTCGGCGCTACTAAAATCTTGAAACCACCTTGCCAAGTGGTGGGGCGCGGCTAGAGTCCTCGTTTGCATTGGCAGCGGAGAAGTCGACTCATGAAATCGCATCGCACCCTAAGCCGCCGTCGAACTCTGGTGCTCGGTGTTTCTGCGGGCCTCGCGGTGGATGTCTCCAGAAGCTTCGCTGCCGCGATCAACGTGCCCGCGCTTAAGGCGACAATTGCCCTCAACGGGAAGACCTATGACTATCTGATGCGTGATGGTCAGGATCAGGGTGACTTTCACTCCGAGATCGGCGGTTTCGTCCAGAGATGCGTT
>Ga0207022_10293_pt1 | contig 11749 bp, 9 predicted proteins | sample Alteio_BWMinCont_46_FD_153307 | JGI IMG/M metagenome (GOLD analysis project Ga0207022, IMG submission 153307) | Enriched cells from forest soil in Barre Woods Harvard Forest LTER site, Petersham, Massachusetts, United States -... | ecosystem: Environmental > Terrestrial > Soil > Temperate forest >... | reverse complement strand
TAAACCTTGATGATGGACGTTCCGCTTATAAACGCCGTCGCGTGGACTTCGATGTCTCGAAAGCCGATGAGTCGCTGATAGCGAAGGTACAGCCCGGCTATGATCTGGAAAGATTATTTGATCCCCTAACTGACTCGGATGACGGCGCGGTGGCATATATTAAGCGCGCTTTCACGCGATTAAAGCCTGAACATCAGAAGACTTTGCGCGTATGGGCTTCCAAGTCGGAAGAGAAATCCGTGACGCGGGCGATGGTCAAATATTATACCAAAGTCGAGCGACGCCCTGTGCCTGAAGGAACGGTTAAAACACGATTGCGTGAGGCGAAGATTCATCTATTGGGACAATTGAATCTGATGATGGACGATTATATAGATGCCGGAAGGACATGCGATGCGGAAATAGTGCGCGAGGCGCTACGTTATGTTGGGAAATCACCTATTCTCGAAGAAGAGAAGGCGCCCGCAGGTAAAAATGGGGCCATTGAAAAAAAGAAACCCGTTCTTCGCGGCGGCCTTGAAACAGGGTTCATCCGCTAATCTTAATGCGCGTGAATCGGCCGCACGGTCATCTGCAGCCGCATCGCCCTGATAAGACCGGACCCCGCAATGCGCCCGCCACGCGGGCTTATGCGGGGATTGTCAATACGTAAACTGCTCCTTGATAATCCGCTCTTCGAGGTTGTGCTCCGGATCAAACAATAACGTGACGCCGGATTTGCGCTGTTCGGCGATGACGACTTCGGTGACGTCGTGGATCTCGGTGAAATCGGCCACCGCGTTGACTGGGCGTTTTTTCGGCTCCTGGATGGTAAAATTGATGGAGGAGCTATGCGACAGCAGCGCCCCGCGCCAGCGCCGCGGCCGGAAAGGCACCAGCGGCGTCAGCGCGATTAAATTAGCGCCCAGCGGAATGATCGGCCCGCCGGCGGAGAAATTATAGGCGGTGCTGCCGGCCGGCGTCGCCACCAGCACGCCGTCGCAGATCAATTCCTTGAGCCGCACGACATGGTCGATAGCAACGCGGATTTTGGAGGCCTGCCGCCCCTGGCGGAATAGCGACACCTCGTTGAAGGCGAGCGCCTGCTTGATTTTGCCGGTGGTGCAGCGCGCATACATATGCAGCGGGTAGAGCGTGGCGGCGCGGGCATGGTTGATGCGGCCAAGCAGCTCGCCATCCTGCGCATAATGGTTCATCAGGAAGCCGACGGTGCCGCAATTGATGCCGTAAAACGGCAGCTTCATTTTCATGTAGGTGTGCAGCGTCTGCAGCATGAAGCCGTCGCCGCCCAGGACGACGATGACCTGCGCGCCCATGCGCCGCTTGGTGATGGGCACGATGTCGTAATGCTTTCGGATTTCCTTGAGCGCCGCCTGGGCTTTAGGCGAATCGTCGGCGACGCAGGCGATTTTGGTGAAGGTCATGGGTAGTGGACGGTTGACGGTTGAGGGTGGACGGATAATAGCCCAGCCTTCGTTATCCGTCTACTGCCTACTGCGCGATCCTTCTGACCAGCGCAATAATATAGGACAGGTTGTCGACGGGGTTTTCCTCGGCGTATTGGAGGATGCGTTCGACGACGCGGTTGGCGTAGCGCGGCGAGCCGGGCTTTTCGCCTTCGCCGTCGAGCTCGCGCATGACCTTGAGCAGGAGCTTCACGGCGGGGAACATGGCATCGGGCAGGCCGGATTTGTTGTAAATCGCTCTGAAGCCCAGCTCGCCGCGGTCGGCGATCAGGGCGCGGGCGTTGTTCACCGGGATATTGGACAGCTTGGCCAGGCTGGTCTCGAAAAAGACGAAATCGCCCTGGCACAACGCGCTTAAGATCAGCGACGGGTTGAGGCGGCCGAAGGCCTGCAGCTGGTTGATCAGCTTATCGACGTCTTCCTGCGATTTTGAATTGCGCACCAGGTTCAGGGTTTCGCTCTCGCGCGTTTTATCGACCTCTTTCTGGATATGCTCGTCGGGCAGCTTGTATTTCTGCTTCAGCGTTTCGGCCAGCGACGACGACACGACGTGAATCAGCTTTTCCGCGGCGCCCACCGGCAAGCGCGGGCGATTGACCACCGCCTTCATCAGCGTTTCGCTATCCTTGAAATTCTCGATAATCTTGTTCAGGCCGGTCTCGGAAATCTGCGCGCCGTCATTCTCGATCAAGGAAGCGGCGACGGCGTCGCTGCCTTTGTCCAGCAAGGTGCCGGTGACGACGTCCGATACCTCCTTGCGCTTGGAAATGGCCAGGTAGCGCGATATTTCATGCGTGTTGCCGATCAGGTCCAGCAGATCGTCGTCGCTCAGTACCTGCGAATATTGCAATACCGGCAGCGACACTTCCGCCACGTCGCGCGCCAGCGGCATTATGATATCGTGCGGGATGTATTGACTGTCCTTGACGTGCTGGGCGAGCACCATGCGCACGCGCACCTCGGTGTCGCGTACGAGCAGGCGAAACACCTGCTCGGCGGCCTGCCGTTCTTTGGCGTTGAGCTGGTTGTGGCCATAGGCGCCGGCGATTTTTTCGGTGATGTCCACGCGCGCCGTGGGCGTCTTGTCCTCGAGAAGCCGGTTGACTTCCTGCGGAGTAAGTTCAAGGGAAAGCGGGGATTGATTAGGCATCGGCTGCGGCGGCAATTTTTCCTCCCAGGATAGACAACAGGTATTCCATATTTTCGATGCTCTGATGATAACCTTCCGCATAAATCCGGTCAATGATGCGTTTGCGGAAATCGGCCGGGCGGACGTGACCGTATTCCGTTTCTTCCAGGCTGATGCGCAGCAGCACCTTCACCGCCACGGCAAAGCCTTCCGGCAGCGACGAAGCTTTATAGATGGCATCGAAGCCGAGCACGCCGCCATCCATCATCAGGATGCGCGCATTGACGCGCGGCACGCCGGCCAGCTTGGCGATGCCGGCCTCGAACACGCTGAGATTGCCCATGCACAAGGCGCGCATCAAGAGGGAATGCGTCAGGCGGCCATTCATGTGCAATTCGTCGACCAGCGTTTCCACCTGCTCGTCGTCATTGGGATCGCTGTCCTTATGGGGAGGAATAATGCCCAGCATTTTCCATTCGCGGATGTCGCTGACCGCCTTATGCATGAACGGGGTATTGAATTTATAGCGCTCGATCATCTGGCGTTTCAGTTCATCGGATACGGCAACGAATAATTTTTCGGCGAGTCCCACCGGCAGGCCGCCGCGCTGCACCAGCGTCTCGAGCAAGGTAGGGCTGGAACCGATATAGTCCCACGATTGCGTCAGGCGGCTTTCCTGGAGCACGGCACCCTTGTTCTTGAACAGGTCGGCCAGCACCAGCTCGTTATGCGTGTCGATGAGAGTGGAGGATAATTTCTCGGGAACGCTGCCGCGGCGCGCGATGGCGCGCAGCTTTACCACTTCGCGGCTGCTGGCGACGATGGCGATGAGATCGTCTTCGGCAAGCACGCTGGAATGTTCCAGCACATACACGGCCACTTCCGCTTCGTCGTTGGCCAGCCTGATGATAATGTCGCGCGGCGTATTGGCGCAATAGGCGAGTTGCTCGGCCAGCGCCTGACGCACGCTTTTCTCCGCATCCTTGACCAGTATCCGGAAAATATCATTGGCGATGCCGGCCTCCGCCGCCGTAAAACTGCCGGAACGATAATCCATGGCAATTTTGCCGGCGAGCTGGCCGCGCACCTTGAAGGAAGGCTCTTCCGTGAGTGTTTTTACATCCATAGTGGTCAAATGTTTCATAGATATGCCCATACCAGAACCATCACTGTAAAACAATCACTTCGTCAATGCACTATTGCAATAGGCGGGGCATATCGATTACAGTCTCCCTCACTATCAATTTAACTCTAAAGGGTAAATTTTAGGTTAATATTGGTAAAATTTGGTAAATTTATCAAATGTTAGTGATTGGCATTTATGTTGTATTTTAGATAATTGTAGAGGAATTTTTAGATAATTGCGGGGAAATGCCGATAAGATTATGAACAAAGTACATAAAAACGCTGAATCCGCCTTGTCCGGCCTGCTATTCGACGGCATGACCATCATGGCCGGAGGGTTCGGGTTGTGTGGCATTCCGGAACATTGCATCCGCGCCCTGCGCGATGCCGGCGTTAAAAATCTCACCTGGATCGCCAATAACTGCGGCGTTGACGACTTCGGCAGCGGCATTTTGTTGCACACGCGGCAGATTAAAAAAATGATCGCCTCTTATGTCGGCGAAAACAAAACGTTCGAGAAACAATTTTTGGACGGCGAGCTCGAAGTCGAATTCAATCCGCAGGGCACGCTGGCCGAGCGCATCCGCATCGGCGGCGCCGGCATCCCGGCTTTTTATACGCGCACCGGTTACGGTACCGTCATCGCCAAAGGAAAAGAAACGCGCCAGTTCGGCGAGCACTGGTACGTCATGGAAACGGCGCTCAAGGCCGATCTCACCATCGTCAAAGCCTGGAAGGGCGACACGGCGGGAAACCTGGTGTACCGCAAGACGGCGCGTAACTTCAACGTGCCGATGGCCACCGCCGGAAAAGTAACGGTGGCTGAAGTCGAGGAGTTGGTCGAACCCGGCAAGCTCGACCCCGATACCATCCACACGCCGGGCATTTTCGTTCAGCGCATTTTCAAGGGCGAGCGTTTTGAGAAACGGATTGAGTTTCGGACGACGAAAGAGAATCCGGGAGGGAAAAAATCATGACCTGGACCCGCGAAGATATGTGCCGCCGCGCGGCAGCCGAACTTAAGGACGGTTATTACGTCAATCTCGGCATCGGCATGCCGACCTTGGTTGCCAATTATATTCCAAAGGACATGCGCGTGACGCTGCAAAGCGAGAACGGGATGCTGGGCATGGGGCCATTTCCGAGCGAGGCCAAGGGCGAGGTCGATCCCGATCTCATCAATGCCGGGAAGCAGACTATCACCGCGCTTCCCGATAGCTCTTATTTCGACAGCGCCACGTCGTTCGCCATGATCCGCGGCGGGCATATCGACCTCGCCATCCTGGGTGCATTACAGGTGTCCGAGCAGGGCGACCTCGCCAACTGGATGGTGCCGGGCAAGATGGTCAAAGGCATGGGCGGGGCGATGGATTTGGTGGCGGGCGTCAAGAAAGTCGTCGTGCTGATGGATCATAATGCCAAGGACGGCGGCGCCAAGCTGGTCAAGCAATGCAACCTGCCGCTGACGGGCACGCGCGTCGTGCATATGGTCATCACCGAGCTGGGCGTTTTCACCACCCCCCTTCGCCAAGGCTATGATGGTGGGCAGGTCGACGCAAACAGAATGAAACTCATAGAAATCGCGCCGGGCGTGTCGACGGAGGAGATTCGCGGCAAGACGGAGGCCTCGTTTGAGGTGGCTATATAATAAAATCCCCCACCCTAGCCCTCCCCCTCAAAGGGGGAGGGAAAATTTAAACACTTGGGACGCGCTCAAAATCCTCGCCCTGCTGCTGATGTTCGTCGACCATAGCGGGCATTTTTTCTTCACGCATGAGATGTGGTTGCGCGCTATCGGCCGCGGCGCGGCGCCGATTTTTCTTTTCCTAGCCGGGTTCGCGGCGTCTTACCGTTTCAGGTGGGATATTTTCGCGCTGGCGGTGCTGATGAGCATTTCCGATTTCTGCCTCGCCGGCCATCTGCACACGCAGAATATCCTGTTCACTATTCTCGGCTGCCGCATGATCTTGGCCTGGCTGGAGCGAAGCGGCAGAAGCATCGAGCGGCCGTGGGAATGGTATGTCGGAAGCCTGGCGCTGATCATGAGCGTTTTCGTTGTACAATATGGCAGCTTCGGGATGCTGTTCGCCGTCGGCGGATATATGGCGCGCCGCCGCCGCTACACGCAGGCGCAGGCGCGGCATTTCCTGATGGCAAGCTTCATCGCCTATGGCATTTTCTGGGCGGTCTATACCGGGTTCTCGCCCGCCGAGTGCCTGCTCATGGCCGTCACATTATATGGTGTTTATTTTTTGCTGTCGCGGCTGGAAATAAAAAACATTAGCGTAAATCCACCCTGGCTTTCGCAGTTTTTAAAACTGGTATCGCATTACTCGGGCTATATCTATGCGTTGCATCTCATCGCGCTGGAGTGGCTGACGGGGATTGCTTTTTAGTCCCTAGTCATGGGTCATGAGTCATGGGTTGCCAATTGTTTTTAACCCATGACCCGTGACTAACAACCCATGACTACTCAATAACGAACATCCCATCCACCTCCACCGCCACGCCGAAGGGCAATTCGCTGGCGCCGACGGCGAAGCGTGCGTGTTTTCCCGCCTCGCCGAACAATTCGACCATGAGGTCGGAGACGCCGTTGGCTACTTTCGACTGGTCGGTGAAACCCGGCGCCGAATTGACGAATATGCCCAAGCGCACGCATTTTTTGACGCGGCCGAGGTCGCCGGCGCAGGCGGCGCGCAGGTGCGATAATAGATGGATGCCGCACAGCCGCGCCGTCGCCTGTGCCTGCTCGATAGTAAAATCCTTGCCGACCTTGCCGATGTCCTGCGGCTTGCCGTCTTTCATCGGCAACGCTCCCGACAGGAAGACAAGGTTGCCTGAAATGGTATAGGGAGCATAATTAGCTACCGGCATAACCGACTGTGGAAGCTCGATATTCATGGATTTTAGCTTGTGGTCGATGGCGTTTTGCATGGGTTTCTCCTATCAATCTGCGAATCGTGAAGCGGTTGCGCAGGATCCTGTGCAGCCGTTTCGCGGCTCACAGGATTTACCGACTATCGACTTCTTTTGCAACGATAATTCTATAAATTCCCACTATTCTATGGAAATTCCAGGCAATTGTAAAAAAACTGTCACAATTCTATGCTATAGTACGTGCTATACTAAGATAATAAATAGCGGAGGTTTTATGTTCAGGAATGTGATGAATGCGGCCTGCAGCCTGGTATTTCTTGCAATAATCGGTTTGCCGGCATTGGCTGCCGCCCAAACTTCCGGTGGCGGAAGCGGCGGCAGTAGCGGTAGCGGCGATGCCGGTGGCAATTGGAAGACCGGAGGCGATGCCGGTGGCAATTCGGATTCCAGTGGTAATACAAGTGGTTCGGGAACTACTAATGGTTCGGGTTCTACTGCTGGTACGGCAGCTAACTGTTGGAGTGGTACCGGTAGCACTGGTGGAACTGGCGGCACTGGTAATACAGAATGGTGCAAATGGTCGACAGGCAATTATCCGTGGTCGCCGGGATTTATACCGGGAACGCCAGAGGCATCGGTTTGGACTTTTACATCGAATCTCCCATCATGGTCGCCAGCCTATGGGTACTGGTCGCCGGGTTGGTGATAATCGTTGCATGGATGCCAGTGTGGAGAGATATATTGCCTGGATGAGAAATATGGTATAGCTGTAAAAAAACTGTCACAATTCTATGTTATAGTGATAATAATGAGTAAATTAGTTCCACCGGAAAAGGATATGGGTTTATGAAGGGCAACAACACAAAAATGGCCGGTATTCCGTTAACGGCGCTCTATAAATTTATTCTGCTCAGTTTTTTCGCCGTCGCCATCTACACGGCCGGCGTAACGGCGGCCTATGCCGTCGCTACGCCGATGGGCAGCGTACTGTGCATGGTCGTCGGCTTCGTTTACGGCAATCTCGGGCGCGCCCTGGCTACGCTCGCCATTATCGTCATCGGCGTCGGCGCCACGCTCGGCAAGACGTCGTGGGGGCTGGCCATTACCGTCGGCGTCGGCATTGCCGTTATTTTCAACTCCCAAAACATACTGACGCTGCTGACCGGCCAGCCCAATAATTGCTGATCTCTGCCATTTACCGTCATTCCCGCCTTTCCCGGAAGTGTTTTTCGGGGCATTTTCGTGCGCTGTCAAAAAACTGTCACAATTTTCTGCTATAGTAATATAGTTCCCTCTCCCTCCGGCAGAGGGTTAGGGTGAGGGCTTTTCCTCTTGTGCCACCCTCTTCCGGAGGGAGAGGGGAAAAGAGGCGTTTATTATTTCTTAAACTGCACCTGCTAGTAGAATGATATGTTTCTTTTTCTGACGAAAAAAGCCGATAACGCCGACATGCCGGAAGACCCGTCCGCCGGATCGGTTCCGCTGGGTGAATTTATTCCTTATTACTGCCACTTTAATGCCCATACGCTGCTGACCAAGAACGGCGAGCTGATGCAGATCATCCGTATCGCCGGCAATGCCGAGGGGCGCGATTACGAAAGCAGCGACGGGCCGGGCGTGCGCGAAAGCCTGCGCGCCGCCATCGCCGGCGCCATAGATACCGACATCTTCGCCCTGTGGATCCATACGGTCAGAAAGCGCCGCCGCGTTCGCTACGCCGCGCATTTCAAGGAGCCCTTCGCCGCGCTCGCGCATGAGCGCTGGCAAAAGAAAAAGCGCTGGCGGCACCAATATTATAATGAGATTTACGTCAGCATCCTCCACAAGGGGCAACCGGCGACATTGTTCGACGGCAAAAGTCTCAAGCACGCGCTCCTGATCAAGTCCAACCGGCGCCACCGCAACGCCTACCTGGAGGAATCCGCCGCCACGCTGGAGCGCACGGTAGCCGCGCTGGTGGAAAAGTTGCGCCCCGCCTACGGCGCAGAGTTGCTGTCGCTCGCCGAACGCGGGGGGACAATGTATTCCGAGCCGATGGAATTTTTAGGCCAGCTGGTGAATTTGCGCAGCGAAAGCTTTCCCCTGCCCGAGGCGGACATCAGCCGCGCGCTGGCGACAGAGGCACTCACCTTCGGATTCAATGCGCTGGAGGCGAAAAGCGCCGGCAAGCGCCGCTTTGCCGCCGTGCTGACCTTGAAGCAATACCGCGAAGTGCCGTTCGATACCGCCGACCGCGTATTGCAGGCGCCGATGGAATTCGTCGTCAGCGAAACCTTCCGTTTCATTCCCGGCAAGCAGGCTCTGAAACCTTACCGGGAACAAAAAGAATTGTTCGAACTCAGCGGTGACGATGCATCCATCGCCGCCTCCGGCATCGAGGACATGATGAGCAGCGATAAGGGGCGGCCGGTCGATTTCGGCGAGCACCAGATCAGCATCATGGTGCTGGCGGACGATTACAAGCATCTCGACGAGGAATTCGCCAGGGTGCAGGACGGCTTTTGCGATCTCGGCCTCATCGCCATCCGCGAGGACATCAAGCTTGAAGAATGCTTCTGGGCGCAATTGCCGGGAAACTTCGAGTTCATCCGCCGCAACAGCACGATCAATACCGCGCGCGTCGGCGGCTTCTGCCGGTTGAACCGCTTCGCCGCCGGCACCGAGACCGGCAACCATTGGGGCGATGCCGTCGCCCTGGTGCCGACGCTGGTCGACTCGCCCTATTTCTTCAATTTCCATCGCGGCGATAACGGGCACACGGTAATGCTCGATTTCAATTCCTTCCATGACCCGATGGGGCATGTGCTGCTCAATTTCCTGCTCTGTGAAACGCGCCATTATGACGGCCGCTTATGCATCTTCGACCGCGACCAGTCGGCGCGGCTGCTGCTGGGCAAACTCGGCGGGCAATATCATACATTTTCCGCGCTGCTGGGCGAACGCGCCGCCGCTTTCACATTGAACCCGTTCACGCTGGAGGACACTCCGCGCAACCGGTCTTTCCTGCTGGCGTGGTGCGCCAGCCTGATGTCGCCGCTGGCGCCATCCGACGGGCAGAAAGACCTCATGCGCGATGCCATTGCTGAGCTCTATGCCGCAGCGCCCGAAGGCAGGCACCTGCCTGGCCTGATCGCGCGTCTCTCCGATCCGCCATTGGGCAAGGCGCTGGCAAAATGGCATGGCGGCGGCGCTTTCGCCGGGCTGTTCGACGCTGAAGACAGGTTCGATCCGGCGCAGCTTCTGCACGCCTTCGACATGACGCCGGTGACGCAGCATCCCGACATCGTCATCCCGGTATTTTCGTACCTGCTGCATAAGCTCGTCACCGCTCTCGACGGCCGCCCGACCATCATCGTATTGCACGAGGCGTGGGACCTGCTGGAAAATGCGTTCTTCGCGCCGCGGCTGGAAAGCCTGCTCGAAATGCTGAAACAGCATAACGCCATGGTCGTCTTCACCACCGGCAATCCGCCGGCGCATACGGAGGCGCGCAGCTTCCACACTGTCATGAGCGCCTGCGCGACGCATCTTTACGTGCCCGGCGACATCGATCTCGATTATGCGTCGCAACCGCTGGGGCTGACCGACGGCGACGCGCGGCTGCTGCGCCGCATGGAGCGCCAGAAGGGCGACATGCTGGTGAAGCAGGATAACGAAAGCACGGCCCTGCGGATTAATCTGGAGGATCTGGACGATCTGCGGGCGATTTTCGCGGGCGACAGTAAAAATTTAACTGCCGCCGCCCGCGGTGGCACAAAATGATGCGATGGCAAAACTAAAACAATACCTGCTGGTAATCGTCACGGCATTGAGCTTCGTATTCATGCCCGCGGTCGCCAACGCGCAATATGTGCAGCTTTATTGCAATAACAACGGCACCGCCGGCGGGCAGCTTTATTATGCCGACACCACCATTGATCCCGTTACCGGTCTGGGCAAAGGCGCCTGCCAGTTCCAGGGCATCCAGCACGTGTTCAGCCAGATCATCTGCAATTTCGTCATCATCGTAAACAACGTGCTGGGCCAGATGTATTGCGGCATCCAGTATTCGATCATCCCCATCCTCGCCATCCTGCTGACCGTGTACATCACGGTATTCGGCGTTCAGATCCTGATGGGCACGGCGCAGCTCAACGCCAAGGAAATTCTCTTCCGGCTGCTGAAAATCGCCGCCGTATGGACCTTCGTCACCCAATCGACCTGGGGCATCGGCCTCATCTTCCAGTTCTTCCTGGGCGTGACCACCGAAGGCTCGATGTGGGTCATCAACAGCCTTCACATCTCCAACCCGGGTAATATGCCGGTTCAAGACGTCAACGGCGATTACATGCCGATGTACGCCTTTATCGACAACGTGATCTACGCCGCCATTACCGGGCCGTTCACCAATGCCAACAACAAGGTCATCGGCTTCTTCCTGATCCTCGCCTTTTTCTTCCCGGCCATTTTCGCGATAGCCGTTTCCTGGCTGATGATGACCTTCTCCATGCTGACACGCACGCTGGTGGATTTTCTGCTCTGCCTCAGCGCCATCGCTTTCCTGATCGCGCTCAGCCCTATTTTCCTCAGCTTCATGCTGTTCCAGTCGACGGTGAATTTTTTCGAGGACTGGCTTAAATACCTGATCTCCTATTCGCTGCAGGTCGTCATCGTCTTCGCCATCATTGCGCTATGGATCACCGTCATGTCGCTATTCGGGGGATTTTTCAGCCAGCTGTCCAACCTGATTTATCCCTACCAGCATATATTGGAGACCAGCTTCTTCAGCCCGGATAACATCTGGGGCGTCTGCCCGTATAAACTGTCCTCTTCCCCTCCGGGAAATCCCGGCGCAGCCTGCAACGTCGGATTCCCCTGTATGCCGTCGATGGTATGCACTATCGCGCCGAACGACAAGAATGTGATCCCGCCATCCAACCTGGAATTCAAACAGGATTTCATCTATTTCCTTTCCTATAACCTGACCGCCCTGATCATCATCGCCTATGCGTTCGGCACCCTGATAAAGCACGCTCCCGGCATCGCCAAGCAGCTGTCCGGTCCGGCGCAGGTGCCGACGATAGCCGGCGGGTTCGGCAATGCCAACTACGGCCAGGTCACCAGCGGCGGCGGCGCGGCAAGCGCGCCTCCGGCCGGATCGGGGAACGCC
>Ga0207022_10291_pt1 | contig 11784 bp, 11 predicted proteins | sample Alteio_BWMinCont_46_FD_153307 | JGI IMG/M metagenome (GOLD analysis project Ga0207022, IMG submission 153307) | Enriched cells from forest soil in Barre Woods Harvard Forest LTER site, Petersham, Massachusetts, United States -... | ecosystem: Environmental > Terrestrial > Soil > Temperate forest >... | reverse complement strand
AAATAGGATCTTCTACATTGGTATCGCGATCGAAGGATCGAATCGCGCGTCGGCGACAGCGCCAGTGTGCCCGGGAGCGCCGTGACGTAGCGCAGGCCAGGATGGCGCCGTTGAGCGGTCGTCCGCCCCACGAACTTCGAAATCTTCCCTCGCTTCAGGATTTTACAGGTAAAAGGATCGAAAATGAGATTTGCAATGCGATTGTGTTGCGCCGCAGCGCTCGTCTTAGTGACCGTCCCGTTGCAGGCGGCCGACAAGGAGCAGCTCACAGCGGCGGCCGGCCCGGCAAAAGCGGCCGTGCCGGTCAAGGCAGCCGTTCCGGTCAAAGAGCATGAGCACGAGCAGATCGCCAACTCGCTGGGAATGAAACTCGTTTTAATTCCCGCGGGCGAATTCCAGATGGGGGCCGAAGAGCACCCTTCCGAGACTCTGAACGCATTTCCCTATGCACCGCGCGACTGGCTGGCAGGGGAGACGCCTCAGCATCGCGTGCGGATTTCCAAGCCGTTTTACATGGGTGCTCACGAAACGACGCTCCGCGAATTCCTCCTGTTCTATCACGGGGCCAAATATAAGCTCGAGGCCGAGCGCGACGGCAAGCCAAGCTGGGGGTATAATTCGGAATTCCGATTCGTCGAATCTTCGAACTTCCGCCCGTGGCAACCGGGATGGCAACAAACGCAGGATCACCCGGTCGTCTACGTGACCTGGAACGACGCCACAGCCTTCTGCAAATGGCTTAGCCAGAAGGAAGGGAAAAAATACAGGCTGCCCACCGAGGCCGAGTGGGAATACGCCTGCCGCGCGGGAACCACGACGCGCTACCACTCGGGGAACGACCCGGAAGAACTGGTGCGGATCGGCAACGTGGCCGATCAGGACATGAAGGGCCAGTCGCCGAATTCAAGCTTGGCAACGTTCAAAGACGGCAAGAAAACGTCGACCAGCGTCCCATTCCCCTACGTCTCGCGACGAGACGGGTATCCGTTCACTGCCCCCATCGGAAAATTCGGTGCCAACGCCTTTGGCCTTTTCGACGTGCACGGAAATGTCCGGGAATGGTGCCAGGACTGGTACGACGAGAATTACTATGCAAATTCGCCGGTAGACGACCCCCAGGGGCCGCCGGCCGGATCGACGCGTGTCGTGCGTGGTGGGGCATTTAACATTACGCCGGTCAGCAATCGGGCCGCCCAACGTACGAACGACCAGCCCTCGAACCGTCAGTTCGATGTCGGTTTTCGTGTGGTCTGCGAGCTGGAGTGAGCCGAAGTTAGAAGCGATAGGTAAAGTCGAACCCGGCCATCAACATGCCCTTCGACGTGCCCAGGTCGAACGCCGGCTGATCGTAGTTGCGATAGTACCCGATTTCGGGACGGACCATGACCAGGGCGTTGAATTTGTGGCTGATGCCAATCGTATGGCTGCTGTACTGGCCGGCAAAACCCGACCGCTCGCCTTGCTGATCGACCCAGTATTCGTTACGGATCGTGAAGTAATCTTGCTTTGAAACCTGAAGCATCGTGTAGTTGAGCACGCCGAATGTCTGTGATAGGCCCGGAATCGGGGCCCCGAAGCCGCCGCCGCCGCCAAACGGGCGCACGATACCGAAACTGGGTGTTCCGCCGACGAAGGCGTCAAACTGCCACATGTAATAGCTTTCCGTCTTTGTAACGATTCTGCCTGCGTCGTCGAATTTGTGCTCCCATGTGCCCACGGCGTAGTTGAAGTTGTCGTGCCCCTGGAGTATGCCATCCCGGGTAAACGTTCGAAAGTGGGCATTGTTGATGGCGTTCAGCCAGCAGTAGAGTGCATCCCTGTTGTCCGAGGCCACCCAGCGAAAACCGAATGCACCCGTGGGAGTGGCGCCCCCATACCAGGGGGCCATGTCGGTGCCGGAATGGATTGCGGCTTGCAAATGCCATTGGTCGTTGAGTTTTATCGTCCCCATAATTCCTGTTTGGGTGTACGTGTCGAACGTGAACAGCAGTGAGTGGCTGCCCAGGTAGTTATCCACTGAATACTGATTCTCGATGTCCGGGCACGCGATCCAACGTCCGACTCGAATGTTGAGTCCCTCCATGATCCCGGGGATGTACACCTCGAAGAACTGCTCCACCGGATCAAACCCGTTGAGAGAGTTGTTCCGCAGGAGCTGATTGCTGAGCCACCCGCCGGCCGTCGTGTACCGGTAGTCGATGCCGTACAGGCCAATCGAGCGGAAGCCCCAGTCCCAGTGGTCGGTCTGCACCGAGTCGACCTCTCTGTGGAGCCGAAGCACGGTCTGGTCAATCTGCATTCCATTCGGGACGATCCAGTAGGCCGAGGGGAGATTTGAATTGTTGGAGGTACTATAGTTTCCACACGTCGTGATCCAGCCGTCGAGCTGGATCTTGCTGTCCTTGATGGCTTGCGCCCATTCCCCGCTCCCGCCGTAGACGGCCTTCATGAGCGGCCAGGCAAAGTCGCCCGGAGGCGCCCCGATCAGAGGATAGCCCTGCCACTCATTACCGGGATACGGCGGCGACGAAAAGGCTTCCGGCATCCCCCGCCGCGCGGGCGGATTTGGATTGTCGGCGAAATATCCATCGTAGTAGTCGTTGTCGGAGATGTTCGCATCGAGGAACCTCTGGCAGAAACCGGGGGGTTCCTTCCACCCGTCAGGCGTCTGACCTTCCGGGCATTCTTTGTTCTTGTCGCATGCGAACGGGTTGGTCCACTGCCAGTAGGGCGGCGTCGTCGGTGCAGGGGCCACCACTTCGTACGGGTTGTCGCGCCTACGCTCGGCATATCCACCCGTTTGAGCCTGGGCTTGATTTTGTACCGCCAGCACGAACGCACTGACAAATAACCCGGCCGTTGCCCAACGCCGGTAAAATCGTCGCTCACTCTCGCCGTGCACGGGTCGTCCCTTCTGATGATTTCTGCTGACAAAGCGGTTGTCGAGCGCGACATGACGAAGAAAATCGGTCGCAAGAGGCACTGCGGAATCGGTCTGATGCCGCCCGCACAAGTGACCTCTGCGCCCTCCGCACTCCATCGCGCAACCGGCCAGCCCCCACTGTGAGCGAATGAGGATTACACCGGTATGGCCCCAAGTATCGGTATTCTCGATCTTACGGCATAAGCCGACGATGCCGACAGCAACAGGTTTACCGGCGTGACGCATCGGGAACAATCGGTAGAGTTTGCCCGAACGGCATCTGAAGCAGCAGGCATGACGGCGTTCTGCCAATCATCGTGCGAATTGCAGTCCTGCTCGTGCAATTTGCATTGACTGGTGTCGCCAAACAGTGTGATCGCTTGTCGCAAAGTGTGGAAGCATAAGCGATTGCGGTCTTGGTCGCGCAGTGGCACGGCCTTTGCTTCCGCCGGTGATTCGCGCTGATGGAAGGGTCTTGAGCAAACCTGCTCACCCAGACGTTTGACTGCGATGGACCCATACTGAAGCTTTCGGCCGATTGACTGCCAGTGAGCGGCAGCTCAATTCGGTTGCGAGAGCCCTTCGGCGCCAAAGTGGTGTCCGAAGGGTTTTCCTTTTTGCGTTCTACCACTGGCGGCAGCGGGCAGAATCAACCACGGCGATTTCTCCTGGCGCAGCCAGAGATACGGGAGATAGCAACCGACGATTTCAGCAACGGTCGTGGCGGCAAATAGCGACGCAGTTATGAGTAATTTCATCCCCCGATTGTACCCCGGCTGTCGGCGTGCGGAAACAAGCACGTCGCTAGACATTCCCAGAAGCGTCGCCATCAGTTATCGTTAGGGTTGGTTCTTTTTCCCCCAAATGGCACGACCGTTTCGCGCGGAATCCGTCTCGTGCGAAAGTCAAATCGGCTTCTTGCGGAGTGAGTCGCGATCCTATGGCCCAATCGAACGGCAGACAGAATCTTTTCAATCGCGTCTGGGATGAACATACCGTGCGGATTCTGCCATCGGGGCAGACGCAACTGTTCATCGGCCAGCATCTGATTCATGAAGTGACCAGCCCGCAGGCGTTTCAAATGCTGCGCGACCGGGGCTTGAAAGTGCTGTATCCTGCGCGAACGCTGGCAACGGTCGACCACATTATTCCCACTCTCAGCCAGGCCCGTCCGTTCGCGGACGGCCTCGCTGAGGAAATGATGTCGGCGATCGAGAAGAACTGCCGGGATTTCGGGATTACGCTGCTCAATTTGAGCGACGCTCGGCAGGGAATCGTGCACGTCGTGGGGCCTGAGCTGGGGATCACCCAGCCCGGCATTACCCTCGCCTGCGGCGACAGCCACACCAGCACACACGGAGCTTTCGGCTGCATTGCCTTCGGGATCGGCACCAGCCAGGTGGCCGACGTGCTCGCGTCGCAGACGATGGCCCTCGGGCGGCCCAAGGTGCGGCGCGTCGGAGTCAATGGTCGGCTGCCGAAAGGGGTGTACGCCAAAGACGTTATCTTGCATATCATCCGCAAGCTGGGCGTCCAGGGCGGCGTGGGGTTCGCCTACGAATTCGCCGGCGAGGTCTTCGACCGCATGTCAATGGAAGAACGGATGACGGTTTGCAATATGAGTATCGAGGGAGGCGCTCGCTGCGGATATATCAACCCCGACCAGACGACGGTCGCATACCTGCGCGGCCGGCCTTCTGCTCCGACCGGGGCCGCTTTCGAAAGAGCCGCACAATGGTGGCTGGGATTGGCCTCTGGCGCAGATGCGCAATTCGACGATCGAGTCGAGATCGACGGCACGGCGATCGAGCCCACGGTGACCTGGGGCATTAATCCAGGCCAATCGGTCGGCGTGAGCGAACGAATTCCAGTGGCAGCGAGCTTTTCGCCTGATGAGCAGGCCGCGATTCGCGAGGCGCTCTCGTTCATGGATTTCAAGGAGAACCAGCCGATCAAGGGGACGAAGATCGACGTGGCGTTCGTCGGCTCATGCACGAATTCACGTTTGTCCGATCTGCGCGAGGCGGCCAAAGTGGCTAAAGGGCGCAAGGTGTCGGCCCACGTGCGGGCGCTGGTCGTCCCCGGATCGCAGCAGATCCGCGAACAGGCCGAAAAAGAGGGGCTCAATGAGATCTTCACCGCCGCCGGTTTCGAATGGCGCGGCGCGGGGTGCTCGATGTGCCTGGCGATGAACCCCGATAAGCTGGTGGGCCGCGAAATCTGCGCCTCGTCGAGCAATCGCAACTTCAAAGGCCGACAGGGAAGTCCCACGGGCCGCACGCTGTTGATGAGCCCGGCCATGGTCGCCGCCGCCGCGATCAACGGGGCTGTGGCGGATGTGCGGGAGATGATGTGAGCCATGCGCGAGGATTTCAACCCCAGCCGGATCGAGGTATTGGACGACGACATGGTCCGTGTCCTGCAAAGCAAGACGCCGCAGGAACGAATTGCGATGGTTTTCGACGCAAATCGGACGATGCGATTGATGCTCGAGGCGCACTTCCGCGAGCGGCATCCGGAATGGGACCAGTCTCAGATCGCTGCCGCGATTGCACAGAGGCTTCTCCGTGGATCAGGCTGAATTTCTAAAAACAGTAGTCGCCGTTCTGGAGAGCCAGGGCATTTGCTACATGATCGTCGGGTCGCTCGTGAGTTCCCAATTGGGCAATGCCCGGTTTACAAACGACGTCGACATCGTCATTGATGTGGACGAATCACAAGTCCTGAGCCTGTGTGGAGCATTTCCCACCGAAGCGTTCTATTGGAGTCGCCAAGCAGCACTTGAAGCAGTTCGGATCCGGCGGCAATTCAATGTCATCCATTCGGCGTCAGGGAACAAAGTCGATTTCATGATTGCCCGGCAAACTCCCTGGAGCAGAATGGAACTCTCGCGGCGCACGCGCAGAAATATTGTTCCCAATTGCCTCGCATATACCGCCAGCGCGGCGGATGTGATCCTGGCGAAGATGGCTTTCTTTAAGGAAGGCGCGTCCGACAAGCACTTGCGCGACATCACAGGAATGCTCCAGGTTTCCGGCAGCGAAATCGATCGCGAATACATCGAGGAATGGGCCGAGCGACTCGAACTCGGCGAAATCTGGCAGATGATCTTGACTAGATTGAAATGACAAGACCGATTGAATGAATTTCAGAACTATCAGAAGGGACAAAAAGGGACGGGCCCACGGATGGCGTGGCAATACCACGGATAAAAAACCAATTTCTATGATGAGTCTCCCGAGCACCTCATCCGTGGTTTTGCCTCGCCATCTGTGGGCTTAACTCGTATTTTTTCGTGGCCCTCCTAATTTGGTGGCGAGCGAAGCCCGCGCTGCGTGCGTCGTGGTTCTTCTTAATCGAGCGGCAAGGAAAGAGAACACCACGAAACACACGAAATACACGAAAGCTATGCAATTGAAATCGTGCACAATCGAGAAGGCTTGAGGATTCACGGATGCAAAAAATCGAACAAATCACCGGCCGGGGAATTCCTCTCGTGCTGGACGACATCGACACCGACCGGATCATTCCGGCGCGCTATTTGCGCTGCGTGACGTTCGAAGGGCTGGGCGAACACGTGTTCGAGGACGACCGCCGGCAACTGCCCGACCATCCCTTCGATAGCCCGCAGTTCCAGGGGGCAAGCGTGCTTGTCGTGGGGCGCAACTTCGGCTGCGGCTCGTCGCGCGAGCACGCCCCGCAAGCCCTGATGCGCTGGGGTATCAAGGCCATCGTCGGCGAATCATTTGCCGAGATTTTCTTCGGCAACTGCACGGCCAACGGAATTCCCGCGGTTTGCGTTTCGCCCGACGATGCGCAGAAGCTGGGAGACGCGATCGCGGCCAGTCCCGCGCAGAGCGTGACGGTCGATCTGGTTAACAGCACAGTGCACTGCGGAAAGATTCGGGCGCACGCCGTGATGCAGGAGGAGGCCCGTCAGTCGCTGGTCACCGGGAACTGGGATTTTCTCGGCCAGCTCGTCGAAGCGGCCCCGCAAATCCGGCAAGCCGCCGAGCGCCTGCCCTACATGAAGAATTTCGCGTAAGGACGAACGCAGAACAATCTCGCGTGTTCATCCGTCAATTTGCATTTTTCAATTTGCAATAACTTCCCATGAAAGACTCGCGTACCGCTATTTCGCGACGAGAAATATTGCAAATTGCAAATTGAAAAATGCAAATTGCAAATTGAAAAAAAGCCGATGCCCGCAGCTACTTCGGCGGAGCCAGCACGGCCAGCGTCAACAGGGCGTACGCCGTCGCCATGTTGGGGTCCCCCTCCATCCATTTCTTTTCCGGGTTGACCCAACCGCCGTTGTCCTTTTGCAGCGACAACAGGTGATTGGTCAATTCGGTCCGCCAGTCGTGCTTTTTGCCGGCAGAGTCTTCGAGCACGCTCAATTTCATGGTGTCGAGCGCCTTGGCGAACGTGTGGTAATAATAGTACAGCCCGGCCTGCCCCATACCGGGGTTTTCATCCAGCGCGTAGTGTTTTTGAATCCACTTGAAAGCTGCCTGCACGCGCGGGTCTTTCGCATCGACGCCGGCGTAGATCATGCTCTTGAGGCCGGCGTACGTCATGCTGGCGTACGACCTGAGACCGCCATTGTCGGTCGGGCCGGCCTGCGAGTTGCCCCCCACGGCCGGTGTGTAATAAAACCCGCCGTCGTTGACCTTCGACGCGAAGGGAGTCGTATTGTGTTCCGATTCGAGGTTCTGGCAGCGCGAGACGAAGACCACGGCATTCTTCATCGCCGGGTCATCGGCGCCGACGCCCGCTGCCTTAAGCGCCTCGAGCAGAAAGGCCGTGTTCGAAAGATCGGGACGCTGTGATCTGCCATAGCCGGCGCCGCCGAACCGCACGTCGTCGGGCTTTACGTCTTCCGACTCGTCCCATTGCAGCTTTTTGAGAAAATCGCGGGCGTTGGCGACCAGTTTGTCATAGCGGCCATTGCCGTTGGCTGCCTGAAACGCCATCAGGCAAATGCTTGTTTCATAATTGCGGTGACCGCTCTTGCTCTCGTAGATGCCGCCGTCCTCTTGAATGAACGTCGCCAGGTGCCGCAGGGCCCGCGCAACCATCGGATCGGCCGGTGAAACGCCGCTGTGGAGCAGGGCGGTCGTGATGAGTCCACTCACCCCCGGCTCGGTGGGAGATGTCCAACTGCCGTCGTCGGCCTGTGTCGTCCGCAGGAATTCAATCCCTTGCTGCCGGGCCTCGGCGACCTTTGCCGAATTAATGCCGGTTTCTTTAATGCCAGCGTTCTTGTCGGCAGCATTGCCGGACGCCACGCTTATTCCAGTGGCCCGACCCGGGCCGCACGCGGCAACAACCACTAAACCAATCAAAGTCCAGGTGAAACGCAGGGAGGCGGGTTTCATTTGACTGCTCGCTGGAGAAACAAAGAGAGCTGTTGGCACTGCATTGGCCTTAATCAACTCTATCGGACAGCCAGGCAGGTGACTAGCCCTCCTGCCCGAACAAAATGTGTAATCTTGTGACCAAAATTCGACCACGTGCGATCAAATTCGGCGTTCCGCCCTCGCTGAGGCTTCGGGTTGGTGTCGCGGCACTAACATTTCGGACACGCGCTCGACTGTTTACGGGCGACTCTCTTCAAGGGTCGCCGCAAATATCGCATCTTGCCTCGATTCTCAAGTTGACGGCCATTCGTTCTCGAATTTGAGGCTGACAAAACTCCAACGACCTGTTATCAAACTGCCGACGACACATTCAGTTAGGGCACGGAGGCAGTAATGGGTGTACCGGTTTCGCAGATGTGGACCGTAGCGACGTACGTGCTGGTGCGAAAGCTGCGCGGCGTCAAGCGGTATCCGCTCGTGCTCATGCTGGAACCTTTGTTCCGTTGCAACCTGGCCTGTGCCGGTTGCGGGAAGATTCAATTTCCGGCCGATATTCTGCGCAAGAATTTATCCGTGGAAGACTGCCTGCGGGCGGTTGACGAATGCGGCGCCCCGATGGTGGCGATTCCCGGCGGCGAGCCCCTGTTGCATCCGCAAATCGACGAGATCGTCGCCGGCATCGTGGCCCGCAAAAAATACGTGTACATGTGCACGAACGCCCTGCTGCTCGAAAAGAACCTGCACAAATTCAAACCGTCGAAATACTTTTCGTTTTCGGTCCACATGGATGGTCCCCGCGAAGAGCACGACCATGCCGTCTGTCGCGAGGGGACCTACGACATTGCCGAGCGCGCCATCAAGGCGGCGATCGCCGCGGGCTTCCGCGTCACGACCAATACCACGCTATTCGACAATGCCGAGCCCGCGCGGCTGCGGCAATTCTTCGACGACATGACCGAGATCGGCGTCGAAGGGATGATGGTCTCGCCAGGGTATAATTACGAGAAAGCTCCCGACCAGGATCATTTTCTCAAGCGCCGCAAGACGGTGCAGTTGTTCCAGCGGCTGCTCGACAATGCGTCCCGCCGCTGGAGATTCAATCAATCCCCCTTGTTCCTGCTCTTCCTGCAAGGGAAGTGGGACCTGGAATGCACTCCCTGGGGAAATCCGACCTACAACATTTTCGGCTGGCAGAAGCCCTGTTACCTGATGCAGGAGGGTTACGCCGCGACGTTTCAGGAGCTGCTCGATTCGACCGAATGGGAAAATTACGGCCGCAAGAGCGGCAATCCCAAATGCGCCGACTGCATGGTGCACAGCGGTTACGAGCCCAGCGCCGTCGCCGAAACGTTCGGAACGCTCCGTGGGTTCGCGCAGACGGTGCGGACGGCCTTATTCGGCGCACCGTCTGATAAGAGTTACTTCGATCCGACCGATCGCCCCGGCCGTTCGATCGTGCAGCGGCTCGACGAACAACATCCCTTCCCGGCCCCTGCCGAGACAGAGCGCGAATTGGCGACGACCTACCAGTTGCCGATCGTGACGCGGTAGTTGGAGTTCAGGCTTCAGCCTGCGTCGGATGAGCTAAAAACTTGAACATTGGGATTGTCGAAATGGATCCAGGTTTCAACGAAACAAATCCGGGCCCATTTTCCAAGTGCAGAAATCGGCGAAAATCGCCGTCCGTTGAGCACGTCAGGCACAGCCTGACCTGCGTCACTGGGGCCGATTTTGGGACGCGCGCAGCCGGGCCAATTCCGCTTCCATCTCGGCCGTGCGGGCGCGCTCGGCGTCGGCCGCGTCGGCCTGTTCGGAATATGTCATTATTCGCCGGCCGGTGCGCACGTCGACCAGCCGCAGCAGGGGACACTCCGGCTCAAGTACCAGACCCAGCTCCTGGCTCGTCAATCGACCGGCAGCATCCAGTGGCAGTTGCTGATACACGCCGTTGTGCAACCGAAACCCTGTCAATGTCGGGTTGTCATCGTCGCCGTCCGGGTCGAATACAAAGTATTCCGAAACCCTGAGCGCCGCATAGACGCGAGGTTTCGCTTCTGCGTCCTCATAGCGGGACTTGTCCGATGTGACCTCGAATATGACGGTCGGCGCAACACCTTCTTCCCAAATCCGAAATGAGCGGCGCGGATGCTTGCCCATCGCCCCCTTGGTGACCATGACGTCGGGCGCCTTGCAGGCGGATGGGTTCCCTTGTTCGTAGTACAAGAACATGTCGGCCGCGATGTGCACGTCCGCATGATTGCGGAAAAAATGACCGAGGGCTTCGTACAAATGCAGAATCGCCAGGACGTGAAGTTCCGTTTCGCCCAGCGGTTGCCCGTCCGATTCGGGATAGCGAGGGTCTTTAATCGTGCCCGGCAGTGGTTTGGTGGTCGTGATCGACATAATGGAGAGTCCTACTTTGTTATTCTATCACGACTTCAGTACCAGGAATACGCATCTTTCGGTCGAAAAACGGCGAGCCGCGACCGTCAGTTGCGTAGGTCAGGCTATGCCTGACGCAATGTGGCACCCAAAAGAACAGTAACGGCCACAATGCCAGTGCGAAAGGCTGTTTGCGATCACGCATACAGGGTCGAACGCGTGCCAGCCTATGTCACCCCAAGCCTAATCCAAACCGAGTTGCTTCTTGACATTCGCAATCGGAATGCCGCGAGGAATTTTCCCAGCTTTGCCACTGTCCCGACGAGCCGCCAGGGACTTCATCAGCTTCTTGTATTGACGGGTTCGCACGACTTCGCGAGCAAAATCGCGGTCGCTTCCGACATCGAAACCCTCCCAGTCGTCAACCGACATTAGAGCGAATTGCTGCCCGTCGGCCGACTCCAGAATGATCGTCCCACGGCGTGCCTTTTTTAGGAGATCGTTAAGCGTCTTGGCACGTGGGGAGACCGAGATTGCCTTCATATTTTCCTGCCTTCACCGCGAAAAGACTATAGTTTGCTGACCGGCATTTACTGCGGCGATTGAACCCACAACTGACTTCCTAACGGGATTTGGTTCTTGGAGACTTCCGCACCAAGAAGAACAGGGATCCCGGGCGAGTCGAGTGGCCCACCCATTTCGATTCCGTTGATCACAGTCTCGACATTTGAACCATCAGGGCGGATCAGACGAACCGCTGCGCCGATCTGGATCCGCCATTCGACGGACCGGGGAATCCCTGGAGCGATCACGCAACCACGACCGCGAATTTGAAACACATCGTCAACGGTGGATAAAAGCGTCCACATTTTGAATGATTCAACACCGAGCTCGACGGGAGATTGACGTAACCTCTATCATTGACCAACTCAACTCTATCGGCGCGATTCCGTCTTCGTCAACATACTGAATTCGCCTAATCGCGTCATTGGGATTCGCCCCACCGACTCGGCAGATCCTTTGCCGATTTCAGTAGCCCCACAACGCGCTCCTGTTCTCGCTATCCTGCTCTTCCTCAGCCGGCTGCTATAATCCGGACCGCAGCCGCTGTTCAGT
>Ga0207022_10290_pt1 | contig 11804 bp, 8 predicted proteins | sample Alteio_BWMinCont_46_FD_153307 | JGI IMG/M metagenome (GOLD analysis project Ga0207022, IMG submission 153307) | Enriched cells from forest soil in Barre Woods Harvard Forest LTER site, Petersham, Massachusetts, United States -... | ecosystem: Environmental > Terrestrial > Soil > Temperate forest >... | reverse complement strand
TCCGGGTGCCACCGCCTCGCGCGGATCATGCAGGGTGACTTCGACTATACTATTTCCCGTGGTTTTTGCAGTCGCCATAACCGGCGTTTGCGCCGAGCGCAGTTTTACCTGTAGTTCCATGCCCTTTGCCAGCGTGTCGGCATCGCCCAGCCAGTTCAGGCCGCGCACCCGGAAAGTTCTGGTAAGCAGCGCTTCTTTCGGGCCGACGATCACCTGTTTTTTTACGGGGTCGAGTTTTATGACATAGAGTGGCTCGCTAAATGCCACGCCAAGGCCTTTTCTTTGCCCGACCGTGTAGCGGATGATGCCGTCATGCCGGCCGACCGGCCTTCCATCTATGTGAACGATGTCTCCGGGGTCACACGCACCCGGTTTAAGTTTCTCGATGACTTTTGCATAATTGCCGTCCGGCACGAAACAGATGTCCTGGCTGTCCGGTTTTGCTGCTATGGGCAGGCTGTATTTGCCCGCCAGCATACGCGTATCCTCCTTGCGCATCCCCCCCAGCGGGAACCTCAGGAAGTTGAGTTGCTCGCGCGTTGTAGCAAAAAGAAAATAGCTCTGGTCTTTGTCATTATCTGCGGCGCGATGAAGCTCGGCGCCTTCGCTGCCCATTTCGCGGCGCACATAATGGCCGGTGGCCAGCGCGTCCGCGCCCAGGTCGCGCGCGGTGCCAAGCAGGTCGCGGAACTTGACCGACTGGTTGCACTGGATGCACGGCACCGGCGTCTCGCCGCTCAAATAGCTGGCAACGAAATTATCCATCACCGATTCCTTGAACTTGCTTTCATAATTGAGGACATAATGGGGGATATCTATCTGGGCGGCGACGTTGCGCGCGTCCGCGATGTCCTGCCCGGCGCAGCACGCGCCCTTTTTACCGATGGCGGCGCCGTGATCGTAAAGCTGGAGCGTGATGCCGACGACGTCGTAACCCTCCTCCTTCAGCATCGCCGCGACGACGGAACTGTCCACCCCGCCGGACATGGCCACCACCACGCGGGTATCCCTGGGGGATTTATGGGGTACGAGGTTTTTCATACGGACTGCAAAATACAGACCTGCGACGTCATTGCGAGCGTAGCGAAGCAATCCAGACCCAGACCTTGGATTGCCACGTCGCTTCGCTCCTCGCAATGACAAGAATAATTCAAATTTTTCATAATCCGGGTGGCAGGGGAGCCTACAGTTATTCTCACATTCAGTCGCAATCTTTAAGGCTTCTCAGTAACCTCTGGACATGCATTGCAACCTCCCCAGCCACAGTAAATATTGGCCATCAGAAAACCTGATGACCGGGGAGTTAGAAAAACCAACAACTACGAAGGTCTGCATGTGTCTTTAGCTTACGCTTGAACATACACACATGCCTCCCCAGCCGAGGCTAGGGAGTACATATAACGGTTGTACAAAACCGATAGTTGTTAGAGGTTTCTACACCCCGCAAACGCCGTTAAGCATTTGCCCGAAAACCATAAATATATGGAGGAATAAGTCAAGCGCTTTCTTGAGCAACCACAGGATAAAAAACGGAAAATTGTCCGGGAATCTGAGGATTCGTAATAAAACCGCAATCGTTTGATGATATACTAGGCATGAATCGATTTAACCGGGCAGATGATATTATGGCAGATTCTGATGATGAATTTGGGAGCGACAGTCTCACAGCTAGAATTAACGGGCTTGGACCTGATGAAGCGAACCGCCTTCGCGATGAATTTCCCGATGAACCCGCAAGGTCAGTTTTTGCAGCTCTTTTTGATCATGGGATTACTCCTATGGAGATCGTTGAGAGGGCTGCAGAGTTAGGTGTTAATAGTCCCCCCCCCCCCCTCTCTCTCTCTCTCTCTAACACAGAGTAGTTTTGAAGTTATCAACTCGGCACTTAGAGAAGCAGCGGAAAACCAAACTCCGCTGGAATTTTGCCGTGCATTGCAGAACCAATGGTCGGCTCTTGAAACAAAACCGGAGAGAAGCCCTTATCAGGATGCCGCTGATCATGCTATTGCGGCTAAGACAACTATACGTGGTATATTTGCTGATGAGTGGAGGAAAACGCCTAGGTGGCAGAGACGAGTATTCAAAGTAATTGCAGCTTTTTCATTACCAGCCATTGCTGGGTATATTGGAATCTCGTCTCTCAGCGGATCGACACCGCCTTCCTCTTCTGGTGTACCTGTAGTAACGAACACGCCGGCACTGAAACCTCCGATACCGCCGAAACCTTCGCCTTTTTCCAATGGTCCAACCGTAGTAGAAAAACCTTCTTTGTCAAATCCATATCACCAGCCCGTTATTCGGCATGGCGATCTTGTCCCGATATTTCTTTTTCCTGATGATCAAGCCCAAGAAAACCTTATGCAGTTTACCCAGGACTTTCTGGACAGCAACGAATTCAAAATGCTAAGGCAGTATGGTGTAAAATCCGCCAGGCTTAGGCCAGCGGTTAACCTCTCTTCTGATCCCTCTTCTATGAAATTTCTTGAAGATATACAATATATTGAGAGCGTTAATCGTCGCGATACCCCTGAAGAAGCCAATCTCGCCCAGAATGCTATTTCTGCTGCGATATCAGGTTATGTCGATCACCTTGTTGCAAGTGGCATCGTGCCAAAAGGAGCACAGCCCTTGCTTTTCTTTCCGCCTGAAATGATGTTAAGTCCAAATGGCTATGAGTTTTTCTATGGGTACCATGGTGTTGCTAGCTCAGGAGTTCCGTTTAGCGTTGTTGAGTATAATACTTCACAATATCTTGTTACAGGGCATGAAATTCCTGAAATGCTTACGGATCCGTATTTATATGGATGGCGTGACCGAATAAAAAGTACCAAAAAAGTAATAAATGGAGATTATGGAGAGGAAGTTGGTGACCTGTGCCAGGATCAAAGAACTTCCATCGGTGAATATCCTACACAGAAACTTTGGAATAATGAAGCCGGGAGATGCACAGGAAATACTTCTCCTGCCCCTAAATGGCTTCCCCACTTATTTGCCAAACCCGATATAATCAAGGCGGTGGGAGACTCGGATGCGGTAGCTCAGGCAAGATCGGCAGTAAAAGATGCCTGGGATAGATATGCAAATAGGGCAGACCCTGATGATATAAAACCGGCAGAACGTGATGCTCCGGAGAATGGTCCAGCTCAGGCGGCTTTCCGTAATCTAAACAGAGGTAGAGACGGGCGCAGCTGACACGGTGGGAATATGCGTTATCGTTGTTCCTGCGAAGGCAGGAACCTCTTTATCCAGATATAAATCAGCAGAGATTGCCGCCTACGCGGCAATGACGGCATTTTAGTGTGGACATACCAATTGACATATCTCCCTTAATTCCTTACAATAAAGTAAGGATAACTTGACAAGTAAGGATTATGGAAGCGACGCTTACCGTTAAAGGCCAGATCACCCTGCCCAAGGCGCTGCGGGACGCGCTGCACCTGAAAACGGGCGACAGGGTGCTTTTTGAGGAACTGGAAAGCGGGGCGTATATCATTACTCCCCTGACAACGGACGTGCAGACCCTTAAAGGTTGCGTGTCGTACCGGGGTTCCGCAAAAACAGTACAGGAGATGGATGCCGCCATTTCTGCAAACGCGGGGGATGCCTCCTGATGTACGCGCTCGATACCAACGTGCTCGTGCGCTATATCGTCCAGGACGACAAGGAACAGGCGCAGAAAGCTGCCCGGGCGATAGAACGGCTCACCTCCGAGGATCGGGCGTTTATTCCCTGCATTGTCCTGTGCGAGGTGAACCGGGTGCTGAAAACGGCGTACAAGGTATCCAAGGAAGAACGGCTTGCGGCGCTGAAGAAGATAATTTCCGTGGCCGCGTTTGATGTTGAACGGCTTGAATGCTGCACGAAGGCGTTGAAGTCCTATGAGAAGGGGCATGCGGATTTCTCCGATTACCTGATACGGGAAATCGCCCAATATGAGGGGTATGATACCGTGCTGACTTTTGACGAAAAGGCGCAGAAGGATTCCGGGTTCCAGAGTCCTTAAAATCCATGCAAAAGATCGTTGCATAATACTCGCCGGCAAGTATAGTGATTTCCTGATAAAACTGGCGTAAATAATTATGAAGAATGCAGGATTGAAGATGTCCATGGAAATGACAGCGGAAGACGCGGCGTACGGCGCCGATTCTATCAAGGTTCTTAAGGGGTTGGAAGCGGTACGCAAGCGCCCCGGCATGTATATCGGCGATACTGATGACGGATCCGGCCTCCACCACATGGTGTACGAGGTGGTGGACAACGCGATTGACGAGTCCCTTGCCGGGTACTGCGACAAGGTGGAAGTCACCATCAATGCGGACGGTTCCTGCACCGTCACTGACAACGGCCGCGGCATCCCGACGGACATGCACGAAGGCGAAGGCGTCTCGGCGGCGGAAGTAATCATGACCCAACTGCACGCCGGCGGCAAGTTCGACCAGAATTCCTACAAGGTTTCCGGCGGCTTGCACGGCGTCGGCGTGTCGGTGGTGAACGCGCTTTCCGAGTGGCTGCAATTGAATATCTGGCGCAACGGCAAAGAATACGGCATGCGTTTTGTCAACGGCGCGGCGGAAGCACCGCTTGCCGTTGCCGGTGACGCCGGGGGCAAGCGCGGCACGTCCGTGACGTTCATGCCGTCGAAGGAAGTATTCGCCAACGTGCTCAATTTTGATTACGCGACGCTGGAGCACCGCCTGCGCGAGCTGGCGTTCCTGAACTCCGGCGTACGCATTTTCCTCAAGGACATGCGGACGCTTGAGCCGACCTTAACCGAATTTTATTATGAAGGCGGCACGACCGCATATGTGGCATATCTTGACCGCAGCAAAGCGCCCCTGCACCCGACCATATCGGTCAGCGGCGAAAAAGATGGCATCAGCCTCGACATCGCCATGCAGTGGAACGATTCCTATCACGAAAATACGCTGTGTTTTACCAATAACATCCGCCAGCGCGATGGCGGCACGCATCTGATCGGATTCCGCGCGGCGCTGACCCGCATCGTGAACAATTATGCGGTTGAAAGCGGCATTGCCAAGAAGGAAAAAGTCATGCTTTCCGGGGATGACGCGCGCGAGGGGCTTACCTGTGTGGTGTCGGTCAAGGTTCCCGATCCGAAATTTTCATCGCAGACCAAAGACAAGCTGGTCAGTTCGGAAGTGCGCACGGCGGTGGAAAGCCTGTTTGCCGACAAGCTCGGCCAGTGGTTCGAGGAACATCCGCAGGAAGCAAAGATCGTCATAGGCAAGGTAGTGGAGGCGGCAATCGCCCGCGAGGCGGCGCGCAAGGCGCGCGAGCTTACCCGCCGCAAGGGCGCGCTGGACATGGCGAGCCTGCCCGGCAAGCTCGCCGACTGCCAGGAGCGCGACCCGGCAAAATCCGAGCTGTTCATCGTCGAGGGCGACTCGGCGGGCGGATCGGCCAAGCAGGGGCGCAGCCGCGCCACCCAGGCGATATTGCCGCTCAAGGGCAAAATTCTCAACGTCGAGCGCGCGCGCTTCGACAAGATGCTCTCTTCGGTGGAAATCGGCACGCTGATTACGGCGATAGGCACGGGCATCGGCAAGGAAGAATTCAACATCGATAAAGCCCGCTACCACAAAATCATCATCATGACCGATGCCGACGTGGACGGCTCGCACATCCGCACTTTGCTACTGACGTTCTTCTACCGCCAGATGCCCGCCATCATCGAGCGCGGCTACCTCTACATCGCCCAGCCGCCGCTCTATAAAATCAAGCGCGGCAGCAACGAAACCTACCTGAAGGACGATGCGGCGCTGGAGGATTACCTGGTTGCATCCGCGCTGGAAGAAGCCACGCTGAAGCTCGGCGGCGGGCAGGTTATCAGCGGTAAGGATCTTGCCGACTGGGTAAATGAAACCGGGAAGATTACGGCGCATATCAAAGCGCTTTCCCGCCGCATCCCGACGCATATCATCGAGGCCGCCGCGCTTGTCGATTTGTTCAACATGGACGTTGGCGAAAAAGAGGCGGTTGCAAGGGTTGCTCCGTTTATCAAAAAAATGAACGAACTGTCCAAGGACAGCGGCGGCTGGCTGTGCAAGCTGAGTGAGGCGGGTTTCATCGTTACCCGGTCGCTGCGCGGCGTTGAGGAACGCTACGTTCTGGACGAAAAACTGTTCATGAGCCGCGAGGCGCGCGAAGTGCATGACAGTGCCAAGGAGCTGATAGAAAGCTACGGCAAGCCGTTAATTTTCTCCCGCAAAGGCGTGGACGTGAGTATTGCCACCCCTTCGGAACTGTACGACACGGTGATGGAAATCGGCAAGAAAGGCACCACCATCAACCGCTTCAAAGGCCTTGGTGAAATGAACCCCGAACAGTTGTGGGAAACGACGCTTAATCCCGAAGCCCGCACGCTGCTGAAAGTGGAAGTCAAGCATGCGGAGGACGCGGAAGAGGTGTTCACCACCCTGATGGGCGACGTGGTCGAGCCGCGCCGTGATTTCATCGTCAACAACGCGCTCAGCGTGTCGAATATGGACGTCTGATTTCGGCGGAATTTAATGGGTGTTCTACGATTATTACTGGCTTCCATTGTGCTTGCTTCCCATGTCGGAGCTGCGCCGGCCTATTCCGGGGTAATGGCGGTGGAGTGCTTTTTCGTCATTTCCGGCTTTTACATGCAGATGATCATACGGGAGCAGTATGCGCACCATCCGCACTGGCGGAGAAAATTCCTCATCAGCCGCTTTTTAAGAATATTCATACCGTACTGGGTTACGTTATCAGCTATCGTTGCAATATCCGCATTCATTCACGAGGATTTGCCGACGGGTTCCTTGTTCTCGAATGTTTTTATTATCGGTACGGAACACATAAAATTATGGCGTGCGGTCGAAGGATGCATGTCTTTTGACTGGCAGCAGCTTCTGATTCCGCAGGTCTGGTCGGTAGGAATCGAACTTATGTTCTATGCCATTGCGCCGGTGCTGCTGGTGTGCCGGACTGGGGTGCTGGTCGCCATAACGGCTCTAAGCATGGCCGGCAAGGCATGGCTGCTTGCCCATGATTATCACGCGGCCTTCCTTGAATGCGGCGACGGCCTTTTGAATGGAATATTTCCGCTGGAGATCGGGATATTTACCATGGGCGCGCTTTGCTACCGGTTTTATGCCGCCGTTGTTGCCGCTGACAACCATTTCAAGGCGGAAAATATGTATCAAGTTATGTTGGCGTTGGTGATTGCGGCAAGCGCAGGGTTTACCATCGGCCTGCATTACTGGCCGAGCCCACTGGAGGTTGTTGTCATCTCCTATATTTACATAGCAGCCGTTACCCTCGCCCTACCGTTCCTTTTTCATGCCAGTCGCACTATTGTCAGGGATCGCTTTGTCGGCGATCTGTCCTATAGTTTCTATCTGTGCCATTTGTATGTGGCGCATCATGTGCTCACGGAGGTGCGGATGTCGAAATACGTAAAGTTTATCCTGCTGGAACTGGCGACCGTGGCGTGCGCATATGCGATAAACCGTTTTGTCGAAAAACCGCTTGACGCCCTGCGCCACAGATATTTCCGGTGATGGCGGTTATCTGGCACGTCCTTTTTTCAAAGAGGCATGCTTCGCGGTTGAACGGCTCGATGATCATGCAGTCTTTCTTTGTAATTCCCATATCCCCAAACTTGCCGTCGGCATAGAGCGCCTGTAAATCAAATCGCAGCTTGTCATTGGGGTCCGATGCTTTTGCGCTCATTTCCCTGAGGCGCGCGGCGTCTTCGGCGGATTGCCGAATCCTGCCTTCCAGCGCGTTGATCAGCAGGAATGCGTCTCCCTTTCCGGCGAGAAACCGGGGCGGGGTGGTTGCATTGTAGGAAGGTTCATAGGGAAACCCCGCCTCTATGCCGTTGTCGAGGTTGCCGACCAGCATGGACAGGAGGAACGGATCAATGACAAGCGAGCTGTCCGTCATGATCGGCATCAGGATGGTTTGGTATCCGTTGCGTTTTGCGGCGGATTCAAGAAAATCGAACATCACCATGTTGGGATTGGGGCTGATTGTCACCATCCTCGGATAGCCGCTGCCGGTAAACATGCTCAGCCATGTGTTGGGCTGGTCGGCGTTGGCGATAGTCATTGAGCCGTAAAGCTGAAATCCTGCCATCAGCAGGAGAAGGGCGTTGCGCAGGGTAAACAGCCGCCCGCGCATGAGCGCCGGAATCAGCAGGGCGAGCAGGAATACATCCAGGATGATCGTCACCTTGCGCTGCAGGAACTGCACCGATACCAGCGTCATGAGCAGGGTAGGGGGAATGAGGGCGAAGAGGTAAAGAAGCGGGCTGCGCAATAACTGCCTGCGCTGTTCTTTCCCAAGGCAGAAAACAAAAGACAGCAGGCCGATGAGTGTTATGCCGAGAAACGGTGCCAGGCCGGTGTCCATAACGAAGCCGGTCAGTATTTCCCCGGTTGGCGGCCGGACGGCCATTGCCCCGAGACTACCCAGGCTGCAGGTATAGACCCATGTCACAAGCTGCGGCACGACGTGCTGGTACAGCAGCAGGATCAGGGCATAAATACTGTAGAACGTCCATTCCACGCCGGAAATCCGACCGCCGGCGTTATGCCATGCGCGCCAGCGCCTTGCCGCCCCGCCTGCAAGCAAGGCCAGGGTTGATATGACAATTATTTGGGCGATTTTTATGAATATCCTGCTCTGATCCGGATCCCTGAAAATCGACGAATGCGGCGTGACCCCATGCGCGAGCAGCCCCGACAGGGCAAGAACCGATGCGCTGATGCATGCTCCCAGCATTATCCGGTAAAGTTCCGTGCCTGTTATCAGCTTCCTGTGCCAGGATACTGCCAGGAATGTGACCATCACCAGCAGCAGGTGATTGAACGCTTCTACCGGGCGCATGGCAAAAGCCACCGCCACGGCGATGATGAAACCTATCCTGTGTCGCCTGTTATGGAAGTCGTCCGAACGCATGAAATGGTACATCGCAGCCAGGATTGCCGGAAGCAGAGCGTCCGTGGAAAACGCAAGCAGGGTGTCCGGCCACTGTACCGTGGGCAGCAACCCGAGTATCGCGGTTGCGAGCACCGCCTGTGCGGGTTCGGTCGCAAGGCGTAGCAAGCGGTACAGGTACAGGCATGCCACCGCCGTGCACAGCAGCGTCACCCCGCGGGCGGTGAACATCAGGTCGCCGCTGGATGCGATCTGGAAAGGAACTTCCAGCAGGTAAAAGCTTATCGGCCGCCACCGCAGGGTACGGGCATGGTATAACTCAGTAAAAAAATTCAGCCAGTCATGCGCGGCGAAATACCGGTAGATGCCGTTTGCGCTGACCAGTTGTTCGTCGGCATCGGCAATGGGGAGCTGGGTATTGTGCAGCAGCCACGTCAACTGAACCAGCAGGGGCAGGGATATTGCTGCAAGTGCGTATAGCAGCTCTTTGCGGCATTCATGTTTCATCAGACTATACCTATGCGGCGATTGCCTGTCTGCCGTAATTGCGGATTTGGATAATCCCGTTTTCCATCTTATAGGAAAAACCGTAAGCCTCAGCCGTTGGCTGCGCGGCGCTTAAAGAGGCGGCGACAAATTTTAATCCATGCCACGGGCACTCCATGCGGCAGTCATCATGTAGCCTGCCTCCCGCGAGGTTGCCGCCTTCGTGCGGGCAGGCCGCAGGCCATAGGAGGACGGCGTCTTTCTTGCGCTGCACAATAAATTCCACAGTACCGGCCGTAACGCGTTCCAGGCTATTCATCGGGAGAGTATTTATCTCTATGGCGGCATCGGCAGGTACGTCCGGATAGACGGTATTATTGGTCAGCTGGTTGGAATTATAATAATCCGGCGGGTCGGAGAGAAACGTGTAGCCTTTTTCGCGTAAGGAATGGCGCGCGCCGCGCACTTGTGCATCCTCTTCCTGCAAGCGTACGTTCAACTTATAAAACATTTTGCTGAGCAGGGCATGCATGGGCTTCAGCAGCCAGTGCGAGTGGATGATCCATTCCAGTTTCAGGCGCAGCGTGTTGCCGTTGCCCTTGTCCTCGATGTCGGTCATGGAAATGGTGTTGTGGATGAAGATCATTCCGGCCAGCACCAGGGTCTGGTAATAAAGCCCTTCGTCGATGCGCATGTCGGTCACGGTAATCAGGAATGGCCATTTCCCCCAGCGCGTGAGCGATACTGCGAAATCGCGCCCCAGCGCAATGCGGATATTTTTGTGATAGGTCTGGTGAATGAAAGGCCGGTGGAGTTGATCCATGTGGTTCCATTCCACATCGATTTTATTATACGGCATGTCGAGAAAAAATTCACCGCGGGTGGTGGCGTTTTTCGGATCGAACGCGGCAATCGAATCGAACAGTTTCGATTTGCGTATAAAGCGCAGGGAACGGTCTTTCGCTGACATGCTGAACTCCTTAGTATGCCTATATTACATAGGGATATAAGAGACAACATAAATATGCCACGGCGGAATTAGTTTGACTATTGGGCGCATATAAACGAGTTTTGGACAAAATTATACACAACGGATTACCCATGAAATTTACGCTGCTGGTTCCGGTGCTGGACGAGATAGACAGCATCCAGATCATCATGCCCAAGGTGGACCGCTCGCTGTTCGAGCAGATTATCGTGGTGGACGGCGGCTCGACCGACGGCACGGTGGAATGGAGCAAGGCCAACGGCTACGAGGTGTACATACAGAAGGAGCGCGGGCTGCGCAAGGCGTATCAGGAGGTCATGCCGCTGATACGTGGCGACGTCATCATCACCTTCTCGCCGGACGGCAATTCGCTGCCGGAAGTTTTATCCGATCTGGTAAAAAAAATGCAGGAAGGCTATGACATGGTTATCGTCTCGCGCTATCTCGGCAATGCAAAAAGTGAGGACGACAGCCTGGTGACGGCCTTCGGTAACTGGTTCTTCACGACGCTCACCAATGTGCTTTACAATGCCCGCTATACCGATGCGTTCGTCATCTACCGCGCCTACCGCAAGCAGGTATTTTTTGATCTGGGATTTGACAAAGACGATGGATTCACCTGGCCGGAAAAATGGTTCCATACGCGGGTCAGCATCGAGCCGCTGCTTTCCATGCGCGCCTCCAGGCGTGGGCTGAAAATAAGCGAGATACCCGGCGACGAGCCTGCCCGTATCGGCGGCGTGCGCAAACTCCAGATTATTCGCTGGGGACTGACGTTCCTCTACCAGGCGTTTGATGAGAGATTGAAGGGTTAGGGGCTGGTTTTTCGGTCCCCCTTCGCTCCTTCGGAGCTTCGGCGGACACTCAATTTTCTTAAGCTCGCTATGCTCGCTAACGAAATTTGGTGGTGATAGAACTATCGCATTGTAGCCTATAATTGGCTTGATTGCTTGGTTTTTACGATTTATCACTTCCCTATTACCCCCAGAGTTACCCCCAGTTTATTTTTCTTACACTGCTAATTCTACATTGAAGCGACTATAGCAATGACCGTTAGGATGTTGGCATGTCCGCATCGTTTGCGGTTGACCTGCAACGCCTTCCGTCTATTATTGCCCCATGAGCGCGAAGTAGCGCTCTGGGGCGTTAGAACCTCTGTCTTTGGCGGCCATTAAGTGCTGCCGGAAATGCACTCCTCGACCTTTGGTCGGGGAGGCGCGGGCGTATGTACAAGGCGAAAGCCTAAAGGCCAGTGCGAACCTTTCCAAAGACAGGTTTTCTAAACTCCCCGATCACCAATAACTAGGGGGACTATATGAAAAATCGTGCGATAATTCTATCGATTATTATTATATCTGGATGCCAACAGCAAAACACACATGCGCCAATAATACAACAA
>Ga0207022_10024_pt1 | contig 11851 bp, 14 predicted proteins | sample Alteio_BWMinCont_46_FD_153307 | JGI IMG/M metagenome (GOLD analysis project Ga0207022, IMG submission 153307) | Enriched cells from forest soil in Barre Woods Harvard Forest LTER site, Petersham, Massachusetts, United States -... | ecosystem: Environmental > Terrestrial > Soil > Temperate forest >... | reverse complement strand
CCCGCGCGCCACGGCACCCTCGCGCGGCATCTTCAAGCGCACGCGTTGGCCCTGCAGGGACGAGGCGGCGATACCCGGATTGCTCATGTGACACCTGGCGAGGTTGTCGTGCCCAAACGTTTGCAGAATCCGGAATTTCTCGGCGCGCTGCGGATTCTCGCTCGTGCCCACGGTATCGACCCGGCGACGTTGCGTGTCGGCAGCGGCCGCAACGCCATCAATCCCCGCACGGGACAGATGGAGTTCGACGACAATGCAGATGATGATGGAGATATCTACGGGGATGAGGGCGAGGACATCGATCCTGGATTTGACGCGCCCGGACTTGATGATCCGGAGGACAACGATCCGGGATTTGATGCCACGGACGAGAATATCCAGGATGACGTGCCCACTGACCCAGGGGATGGAACGGATAATCCTTCGAAGCCGCTTTACACCGATAGCGACGGTAACCCCATCGAAGGCATAACGGTTACAGCGCCACGTTCGCCGAACTATCTTGATAGTTTGGGGCGAGCGTTTGTGCAGGGCGCCGCTAGCGATTTCGGCGATAGTCCATATGGGCAGAATGCAAAAGCGGGTGTTTTCAAGGGCATAGATCACACAATCGGATGGCTGGGAGATCGAGAGCACGAGGGCCTCGGTTCACACTATCTTCCAACTTCCGACGACATTGACCGTCAAGTCTTTTCTATTACGCCAGAATATGTGCCGACAACCATGTTGGGAAGAATCGGACAAGGAGCGTTGAATTTTGGCACGCAATATCTACTTGGAGGGGCTGTAGATAGGGCTGTGGGTGCGCCAGTGATGAAAGGAATTTTAGGCGCGTGGAAAGGAGCCCGTGGATTATTAAAAGATCCATTTGAGTAACCACCACGTGGATTACCCCTGCGACCGGCAGCTCCTCGATCGATGGTCAGTCTTTGGGCGATCTATTCAACACTTAAACCTTACGGAAATCAGCATTGAGGGGTAAGCCGATAAGGGGCATGATCGGAACGGTCGGCAAATTCAAATTGACGCAACGTCATGATCAAAACGGCATTTCGTTACCTTTACCGGTTAGGGCGGGCAGTTGTACTTCTTATTGTAGCCGCATGCTTTTTGTTGGTTATGACTGTCTCATCGGGACACATTGTGCTCGAATTTCTCGAGTATATGTCAGTTCCTCCGTTGCCTTTTGTTAGAGCAGCCACGATTCTTTTTGGCGTCGGTTGTACCTCACTGTGGATCGCGGGTCATATCTATGAAAACGAACTCAAAGCACGGAATCCTGGACTTGCGACGTGGCGTGTCTGGATGTTCTGGGTCGGTTTTCTAGGCCTTTTTAATTTTCGGCGGCCGGACGGTCGTTATGGAGATTTAGAATATTTTGGTCTTGATCGATATGGCTTACTGCTATGCCTCTGTGCGTTGGCGTTATTCATTGCTTCCTGCGCTATTCCAGTGATTTTTCACGTCAGATATACGCGGCAATTGTCGAGTGAGACTCGGGAAACCGAAAGCGAAGCCGCGTAGGAAAATTTGTGACGACCTAACCCAGACTTGTCGTTGACGAGACTCTGTCTCGCTTCTAAACGGGTAATGCAATCCTGAGATCGGTGTGAGCGAGGGTTGGTCTGCTCCGCTCATGATCGCCTAAGACTAAACTCACAACGTTGGTTCGTGCGGATGAAGCATGGATCCCGGATCAAGTCCACGGCTGTCCGGTTTAGATTTGGCGGGTGCGTCGAGAAGTATTGTATTTGCTGCGTTGCGTGCACAAGCGGTGATGACGAGACTTGAAATCCCTCCCCTTGAGGGGGAGGGATGCGAGCGGAGCGAGCAGGGTGGGGTGATGGCGCACCGCACTCTGATTTCGTTGAAAAAATAGAAACCAGAAACACCCCTCCACCCCTTCCCCTCCCCTCAAGGGGGAGGGGTTCACGAGTTAAACCGGACAGCCGTGGATCAAGTCCGGGATGATGGGTGAGTGTGAGGTTTCGCTCGTGACTCCTGCACTGTCGCAGCGCACTTGTAGTTGACGAGACTCTTTTCCGCCCCTAAACAGGTAATGCAATCCTGAGATTGGTGTGAGCGCAGATTGAGCAGCTCCGCTGGTTGCCTTGGGCCGATTAACTAGGCCCATTTATACAATTACTCCTCTCGTGTGGACGAAACATGGATCCTTCCCGGGTCGCGCGAAGCGCGCGCCCGAGGACAGGATTTTCAAGTCCGGGATGACAAATATGTTTGTGGCGTGGGCCCAGAAAAACGCCGTCGCGTGACGGTCGCAGGACCCCGCGGAACTCAAGCCGGAGATTATCATGGTCGAGACCAATGACGCGCTGCGCATGGATAGCGCGGCGGAGGAAATTTTGTCGATTTTGGGCGACGACCCTGATAAGGGCGGGCCCAATGCGGAACTGGAAGGCGCCGATGATTTCGGCGCAGGACAGGAGTCTCCCGAGCCGCGTGGCAACGGAGACGACACGGCCGTGGAGGATGAAGCGGATACGCCCATCGATCCTCCGCCAAGCTGGAAGGCTGATGCGAAAAGACGTTTCCGCGACCTCCCACGGGATCTGCAGAAAGTCATTGCCGATCGCGAGAGGGAACGGGAAACGCATTTTTCGAGGACGCAGCAGGAGACCGTGGAAGCCCGCAAGGCCGGTCTGGCCGAGCGGGCCGCGGTCCAGAATGAGCGCCAAGCCTATGCGCACGGGCTGACGCAATTGATTGATCAGATCCAGACCGTAGACCCGGTCCTTGCCGAAGGGCATCGGACCGACTGGACGAACCTTGCCCGGCAAAATCCGGCGCTCGCGCAGGCCAAGTGGGGCCAGTACCAGCAGCGTATGCAGCAACTGAATGCCGTGGCAGCGCAACGCCATGCCATTCAGGGGCGCATAGCGCAGGAACAGGTTCAACAGGCCGACGCGAAGCTGCATGCCGAGTTGGATTTCTGGAAGGACGGCAGGAAACGCGAGGCGTTTGTGTCGCAATTGCAGAAATACCTGAGCGGAAACGGCTTTGCGCCGAATGAGATCGAGAACTTGGCGGACGCGCGGGCGGTTCTTGTTGCCCGCAAGGCCATGCTCTACGACCAACTCATGGCTCAACAGGCACGCATTGCCGCCGCTAGGCGACCGCCGGCGCCGGGCAAGGTTCTCAGGTCCCAGGCATCTGCCGATCACAGCGAAGGTTCGACACGGGCTCAGAAGCTCAAAGCACGCGCCGTCAGGACCGGCCGGCTCGATGACGCCGCTGCCGCTGTCCTGGCATCCCTCTAATCAGCTGACATAAGGAAACGCTCATGGCCATTGTCGCCAATACCTATCTTTCGTTCTCCGCGATCGGAAATCGCGAGGACCTCGTCGACACCATATATAATGTGAGTCCGACCGATACGCCGTTTCAGGCCAACATCGGCAAGAACAAAGCCGAGGCCACATACCACGAATGGCAAACCGACGTTCTGGCGAGCGCCGCCGCCAATGCCCAGCTCCAGGGCGACGATACGACGAGCAGCTACACTTTCACCGCCGTTACCGCCACAAAACGCCTGGGCAATCAGAGCCAGATTAGCCGCAAGGATGCCGTGGTTTCGGGCACGCAGGACGCGGTGAACAAAGGCGGCCGCAAGAAGGAGATCGTGTATCAGCTCCTGAAGAAGAACAAGGAACTGGCGCGAGACATGGAGTTCGTACTCACCCAGAACCAAGCTCGGAATACAAATGCCAGCTCGACCGTCGCGCCTTTGCTGGCGGGCCTGGAGAACTGGTACGGCGTGACCACGTCGGCGGTATCCACCAACGTCAGCCGCGGGGCCAGTGGCGCCAATTCCACCACCAATCAGACGGTGGCGGTGACCGATGGCACCCAACGGGCGCTGACTGAATCTCTGCTGAAAGGCGTGATTCAGGGAGCCTGGACCAACGGCGGTGATATCGATCTCATCATGTCCGGGCCGTTCAACAAGACGGTGATCTCTACATTCACCGGCAACAATACACGCACTCAAGATACTAGCGACAAGAAACTGATTTCGGCTATCGACGTGTACGTGTCCGATTTCGGCACGCATAAGGTTGTGGCGAACCGCTTTCAACGCGAACGCACGTTGCATGTGCTGATGACCGATATGTTCGCGGTGTCCTATTTGCGGCCCAAGCAAACCATCGACCTGTCGAAGTTGGGCGACAATGAGAAGGCCATGATCCTGGCTGAGTACACACTCGAGAGTCGCAATGACAGTGGCTCCGGCGTCGTGGCCGACCTGACCACATCGTAAGGCATCACTTGGGTCAACATTGGGGCGCTCCGCCGTGGGCGCCCCATTTTCTTGGAGAAAAGCATGGACATTAAGCAAAGACCCGATGGTTCGGTGGCCTGGTATTCAGACCAGGAAGGGCTTGACCTCAGTCGCGCCGGAGGCCCGAAAACACCGACGGCCGCGACACAGGCGAAATATCGTCTCGCGACCGTGGCGGTCATTCCACTGGGTATCGCCGCGGGCAATGGTGGCGTGGTGTCGTGGCAGCCGGACAATAACGCCATCGATTACATTATCAGCGCCGTCGATCTTGATATCACTGCGGCACAGTCGGCGCAGACCATAAGCGTTGGTACCGCCGCCAATGGGTCCACGTCCTCAGCCAATCTGATCGACACGCTTTCGATCGCGGCGACGGGGACGTTCGACAACACGACCGACAAGGGCACAAACGGCAAGTCGCGTCAGCATCTCACCGCCGGCCAGTTCGTCACGGCCACAGCATCGGGCACGCCCGCCAGCCTTGTCGGCAACCTCTACATCACATACTGGCCGGTGTAACCATGGGCGACCCAATCAAGTTCGACGCCTATAAGATCCTGAACACGGGAACAACATTGGCCGTGACCACGTCGTCGGCGCGCACGACGCTTCCCACCACGGGTAACGGCGTGAACAGCAATCCAAGCTTTGTGCGCCTTCTTCCGGAAGTCGCATGCTACGTGAAGTTCGGCGACGGCACGGTCACGGCGACGTTGAACGACATTCTGGTGCAACCGAACATGGCTGAGATCTTCAGCGTGCGCGGTTGTACCAACATCGCGGCAATCACGCGGACCGGTACCGCCAACATAAACGTCACACCGGTTGAGTTCTGAACCATGGGTGTCCGGGAAATTGTCGATGTCGGTCCCGGAGGGATTGCCGAGATCGCCCATTTCGATAGTGACGGTGATCTGGAAGCGCTGCAGTGGACGGCGGATGTCGAGCCGGTGATCGAGGCCAATAAGGTCCTGCAGAATGACGGCAACCGTGGCTTCGGCAAAAGCCGAGAGTGGCAGAAGGTCGCGTCCGTTCCACTCGCGGTCCTGATGGAATACGCCGCGAAACATAACATCCCACTGCAACATGCGCTCGGTGGCCGCGCGCAAACGGAAATCATCGAACGCATGCTGCATGATGCGGACTACCGTTATTTGAGGACTGATATCTGATGGCCCTTGGCACCTATACCGATCTTCAAACCGCCATCGCCAATTGGATGGACCGCACCGATCTGGCTGGGGTGATTCCCGACTTCATCACGCTGTTCGAGACGACCGCGAATGCGGAATTGCCCCTGCGCACCCGGTTCAATTTGACGACCACGACGCTGTCAACCGTTGCCAACAGCAATACGCTGAGCCTGCCGGCGGATTTTCTGGAGGCGAAGTCCCTTATCAACCAGACAAGTCCGGTTACGGTGGTTACGCCCTATACGGCGACGGCCCTTTATACGCAGGTGAACTTTCCGGCGCAGGTCGGGCCGCCGGCCGGATTCACGTACGTGGGCACCGCGCTTGAACTGGCTCCGGTGCCCGACGCCGTCTATTCGCTCAAGCTTTATTACTATCAAAAGATCATGCCCCTCTCGGCATCGAACCCGACCAATTGGCTGCTCGCGAATTTCCCAAACCTCTATCTGTTCGGGTCGCTTGTGGGGGCGGAGGCCTACCTGGGTACCGACCCGCGCCTCCAGCTGTGGGGTGATCTCTATGGCGATATTCTGCAGAAGCTGGCGGACTCAAACGAGCGCGGCCAATATGGCTCGCCTCTCAATGTAAAGGTGGACAGTTATGCCTAGCATTTTCGCGCCGCGCCCAGCGCCGGGCGCTCCGGGTTGGGCAACGCGATTGACCCAGGATGTTGTTCAGTGGGTGGAGCACCTGAGACGCGGCCCACAAACGCTGAGTATTTACAGCAAGGCAAGCCTACCTGACGCGACTAAGTTTCGCGGCGGCCAGATCCAAATAAACGACGACGTTGGCGGCGAGACGCCCGCGTTCAGCGACGGGACGAATTGGCGCAGATACGCGGATAGGAATGTGATCAGCTAATGGCAGATTCAGCGACAGCCAATAAGCGACTGCGCAAGCAGTCCCTGGGCTCCAACACGAACACTTGGGGGGACACGAAGCTTAACGAGGTGTTGGACGTCATCGACCAGTGCATGGATGGGTATGAGTCCATCGCGCTGACTGGAAACCTGACCCTCGCGACGACCAATTATACGACGGCGGATCAGGCCAAATACAGGGTGATAAACTTCACCGGCACGGCCGGAGCGGTGTCGGTGACGTTCCCGAGTGTGATGGGGTGGTATCTGATCCTGAATAACACGAATGGTACCGTGACATGCCTTTGCTCGGGCGGAGCTGGTGTTGGCGTTCCGGCAGGTTATACCGCTCTGCTGTATGGTGACGGGATCGATCTGCATAACGGCGCGCCAACACTTCTGAATGGCGCGTTAACCATTTCTGGTGCGCTCACAATGAGCGGCCAGATACATGGTGTGACGGCAGGAACTACCGGTACTGACGCTGTCAACGTCGCGCAAATGGGTACGGCAATCGCGACAGCATCTTTGCCTGCGACTCCAGGGACGGTACTCAACTCCATCGCAGACACGACGGCGGGATACCTTAGCCAGAAAGAATCAGCTTCAGGACTTCTCGCGAGAACGACGGCAAATCCTGGCGGGAATGAGACTGCAAATTATGCGGCGACTGGATATTCGACATCCGGGACGAATGCCTATTCGATAACGCTCTCACCCGCACCGACAGGCCATGTTGCGTTTCAAACCACTTATCTCATCAAATTTATTAACGGTAACTCAGGGCCATGTACGCTTAACGATGGACTGGGTCCCGTAGCAATCACCAAGAATGGCAGCACTGCTCTAACTAATGGTGATATTCCGGCCGGTGCCGTGCGCATGCTGACATTCGATGGCACGAATTTTCAGATTGCATCGGTCCCTGCCTTTCCGCAGCCGATGGCTGCACTTGCGAAAATCTCTAACTATGGAGCGTGGGGTCAATGACCATCGCAAACGTCAATCCGATCTTTGTTCATCATCCTGTTGTGACGCAGTCGTCGCTGCCTGCGACCACAGTAAATACGGCACGTGATGGCAGCGGTACGATCACGACGATTTATACGGCCGATTCTGCGGTAAACGGAAGTCTTGTCGAATGCATCCACTTCATCGGGCAAGGCACGACCACCACAGGTATTGTCAACCTGTTTCGCAAAGCCGGAGGGACCGGGAGTTTCGTGTTCGTCGGCCAGGTCTCGTACACCGGCACGACGCCTTCGGCGACGGTCGCTGCAGCAGATTTTTTCTATACAGGCTCCGACATGCCGATGCGCCTCGGGACTAATGATTTACTTGGGGCTGCTACAACCCAGTCGAACACCGCAGCCATCACCGCATTGGTGCAGGGTGGCCCCTTGGTCAACTCGGATGCATAGCAATGACCGTCTCTAATCGTGGTCCCCGCGGCATTCCGGGGCCGATGGTCGCCGGGTACTTCGACTACCACCGCATCCCGAATGTGGACCCGCAGGGTGCGTGGGCGTCGCAGACATTCACCGCGAGCGGGATATTCGTCGCGCCGACGAACGGCGTGTTCCTGAACAAGAACCGAAAAATAGATTGTTACGTTACGGCGATCGCGGGCGGCGGACCCGGAGGCAATGGTGTTACCGGTATCACCGATAATGAAAGCAAATCTCCCCAGGGCGGCCAGTCCGGCTACTGGACGCGGCGCTACAAAATCTCGCTCTATCCTGGTGAACAAGTCGCGGTCACGATTCCCGGCACCACGAGTCACGGCAGCAACGGCGGATCGCTGGTATTCGGATCGTACCTGACGCTCAGTGGAGGACTCGCGGGTGCCGATGGGCAGAATAGCGCGCCGACAAACGTCGGGAAATTAAACCCGGTATCCGGCGGGGGAAGTCTGTCTTCTGGCACGGTCGTGGGCGAGAACGCGGTCTTTACGGGCACTTATGGCGGCAGTGGTGAGGATACACTCTTATTCAATGACAGTGCCGCGACAGGCGGCTGGGCCATCGTGCCCGCTTCAGCGGGTCAGGACAACCTAACGCTCGGCCTCGGTTTTGGTGGTCGCGTCAATGCACAGCTAAACGCTGGGCGATCCCCGCAGCAAGGCGGCGGTGGTGGTGGCGGGTTGTTCGGTAAAGGAGGCGATGGAGCGCAGAACGGAACTCTGCCGGCAGCAACTTCTCCCGACGCAAACTCCGGCGGAGGGGGTGGCGGTGGTTGCACTTACAGCTCCACCGTTAACGGCACAGCAGGAGCAGCTGGGCAACTTCTCGTCGAGTGGAGGATTCCAGCATGAAGTATGTTGAAGTCCACCGCTTCGCCGACGATCGCTTTGTGTCGGGAGGCTTCACACATTTCTTGTGGAGCACGGAAGACAGTCAGCCCGCGTTACCGACGTTTCCAGATCAGTTCGGCATTGCGGTCGAGATCGCCGAGGACGCGGACTTCCCCGCGATTTACGCGACCTATAATACCGACACAGCAACCTGGGGCGATCCGATCGCCGACAATGCTGTGCCTGAGCTCGCGCCTTTCTGGTCGGCAGTTTGGGACAATTCGAGCGCGACCTGGTCAATCGCAACCATATAGAGATTTTAATTCGGCCCCTCTATACTGCGGAGACGCGGGGGCCTTGTGCACGATAAGCTAAACCCAATTGTTTACCTGACTGCCGAATTCAAAAGCCGCGATCTCGACTCTCGGCTTTTGATCGCGGCACATCTATTGAAAGCCGGATTCCCGGTCGTGTTGGGGCAGCAATGGGCGATCATTGCCAATGCGCCGACCGCTTCACCGGGCTGTTATCATTTTAAGACCGCGAATGCCTTCCAGGCTGGCTGGATGCGCGATTGCTCCCGCCATCTCGTAGTTGCTTGTGACGAAGAGGCGCTCCCCTTCTCAGGCGACGGCTTCACGGTAAATATTGTCCCGGAGGCACTTGAAAACTCGCAGCTGTTCCTTGTGCAAGCGGACGCCCATCGCCAGGTGCTAAGGGAAAAATATCGAACGCCGGACAACGCCATCGAAGTTGTCGGCAGTCCGCGCCTTGAGCTGCTGGCACGCGCTAAGGCCATATACGCGAAGGAAGCTGCTGCGGTCCGTGCTGAGCATGGTGATTACATACTCTTCAACACCAGCTTTGGGATCATCAATAGCATATGGGGAGATGTCGAAGCTGCGACAGGGCGCCTGCTTAGCGGCGGAGGGCTAAGCGACGGAGATGTGGAGGAACGCATCGAAGTCGAACGAAAAAACTTCGATCACCTAAGAGATCTCCTCCGGTGGACATCGAAGCGCGCGAATGTCGTTGTGAGACCGCATCCTTCGGAAAACGCGAAGATGTGGCGCGATCTCGGGGCCGTTGTCATGGAAGGCACGAACCCGATTCCGTGGATGCTAGGGGCTAAGGCAGTCGTGCATTCGACGTCGACGACGGGGATAGAGGCTAACGCCCTGGGTGTCCCGTGTCTCAATCTCGAGACGACCGCGAGCTGGGGCAATCGTTTCATCATGCAGGAAGTGAACTGCACGGTGTCATCAGCCGATAACGCCAAGGCAGCTCTCGAGCAGTTCCTGACAACCGGGCGTGGTGAGCTTGCCGATTCCGTTCACCTACGGAAGAAAATGCCGGCCGACGGGGCAGGCAACACGGCTAAGGCGATCGCGCGGTTGCTGCTCGAGCACGATATCATGCCTGGTCCTGCGCCGGCGGACTTCGCGTGGAAAATGATTGACGGCCGCCCCGATGCGACCAAGGCCAAGTTCTTTGTCACGCCAGAGGAAATATCGCGCATTGCGCCAAGGATTTTCCAGAGCGTGGGCTTGAAAAAAGTCACTTTCGGCGACCTCGACGAGTCTGTGTTCCTGTTCTCGCCAGGAACGTAACGACGCCATATACTTCCGCCTGATCGGTGAAACGATCAATCCTCTTACATTCGCATCGCTGGAGAACTCACATGCTCTGCCTTCGCAGATACATGAACATTACATCTTCCGTTGGTATGATTGCCTGACCACGATGTCCTATCAAAAACTCACCTTCAAACCCGGTATCTATAAGGACGACAGTCCACTCGAGGCAGAAGGCTACTGGATCGACGCCGATAAAATCAGGTTTGTCCGCGGTCTTCCAGAGACAATTTACGGATGGGAAAAGGCTTCAAATTCGCTTTTGAACGGGATCTGTCGAGGGGCGATGTCATGGGCCAATAACGCGCGCAGCCCTTTTGCTGCGTTTGGTACCCATCTTCAACTCTACGCGATGGACGTGGATGGCGATGTCACGGATATTACGCCTCGGGTGAGCTATGGCCAAATTGCAAACCCTTTTACCACCATCAATGGAACGGCGACGACGGTAACGATTGCCGGCCACGGGCTCGCGATCGGGCAGATATTTACGGTGCTCAGTCAATCGGTCGCGGTAGGGGACATCACGTTATTGGGCTCATATCCCGTTGCATCGCTGATAGATCCGAATAACTTCGTTATCACGACGGCACTCGCCACGGCAGCCGGACCCGGCGGCGGAACGGTGAACTACGCGTTTGGCCTGGCGCCAGGCCAGATAGATGGTCTTGCCGGGCTGGGTTATGGAACGGGCGCTTACGGTTCCGGCGGCTATGGAGCTTCTTCAGCCGGTTACACGCTTTATCCGCGCACATGGTCCTCGGCGCAGTGGGGCCAGAACCTGATCGCCAATCCGCGCGGCGGCGGGATATACGAGTGGGCACCGAATGTCACCGCACCGGAGCTGATCAGCGATACAACGTTTGCCACCGGCTGGACCATCGGTGCGGGCTGGACGCAATCCGGAGGCACCGCGACGGCCACGGCCGGGTCTGCATCTGTTCTGTCGATCGGTTGTACGTTGCCGATCGGCGCGTGGTGCATTCTCCGGCTTGACTACACCAGGTCGGCGGGAACGTTGCAGCCGGTCGTGAACGGCACAAATCAGGGATCGGCACTGAGCGCAGCGTCGGGTCATGTCACGTTGATTTTCTTCTCTGGTGCCGGTGGTGCGCAGACCTTGTCATTCAACAAAGACTCAAGTTTCGCCGGCACGGTTGTAAATCCCAGCCTCCAGGTTCTGACCGTTGCGAATCAGGTACTGAATGCGCCAACCGTGGCGACCTGCGTTTTCACGACGGCTGAACGCATCCTGGTGGCGTGCGGCGTCAACAAGGACGTATCCGGTAAGTTTGACGGCGCATTCGATGCGCTTCGCATCGCCTGGACCGATCAAATGAACAACCAGACCTGGGCGCCGGCGACGGCCAATCTGGCGGGGTCCTACACGCTATCGAACGGATCGCGCATCGTGAGAGGCATGGCCGGGAATCGGGAGAACGTGATCCTGACCGACACGGCGCTCTATGCGATGCGGTACTTACCCGATCCGAATGTTGTCTATAGCTTTACCGAGATCGGCTCGGGATGTGGTCTGATTGGGCCAAACGCGATCGCTCAAGTCGCAG
>Ga0207022_10286_pt1 | contig 11903 bp, 9 predicted proteins | sample Alteio_BWMinCont_46_FD_153307 | JGI IMG/M metagenome (GOLD analysis project Ga0207022, IMG submission 153307) | Enriched cells from forest soil in Barre Woods Harvard Forest LTER site, Petersham, Massachusetts, United States -... | ecosystem: Environmental > Terrestrial > Soil > Temperate forest >... | reverse complement strand
CGCGCCGCCTGAATTCTGAATCGTTGGTACAGAAGGTGAAGCAAGCAAAGTGAATGGCACGCTGGAAGCTCCTGTCACAACCGGATCTGTGGAAACGATCCGGATTATGTAATTGCTTCCGGTTGGCAGGTTCAGGCTGAAAAAATCGGTAATGATTGTACCTGGACCGGTCCCGGCCACAGACCCCGCAATCAGTGGATTGCTGAAACTTCCATTCATATCGGAAATCTGCATATTGAAGATGTTGTCAGCATTGAAATTTCCCTGTGCTATGAACCCTACATAGGCAGGAGAGTTTGAGCAGATAACAGGCTGCATCCCAGGTGCGAATATGCTTGCCGCGGGGGCCACACTGTGCTGCTGGTGAATACCAGTGTTTTGTGCAGACAGGTTGATAGTCAAAAATGCCGCGAGCAGGATACAGAATAATTTTTTCATTGTGTGGTTCATAAAATCTGTTAATTGTAATTTCAAAAGAAGTCTTAATAAATGCCGATAATTAAAATGGTTGCGAAAATACAGTTATATGTATTGCTGGACATGATTATATTATAATAATATAAATAACACGGCCAAACAGCGCAAAAATGAACTGATTTACAGAACCCGATGCGTCCTATAATAACCGGAAGCCTCGCTGTTTGCAACAGGAAAGAATAAACAGAGGCAGGACAAGGGGATGAGAAAAAATAAAAACCAGCACAAAAAAAAGGCCGTCCCAGATCGGGACGGCCTCCTTAAATTATCATGTTCTTTCGGTATAACCTCTGCTTCCTTAGTTGAAAATAATCTTCCGGACAGATGCTTCTCCTTTTTTGTTGGCAACTTTCAGGAAATAAACACCCTGACCCAGGTTGCCTTTTTCAAGTGTGTATGCGGCCTGGGAAGTCATATCCGATTTCACAAGGCGACCTGTTATATCAAACAGTTCAACAGTATACGTCGCATTGTTGTTTACAAAAACCACATTCACATTACCATTGGAAGGGTTTGGATAAACATCTTCGAAAAGGTTAACTGTCAGATTTTCCACTCCCGCTGTTGAACAATTGAAGGTCACATTGCCAGAGCAAGGGGTAAATGCATACAGTGTCGCAACTCCTGAAGGAGCATCAGCGGGCTGCAATGCTGTGCAGGTAATACCGAGACGGCCGATTAAAAAATCGCGGACGAAGTTCACTGTGGTATCCATATACGCCAGTTGTGTAGCTGAAGCACCGGCATAAGGCACGTGCGGCGCACCCAACCAGGTATAGAAGTTATCCTGAACACCAACAACCAGAGACTGCGCATAAATCATGCGGCTGCCATCTACGTTCATAATAGGAATACCGGGATTAACCATTCCGCGGCCATAAGGTACAGTCATATCTGCTGTTCCGTGCATGGAACAAAGAGGAGTGCTGCCGGCTTCGAAGTATGCATATTTGGCCAGTGCACCGCAAAGATCAATCACACCTTTTACTTTGCTTGAATAACACTGATTTCCGCTATATCCGTCAATGCCACCCAATGCAGCCAATGCCGTAGGAGTGATCCATGTGTTGATTTCGCATGTTCTTTTCATGTATTCTGTGTGCAGGGCAGTAATTGAACCTGCAGAACTGCCACCAATGAAAATATTGTTGGTGTCGATTTTATACATGTTTGCAGTTGCCCGGTCTTTGTAGAAATAGCGAATCGCCGCTTTCATATCCTGAACAGCTCTTACAACTGCAGGAATGAGTCCGACTGAATCGAAAGACGCAGTACCCAGACGGTAATTGATGCTGGCACAAACAAATCCTTTTTTTGCAAAATGCTGAGACAGGCTGGTTACATCCACATCGGCACTTGTTCCGCCAACGAAACTTCCGCCATGCGCCCAGATGATCAGGGGACGCATCTTAGCAGTATCTGCCGTTGGCTGATACAAATCAAGCGTCAGGGTTTGAGTGGTTCCTGTATAGGTCACATTCGATCCGTAAGGAATTGCAGTTGTCACAGTGGTGTTGGCAAACACATCACTTGCATAACGGGTTGTCGTGCAGGTTTGTGCTGAAGCTGCAGAGCCAATGGCCAGAGCAACAGCGAGGATCAGGTAATTTTTCATCATTTTAATTGTTTTAATTGTTTTTAATTATTTGTTTAGGCTTATGGAAAAATAACTCCCCGGTACTTGGTTACATCCACCTGAGGAATAGTGGAACCAAAATTAGCATTGATGGATTTGATAAACTCATTGGCCAAAAGAGCATTCCCGATTGGGTTCAAATGAATGCCGTCAAGTGAAAAAGCGCCTCCTGTAACAAACTGCGTATTCAGCGCAACGCCATTGTAGACAATTCCCTTGTTTGTTTGTTTCATAAACGCATTCACATCTACAAGACCAAGCCGGCCAGGGTTTGCTGTAACCGTAGCCTGGATGATCTGGTTATAATAAGTGATGGCCGCTTCAATATTTGCAATTTCAGCGAAAGTCAAAACATGCGCGTTCGGAATCGGAACCAGTGTGCCCATGAAATGACATTTGATGGAGTCCAGCGGAGTATCCAGCAGAATAAATTCGCCTTCCTTGATTTGTCTTTTAAACAGAAAAGGAACAGAAGGGTCGGCAATGATAAATGCATTGTTGCCAGCATGGAAATTATAAAGACTTCCTCCGGTTCCGTTTGGCATATCAGCGTTCAGCGTATCGGCCTGGCCCTGGCGCAGTGTTAAACCGTTCCATGGAATCGTCGTAAAAAACGGCAGTGTTGTTATATCCGGCACATTGGCAATGACTCCTTTTGCACCTTTTACCCCAAGATTAGCAACAATGGCATGTATACTTCCGTCAAACCCTACACCTGGGTTGCCAGTCGGAGGAGTAATCGAATCAGAAGCTCCGCCATGCATGGCATAGGCAAGCACATCGTTGTTGCCAATAAAAACGGAAAAGAAAGTAGGATTCATGGCCATTGCATCAGACAACATAGAAGCTGTTGACGGGTTGGAGGCCATCCGGGTAAAAAAGGGATTGAAATTTCCCGCTCCCGCTGCCGGATTGCCATATCCCGCTGCAAGTGCAGTAATGGCTTTGGCTCCCGGAACACCCATATTGTTGAAAGGCCCCTGCGAAGCATATACACTTGCGTTCAAAGCGCTTACATCACCTGCAGAAGCTACAGGTACAGGAGCCAGAGAAGTGATACCCAGACAATCTGTAGAATAACCGAGTTTAAATGGAGCCCCTCCCCCTGAACCGACACCTATAGAACCTGAAGGCATCAATGGCTGACTGAAATTTCCGCCACCAATCAATTTCAATTGACCTGCAATCAGGTTTGGGTATGATACCAATTGTCCGTTATAAGACAAAGCGCCATCGGCATAACCGGAAGTAATCGAGTTTCCTACCGAAACATATCGCGAAGGATCCATACTGCCTTTTGATGCAGCCGGAGCGGTGAGTTCAGGCTTACAGGTTGCCAGCATGCCTGCAGAAGCCACAAAAAGAATGCTTTTATAAAAATTGCTTTTCATCGGGTATTAAAATTTATACGTTAATGACAAACCGGGAGCAGAAAGATAAGTTTTGTATGTACCGTTTAATTGAAGCGCGACATTATCATCATATCGGGAGAAATGCTCATAGGTGAATGAAGCATCCACAATCAAATGCTTATTGAATTTATATCCGAGTCCGGCTGTAAAGTTTAAACGGTTGGCATCGGGCAATTCCGGCGTTACGTATCCTGCCGAAATCGGGGTAAGCTCAACACTCAGCCCTGCACGGGCAATGATTTTATCTGTTACCTGATATTGACCACCCAGACGAAAGGCAAAAGTGTTCTTGTAATCGCGTGGTAATTTGGTGTCCTGAAAGGAAGCTGTTGTGTTTTTATAATTAAAAGCGAGCGTGTCATAGCATTTCCAACCAATGTAATTGATATCAAAAACGAGAATCAATTTCGATGTCAGCGAATCAGAAAAACCAAGTGTCAGAACAGATGGAAGTGAAAGGGAAGAGGTAAACGGACCAGAAGGAATGTTCGTTGCCAGGGAGGCAGGAACAGTGAGCGTTGCAGTACCATCGGTGACTTTCATATTAACCTGCGAACGGTAAGTAAGTCCGACAGAAAATTTTGGACAGGGTTTGTAGTAAATGCCAGCATTATAGCCATATCCTGTGGCAGCCCCTTTGAGATCTGCGTTGCCATAATTTCCATTGGCATCAATAACATTAATGTCTTCCTTGAGTTCAACGTTTCCGTTTGCAACTACAAAGCCCGCCCCTACTCCAAGCTTTTCGCAAATCTTATAACTGACCGTAGGTTGGTAAAAGATGGCAAGTAATTTAAGAGAAGTGAGCGCGAAACGTCCGGTCCAACCGGGTTCCCAGGTTACAATGCTTCCAAAAGGAGTGTAAACACCCATTCCAAATTTAAAATTTTTCAGCTTGCCTTCTTTCGTGCCATAAACACCATATGCAGCAAAAGGAGTACTCACAGGCGAAACCGTTTTTGCAGTAGAGTTGTTATCAGCATCCAGAAACGTGGCATTGGCAATGGTTGCAGTGGCTCCTGCAGTCACGCTGTTTTCATTCAGAAAGGACATTCCGCCCGGGTTAAAAAAGACGGCAGATCCATCCTGCATCAAAGCCGTTCCGGCACCGCCCATGGCTTGCTGGGCCTGCCCCTGTAAGTTAACCTGGAATCCCTGCGCCTGCGTAAAGAATGGAAAGGACAGTAAAACCAGGGCCGTTAATTTCGTAATTCTGTTCATCTGATTCATCGGTGGGTTAAAGACTGCTTTATTTGTTATTTACTGATTCAATGTTTGAGTCCGGCGTTCCTTGACAGGCGAGTTAACCGGTTTCAACAAGCGGCTGCGCTCTTCCGCAATGTTGCTGATTTCGTCAATGGTCTGAAAAAACGCAGCGAGACGCTGTTTTCCGATTTTGGTTTCAACAGACTGGTTGAAATTCCGGACCGCGCTTTTTGCCAGCTCTTTTTGCTCTTTCCCTTTTTGGGTCAGCGTTATTTTCCGCTTTCTTTTATCAGCATGGCTGTCGCTCCTGACAATGTATTTTTTTTCTTCGAGCGATAAGATAATGCGCGAAAGGGATGTACCTTCCATTCCCAGCTGCTGGGCAATGTCGGAAGCGAAAGAACCCTCCTTGCTGTCGACATTCAGCAGAAAATGCGCCATCGCAATGGTTGCGTTATATAAAGAAGCTTCTGTATTGTACATTCTGCTGACAGTCTGCCAGGCAGTCTTCAATTTAGAATCTATTGTTTCAGTACGTATTTTTGCGCCCACGGATGCAAATGTATAATAATAATACTATGCACGCATAACATTAGGCCTTAATTAATTATTTCGGATTCTGCGTTTGAAAATGATCAGAATAAGATTTATAGCGGGTATTTCTTGTTTAAACGGATAAATCATGGGATGAATCACCGATAAAAAGGCCAATTGGAAGAGATAGTGCCTCAAAACAATCACAGAATTGCCCTAAAACCTCAGAAAAGGTCCTTTTTGGCCATAAAGAATAAGAAAACAGGAATATCGTTCTAGTTGAAGATCAGCTTTGAAATAAACCGTTTACCCTTCACGGTAGCATTCAGAAGATAGATCCCGTTTGGCAGGTCTCCGCGGCTGAGAATAAATTGGGCATTTCGGATTCCGTCGTATTTCCGCACTTCCTGCCCCATATTGTTATAGAGTATAAGGCTTACATCCTCACCATAGAGTTCGCTGAGATCAATGGTAAGCATGTTGTCAGTGGGATTCGGGTAACAATGAAGACTTGCGTTGACTTGCCCGAATTCCTTTACACCCATCGGATCTTCATATTCGCAGAAAAGCGGATCTCCGCATATAAAATGAACCAGGAAATTGCGGGTGATATTCCGGCAGGTATCGTAGTATTGAAAGCTGCTGACCTCAGGCACATCGGGCTGACCAACCCACTGGTCAAAACAGTTTGTGAGTCCTATATGATTTGCTCTCAGCATGATTGAATAGCTTCCCTGAACAGTCTGAAGGGGGATTCTGGTCACGTTGAAATGCCCGGTTTGGTAAGGTACAGTAGAGTCCTGATCGCCATGGAAACTGCAAACAGGTGTCGAACCGGGTTTGATCCAGCTGGTATCTGAAATGCCGCCGCAGATATTCACCACTGCTTTTACATTGGAAGGATATCCCGGGTTTCCGCTCGCACCTGCAATGCCTCCGCTGAGACCCGGTTTGGTCGTGTCGCACCAGGCCGGGAATTCGCTGATCTGATTCAAATAGGCAAGACCTGTTGCCAGGAAACCTCCTGAAGCAACACCGGTAAAGAATATATTGCTTGTATCAATTCCATAAGGGTTACCGGTGGCAGCGCTCTTCCGGAAAAAACGGACAGCAGCATGTGCATCCTGAACTGCCCGCATCATGGCCCGGGTAGCAATCAGTGAATCAAGCGGAACAGAAGGATAACCATCCATACCCACCCGGTAATTGATGGAAGCTACCACATAACCCATTTTTGCAAAGTCTCCGGCCATGGGAAGCACATCGAGTCCGGCTTTATCGCCCAGCAGGAAATTTCCTCCATGCGCAATAATCATCAATGGACGGTTTTGAGGAGCGGGATCTGATTTTGGGAAATGCAGATCAAGCTTCAGGGTATCAACCTCTACCCCGTCGTAGCGCAGGTTGTTTCCATAAACAACGTCAGACTTCACAGAATCGGTGAACATAAAATCCCTGTAACGGATACCCGTGCACTGGGCATTTAAACTGCTATTGAGGGAAGAAAGAGAGACGATTCCGACAACAAGCAAGTACAGCTTTTTCATGTGTTCTTTTTTAAAATCCAGGTAAAAAATCAGGCGAAGATACTTAATATGCAAGAATGCACCGCATTCCCGCTCCCGATATTCGAATCTGATTAAGAAGATGTCAAGTTCCCTGAGGATGAAAAGGGCTGTTTTTAAATCAAATAAAGCTTTTCGTGATCCTGAACTTTCTTTTCCGGATCCCGTTTTCCGTAATTTCCCTATTAAACCCTGAAAGTTTCGGGCTGAATCCGGCCCTGGTCCTGGCCAAAAGACTCTGCAAATGGATGAAAAGTGGCCGAAATCGATTTAATATCGCAGATTGTTTTGGCAACTGATAATATTTCCCTACTTTCGCCCTCCCCAAATCATAAAGAGGGGCTCGTAACATTCACATAAACCCTATCAAAATGTACGCAATTGTAGAAATAGCTGGGCAACAATTTAAGGTTCAGAAGAACCAAAGAGTGTATGTACACCGCCTAGAAGCTAGCGAGGGTTCCAACCTGGAGTTCGACAAAGTTTTGTTGACCGACACAGACGGCAAAATCGTCGTTGGAAACCCTACTGTTGATGGCGTCCGTGTTGCTGCTCAGGTGCTTTCGCACCTTCAGGGCGACAAGGTAATCGTCTTCAAAAAGAAACGCCGTAAAGGCTATCAGAAAATGAATGGCCACCGCCAGCAGCTTTCTGAAATTTTTGTTCAGGAGATCCTGGGCAAAGGCGAAAAGCTGAAAGCTGAGCAAGCTGCCCTGATGCCAAAACGGAAAACGATTGTCGTTACGGCAAAAGTAAAATCCAAAGGCGAAGCAGTCATTGCTGAAATTGCAGCAGAAGTTGCGGCAGAAAAAACCAAGGCTCCTGCAAAAAAAGCAGCTAAAAAGAAAGCGGAGTAATTCATTGTCCTTAAGGGGGCTTCATAAAGAAAATCAGTACAAAAACGATATACCATGGCACATAAAAAAGGTGAAGGTAAAGTAAAAAACGGCCGGGAATCCCACGCCAAACGTCTTGGAATCAAGATCTACGGCGGTCAGACTACCATAGCCGGTAATATCATTGTTCGTCAGAGAGGTACCGTTCACCATCCGGGCGAAAATGTAGGTATCGGAAAAGACCATACTCTTTTCGCGCTTATCGACGGCAAAGTGATGTACAAGAAAAAAGCAAACAACAGATCTTTCGTATCGGTTATTCCTGCTACTGCCGAGTAATCATCCAATTCTTTCTTCAAAACTCCTGACCCTTTCAGCAAGGGTCAGGAGTTTTTTATTTTATCCCTTTTGAAGAGCCCTTTTTAGTAATTTTACAGAAGTAGACTCCGTATTAATTTGGCAATGCGCGGTTGGCTTTGGCTTTGGCAAAACAAAAATATAAATAGAACAGAGCAGAAGGATTCAAAAGGAATTAGCGAAATGTATTGAAGAGGCACTAATAACGAGAAAAATATTTTTTTTGATTTGCTTTCTTGCTTTTTTTGCAAACTGCAAACTGCCCATTAGTCAAATCAACTATAAAACTAAATATCCGATCTTACTTCAAAAGCATTAATTAAAGTAAACTTATGTTACAACTGAATTACATCCGGGAAAACAAAGAAGAGGTTATCACCCGCCTGGCTATTAAGAATCTTGAAGCGCGTCAGTCCATTGAACAGATACTGGAAATGGATACCAACCGCCGGAAAGTCCAGAACGAACTGGACAGCCTTCTCAATGAAGCAAATATTCTTGCCAAACAAATCGGCGAGCTTATGAAGGGTGGCAAGAAAGCCGAAGCCGAAGACCTGAAAAACAAGAGTACTGCCCTCAAGGAAAGTGCAAAAAAGCTGGAGGATGTTTTACGCAGCAATGAAGATGAACTGGCAAAGACCCTGGTTCTTCTGCCCAATATCCCAAACAAAAGCGTTCCGAAAGGAAAGACCCCGCAGGAAAATGAAACTGTTTACAGTTTCGGTGAATTGCCGGCACTTCCTGACAACGCATTACCCCATTGGGACCTGATAAGCAAATTTGATCTCATTGATTTTGAACTGGGCGTAAAACTTACCGGTGCCGGATTTCCCGTTTACAAAAACAAAGGCGCCCGGCTGCAGCGTGCCTTGATTAATTTTTTTCTTGACAGGGCCACTGCCAATGGCTATATGGAAATACAGCCCCCGATCCTTGTCAACGAAGCTTCCGGTTTTGGAACCGGTCAGTTACCCGATAAGGAAGGACAGATGTATCATGTCGGCGTCGACAATCTCTATCTTATTCCTACTGCAGAAGTGCCTGTTACGAATATGTACCGCGATGTGATCCTGAAAACAAGCCAGCTTCCGTTAAAGAATTGTGCCTATACTCCTTGTTTCAGAAGAGAAGCAGGAGCCTGGGGTGCGCATGTGCGTGGCCTCAACCGTCTGCATCAATTCGATAAAGTTGAAATCGTGCAGATTGCCCATCCCGACAAATCGTATGAAATTCTGGAAGAGATGCGTGAATATGTGGCAGGTATCCTGAAAGATCTTGAACTGCCTTTCCGCGTCCTCAAACTATGTGGCGGAGACATGAGTTTTGCTTCCGCCCTTACCTACGATTTGGAAGTATACAGCGGGGCACAAAAGCGCTGGCTCGAAGTCAGTTCTGTTTCTAATTTTGAATCCTTTCAAAGCAACCGTCTGAAACTCCGCTTTAAAGAAGGAGACGGCAAACCACAGCTTGCACATACCCTCAACGGCAGCGCACTGGCGCTCCCACGCATTGTAGCTGCTTTACTTGAGAATAATCAAACCGAAAACGGGATTCGGATACCCGCAGTGCTGGTTCCTTATACCGGTTTCGACTACATCCGCTGATCATGAGAAATGCCGGCTTCCTTTTATTTGCGATTTCCTTCTTCGGAATTCTGGCATTTCCGTCCTGCAGTGGCGATTCCAAACACCCTTCTGAACTGGCATCGGCAGACAGTCTCTGCAAAGTCCTGAAAACAGCCGATTCCCTTTTCAATTCAATGGATTCTGCAGTCGTTACAAAATCGCTTCAACAGATCAATTATAGCCTGGCCTATATTCAGCAAAATCAAAAAGACACCATAGGCAGAGCCGAAGGAAAAATGCTTCTTGAATTCTATAAAATAAAAAGACCCTTGATCGCTTATTCAAAACAAAAAAAAGAAGTCGCGAATAACATGCATCAGGAAAAAGAACAATGCGAAAATCTCAGCCACGATTTGAAGCACAATACGCTGGACACTAAACTGGATTTAAAAACCTGCCTGCAAAATGAACGCAGCCGCGTTGCTGCAATTTCCTCCTTCTGCTCAGCAATTGCCCCGGCGGTATCCCGTTCCATGAAAAATTTCAAGGACCTGTATCCACAGATTGAAACCCGGGTGAATCAGCTGAAAGCGAAAGGCGGGAAAGAACCAATTGGACTTGATAAAATAAACGATAGCAATGAAGACAAAGATTAAAATCTTCCTTACTCTCGGGATCATTCTTACCGGACTCCTGCCGATACAACTGAATGCCCAGCCCGGAACCGAACAGCCTTCGGCCGATGAACAGCTTGCCGTTCAGTATTATCAGGGCGGGGAATTTGACAAGGCTTTGGTCTACTATGAAAAACTGTTTTCCAAAAAACAATCCGAACTGTATTATACTTATTATGTGGATTGTCTCATTCATACCAAAGATTACAAAAAGGCTGAGAAAATCATTCGCCGGCAGATCAAGAATTTTCCCTATGATCTCAGTTACAGAGTGGATCTGGGGACCTTGTTCAAATCAGATGGGCATGAAGAAAAAGCAAAGAAAGAATACGAACAGGCAATCCGGGATATTTCTCCGAATCAGAACCAGGTATTTGATCTGGCCAAGTCTTTCATCGCATTGAAAGAATATGACTATGCCATCGAGACCTATAAGAAGGGGCGCAAACTGATCAGCTTTTATGGGTTCTATTTTGAACTGGCCGAGGTTTATGACAGTAAAAAAGATTACGCAGCGATGGCGAATGAATACCTCGATGCGATTGCGAGCGACGAACGCAGTTTGCAGAGCGTGCAAAATGTGATGCAGGATAAATTCAATAAAAACAGCGATCCAAAAAAGAACGAGATCCTCAAAACAGAACTTCTCAAACGGATCCAGAAGGAAGGTGACAAGGCTGTGTTTTCAGAGATTCTGCTCTGGATGCTTATACAGCAGAAAGAATTTGACGCTGCATTCGTTCAGGCACGGGCACTTGACAAACGCAGGAAGGAAGAAGGAACCCGGGTGATGGCACTTGCAGAAACCTGCGTTTCGAACGAAGACTATGAGGTTGCGGTAAAATGCTACAAGTATGTGATCAGTCTCGGACCGGGATATTTCTTCAAGAATGCGCGTCTGGATCTCCTCACTGCCATGAATAAAAAAGTGACGTCAAAAGGATCCTGGTCACAACAGGATCTGACAGATCTCGAAAAGCAGTACAAAGAAACGCTCAGCGATCTTGGTAAAAATACTTCCACCAGCAAGTGCATGCAGGAGCTCGCCCACCTCGAAGCTTTTTACCTTTACAATACCAGCGAGGCCACTGCCCTGCTGAATGAAATTATTGAAATGCCGCAGGTAAGTCCGCTGAGCCAGGCCGAAAGCAAACTCGAGCTGGGAGATATTCTTCTGCTCAAAGGAGAGGTCTGGGACGCTTCATTGCTTTATTCCCAGGTCGAAAAATCTTACAAACATGACGCCATTGGTCAGGAAGCAAAATTCAGGAACGCCAAAGTTGGTTATTACACAGGCGATTTCAAATGGGCCCAGGCTCAGCTTGATGTGCTGAAAGGAGCCACTTCCAAGCTCATTGCCAACGATGCCATGGAACTGTCGCTTCTCATCAGCGAAAACATGGCTGATGACACCAATGCGGTGCCCATGATGATGTTCGCAAGGGCAGAGCTTCTTTCCTTTCAGAATAAAGATGATCTGGCCTTGTCTACTCTGGATTCCATCAACAAATTGTTTCCCAATCATGCACTGAGCGATGATATCCTTTTCAGGCGGGCAAAGATCATGCTGAGGAAAGGAAAATATGAGGATGCCATTGCCTGTTACCAGAAAATCGTGGACAATTACGGAGCAGACATCCT
>Ga0207022_10284_pt1 | contig 11984 bp, 12 predicted proteins | sample Alteio_BWMinCont_46_FD_153307 | JGI IMG/M metagenome (GOLD analysis project Ga0207022, IMG submission 153307) | Enriched cells from forest soil in Barre Woods Harvard Forest LTER site, Petersham, Massachusetts, United States -... | ecosystem: Environmental > Terrestrial > Soil > Temperate forest >... | reverse complement strand
TCCTTATCGCCTGCAGCATTCCCTGCCCCATCTGGTGAATCACTGAGATGCGATACCACTCTTCGGCGGAAGCAAGTGAAAGAAGACCAAGACTAAAATAATGCATCACGTCTGCCGCCGTACCAATAATAATTTCGTACTCGCTGTCCGAAAGGACATCCTGCGTTCGGTATCCTGCAAGATCATCCAATAGTTTGTATACGGCCACCTCATAATTATGTGTGGAATGCTCCGTCATAGCGGCGAGTTGCTGGGCGAAGGTAGCTATCACGTTCTGATTCGGCGATGAAGGCTGAAGACAGGTATGCATGGTCATCATAGGCACTCCAAATTGAGGTTAAAATTGATATCGGTTACTTCGGTACAGAGGACATTCTCAACTGATCACATCATAGCTACCAGCACTTCCCCGTAGGTATTTTGCTCGAAGTCACTTCTTGATAAGCCCCCCGATAATTGCGAATGATTCTTATTATCTATTGCAATTAAGAATTATTCGCAATAGATAATATACACTGCTCTTTCAATCCAATCATCACTGAAAGGATACAGATGTTAACCACCCCACCGGTTCTAAAACCATACCGCCATTCCCAAACAAGCAGCTTGAGCGCCCACGAATTGGTTGAAGCCATTGTCGGTGATCATGGCATTTATAAAACGCTGGAAAACCGCTGGAATGCCTATACGGCGCACCAACAGTGGCATATGCTCGCTTTCCAGATAAACAGGCTCACTGCAGAACCCACCTTTATTGATGATGAAGGAAAATCCAGCTCAGGGAATAAAGCCCTCCTGCCTTGCGATACGGTGAATACGCAATTGAGTGCATTGGTGGAGTTATGCATTAACGGCTATCAAAAAGGCGTAGTTTCCGAATTTTTCGAGCGCGTTAAAAGCAATCCCGAATACCAGAAGCGACTCAATGAAATTCCAGCATTGACCGGTTGTGCTGAAGCAGAAATGGAGAAGTATTACGCTAAGGAGGCACTTAAAAAGTTTGAAGTTCCAGAAGCTAACAATGAACACATCGGAATCAATGATGCCGGGATATATGATGTGAAGGTAAAAGCCGAGGGACGACTAGCAACGTATCTGGACAAGCAAAAGATTACTTATCATTACAAAGATCAAGATGGCTTAAAGCTACTGGTTGCAGACAATCCAGACAATCAGAAACACCTCGTGATGGTACGCCGGATTTTGAGGCTTGATGAAACATTAAAGCCCTTTCCCTACACGCATAACTATGAACATATAGCCTACGGTGAGGCACACCTATTACGGGCCACAAAGCATCATGCCAACACTCCCGATAGCCTCGTTACCGATACCCAGGCGGGATTGTTGGGTAAAGCATCAGGTGCTGATGCGCAAAGAATCATCGACCAGCATCCTGAAGTATTCGGCTATACTAATCTAGACGATAAATACATGACCTTTGTGGGGAGTGGGGCACTACCCCTAACCGGTATTATGAATAATATCGTTACGGGATGTAAGGTAAATTTGGTTGATTTTGACCCGGAGGCCGTAGACATATCCCGTAAATTAATAACTTATCTTGAACTCTTAGGTGTCATTGAAACGAATGCCATCAAAATATATGGCGCGGATGCAAGAGATGTGCATTACGGCGGCCCCAGAAAAAATGAGGTGGATCGCAGTACATTTGCGGGAGAAGTGCTCCGAGGAGCCGCTTATACAACAATAGATGCTAGTGGAAACACGGGAGTATCAAAGAAAGATTTGCTCTATGTTCCTACCGACATTCTCTATGTCGCTGGACTCATACCCAATTACGTGAAAGATGCGGTTCTTTTAAATCTGGAACATAATCAGATTGATCCCGTCAAGACAATGATGGTGCGTTCGGCACGCGGGCTTTCAGCGATGTTGTATGAATCAGTCCAAGAAGGGGCATTCTATAACAATTTTTACTACCACCCGCACGGCACGATGGTTCCCGAGCGTCATGTAATGGATGATGATGATGCGATACGTGCCTACAAAGAAGAAACCCTTCCTCAAGCAAGCGTGAGTGCTGTCTTAAGTGATGATAACGTCAATACTGCCGAACTGCTATTCCGTAGTACATTTCCAATGGATAACCCCTCTGTCATGTACGAGGAAGGATCAAAATTCGCCCAATTAGTTGAGGACGAACTCGGGCGTAAACCCGACTTTTCACATGTGTCACGTACTAAAGCAAAAGAAGAACTCAAGAAACCGCCGACAAAGACATGACGCAATGGTCCTTCGTATCATTGGAGTAGCAATTTAATTTAGAAAGCGGAACACATGCCACAGGATAAGCAAACCCCACCAGAACAGAATATATTACAACATTCTAAAAACGCACCCATCGTCTCTGGATCCATTGAGAACGAAGCGGGTAATACCTATCGCCTAAGACTTGTAGCTGCGGAGCATTTAACAACAGGTGCGCTAGCGGGATTGGTTCAAACCATTAAACACAGGGGGTATAATCACCTATTTGCAGATATATGGGATCATAAGCATATTTTGGTTATTAATAAACTACAGGAAGATGAGGCAAGCGCACTGAAGACATGGCTTGAATCCCATGGCCTACTCTCTAGTAATGCCATTTCACTTCCAGAACACTCCGCCAAGCATGATATCGAAACAACGCTAAAACGCGATAGCTTAAAGTGGTCGGGCCGCGTAGCGATGGCCGCCAGCGCTGCGATTGCAGTAGCTGGACTTGGCCAAAAAGATTGGAACCGTGTATTTACCGGTCTTGGGTTTATGGCCGCGGACAGTATTGTAGCGGTGTATGGAAACGGCAAAGATTCCATCGATTTTGACAATCTTTTTAGGGATATGCATCGCCATTTTGCTGACAATGGCATCCAATTACCAGAGATTGCCGCGCCCGAAGAACGACGTAATACGATTGAAACCGTACATCATTTCGTTGCAACCCATCCGGTAGAGCTAAATTATAGCCTAGGCATGCTTGGTGGTATTGGTCATCTCCGGTCAGGCATGACAGATTTTGTGCGGTCTGGAGCAGGTATTAGCCGAATGACGAAAGGCTTTCTAGGGGCCGGAGGATCTGCCGCTGTTGTTTTCCTGGAGGAAGATAAAAGCCGCCAGGAGAAAGTAAGGAATTTCAGTTATTATGCAGGTCATCCCCTGGAGATTCCACAGGGAATTACTAATTTCATTTTAGCGTCTCCTATACGTTTCAAGGGAATGATCAGTAGTGTCTATAGCGCTCTTTACCTGACGGATGCGCTAGAAGAGAAAAAAAAGATGAAACTTTGGGCTAAGGAACAAGGAGGACAATATAAACACAAAAATCTATCGACCTTGCAAAATGAACTAGAGGCAGCAGTCAAAAGCCCTGAAATGCACGCAATGAATACCCAAATGATTGAACATGCCCGGGAATTACGTGTAGGTGTCACAGAGCTCGAACGACGCGAAAAACTTGCAAAAACTTTCTTTGGTGGCCAGGTAACCCCTTACCTCTCTGCATTCACTGGCTTGTGTTACATTACCGCTTCGTTATTAGCGGCGGCTTCTTCAAAAAGTCGAGATTCTTCCTATCAACAGGCAGACGAATATGAGCGTATGTATGCAATGGCAGCACAGACATTGTTGGGCATACCAACGTCAGATCGCACGAATGCGCTTAATCAAATTGCTACTTATCTGTCTGCACACAAAGACGTAAAACAAAGCGAGATCAGTGTCCCTCATATTATAGAGGAGATATCGCAACGTTTGGCATTATTGGATCAGAGCCCATGGCTTCTTGCCCATAACCAAGGACAGAAGCTCTAGGCTAACACATTCTCTTATTAAAACTGGTCGTCTAGTTATCATACAAGAAGATAATCGCACCTGCAGCTTTGGTCAGGCGCTTATCAGTGACCTTACTGCTGATAACGAAGTATGGAAGAGGCTTAAGTCTCCCCCTAAGTTGGTATGTCGCGACGATGTACATATAGGGTTCCATTTTAAATTAGAAAAGGCAGTTCTCCCCGATAAGAATATGCTGATTAAATCAATCAAAGAATCAATGGTGAGATAGGCATGGACGAAAGAAAGGGGCATGGGCGGCATGAAGTATCGACATCTATTCCCCTCAGGGCCCAGCAGTTTCAATAATTCCCTGTTATGGATTATTACCTCGAGATGAGGTAACTGTTGCTGGATCTACGTCTTATGGTGATACCGCTACTAAATTACACGATTTAGGGGGCATTTTTGATGGTTTTTCCTTGTTAATACCCAGTAAAACAGGGAAAGGCCCCGGTGGGGTGGGGTTGCTATGTGGAGAGGCGTTCGCCATAGACTCCACCCACCACCAATATTTCAATATAAAATCAAATTTCAGAGATATATGCCCAGAGCCGCGCTGTGTGGGCGGCTAATTTTCCAATGTTGACCAAAGATAGATGATACGGACCAGATTTTGGGGTGTTTGGACAAGTTCTCTCTGCTAGCCAATTTGGTGGTCAACGTTGGGGTCAGGAGAATCCGAGCATGCTCCGTTGCTGCACCCATTCGAGTGGTAGCTTGGTGCGCTTAATCAGGGTGTAAACAGAAAGATCTGCGGATTGCCTAAGGTGCATCGCACATCGGTGCAAGTTTGAGATCTGCCTGGATACCGGGCTTTTCCAAATGCTGGCCATCAAACGGCGGCGCAGGATATTTACGCGCACCAGCCTGCATGGCGTGCTCGTTTTCTTCCTTAGGATGCCGCTTATCGGCCCGGGCAATCTGTGCCTGAATACGCTGTTGTTCGGCGGCGGTTTTCCTAGCCTCTTGCTCGTAACGAGGAGATTTCTGCGCTAGCTTTGACATAGATTAAATCACTCCTGAAACATGAAAACCCTGACCGAAGACATATAATAAAAATGCATTATCGATCTTCATGAAAATCAATTACTTCTGGCCAGAGCTTTTATGTAGCTTTGGGTTCGTGGCATAGGCACCGATTACTTCGCCTTTAGTTAAAATATGCCCTTTTATCGCATCTTCCGCCTGCTTGCCGGTAAATGGTGTTTTCAACCCAAGCGACGATATGTCCAATGCATAAACCTGGAAATGATAGTAGTGCAGCCGATCATCATTCCATGGAGGACAAGGGCCATCATAACCATTCGTGCTTTTGCTTTTCGTACCCATATCATTGCGGCCAATGATGCCGGGAGGCTTGGCATTTTCCGGCAGATTGGTAGTCGTGGCCGGGATATCGATCAAAACCCAATGATAAAAATCCTTGCGCGGAGCATCGGCAGCAATCATTTTTCCTGCTTTATTTGCGGATTCAAAATTAGCTGGCACATCCTTGTCCACTACAATAACCGCATAGGATTTTGCAGCTGCGGGCGCACCCGACCAGCTAATAGCCGGACTAATATTCTTGCCTTTGCGCGTAGCGCCATTTCCATCTGCAACGCACGAAGCGAATTTGTTGGGTATAGATTTTCCATCTTCAATGCCATTCACTGTTACACTTAAAAGTGCCATCGCGTCCTGCGCTCTTGCCGAAGAGGGAATACCGGTTTGCATAATAAATACCGCTAATAACAAGGGTTTATATCGCATGATTTAAAGCTTTCGTGGATTTAATACGGGGAACCGGTGGATATAATTTCACATAACCTCTTTCAAGTTTATTGCTAATTTCTCCGGTTCCGAGCCTGCGAACCTAAAGCTCTACAGGAGCGGGCAAGCTATCATTTCCACTATAAGAAAAGAAGCGGCGATGGCCTGTATTTTCATAAGTAATCAATAAACTCCAATTATGTACATCCTGCAAAGCCATTTGGTATTTCTCCAGCACTTCCAATACCTGCATGAATTCTTATGAAGTTGCGAGCATACTAGCGCATGCTCGTCTTCTTGAGCTGGCGGTTATCCAGCCCCCTCCTCTTTTGCCTTCTTAAGCAAATTACTCATTCGTTCTTTCTCTGGCGTAGTTATAATGGATTTACCTTGATGGAGCGTATCCAGCAGATCAGCGGAGTGCACTGAAGACGGTGCAGGTGATTTACGTCCATTTACGGTTACCGGTGTGCTTCTCCATATTATATTGTTTCCTTTTGCCCCTTGATTGGCTGAACCTTCGGATTTATAGGATCACACTGCTGCCTTCATCTCTAGTTCGATATTACTGAGTGTGGGTTTAGAATAAGGGTACCTCTGCCTTATGTACCACCTTTCAAGCTAGACAGAGCTTTCATAAAGAAACGACAGGAAACAGCATTAAAAGTGAATAATTATTTGTTTTTTTATTCTTCGCTCCGACGCTCCTTCTGTATTCCTTATGATGCATGGTATAAGTTGTGTTCAACCTTAATGGCGAAAGTATCCACCCCCGGCTTATATCTGTAGGAGAAAGCAAGCAACGTCATGTGTGCGAGCGAGGATGCCATACTGCCTAAAGCATAGGAAGGAATTTACATTATGGCTTTCGCGCTCAGACATGGAATGATGAATATCGCAGATATGCAGACGATGAAGTCGCAGATCGAGCAGGAAATAAGAAACCACCGAGTATGGTATATTTGCCAAGGCGCGATCTTTCTTATTTTCGGCTTTCTTGCTGGCATATTGCCGGGCATCACCGCGTTGTCAGCGACACTGTTTATCGGTGCAATGCTATTTATTACCGGCATTTTTCAGCTTATCACCAGTTCTCAATCCAGAATGCACTGGTGGTCATCACTCTCCGCGTTGCTTTCAATTATTGTCGGCGGATGGATGTGGTGGATGCCGATGGCAGGGATGTTGGCCTTAGTTATGACGGTTGCTATTTTCTTTGCGATAGAAGGCGCGTTTGAAATCTTGCTAGCTTTTGAATTCCGTCCGGCACGCAACTGGGGCTGGATGCTGGCATCTGGCATCGCTACGCTTATATTATCTGCACTGCTGTGGAGTGGTTTTCCAGCCTTAAGCGTACTTTACCTGGGTATATTAATCGCCATTAATTTCATTTTTTACGGCATTTCGCTACTGATGCTGACAGCAAGCGTACATGGATAGCCTGTTCATTGGGATAAAGAATTATGGCTAAAGGTGTGCCATGGTCACTTCATCGGTTGCCTATCATAGATGCCGGGTCGGGGCGCATCAATGCCGTTATCGACACGCCGAAAGGAAGCCGTGTCAAATACAAATACGATGAACAAACCGGTCTGTTCCGCGTAAGCAAATTGTTGCCGCTTGGAGCTGAATTTCCTTATAATTTCGGCTTCATCCCTTCGACCCAAGGGGAAAATGGAGATGCTCTTGATGTGCTGATCCTGATGGAAGAGGTGCTTTGCCTCGGCATGGTAACGCCGGTGAGGCTGATCGGTGTGCTGGCGGCGCAACAAGTAGAAAAAAGATGAGAAAGGTACCCGCAATGACCGACTGATTGGCGTACTCGATACCGAGTTCAACCCGCCGCAGCCTACGTCGCTTGAGCAGATGCATGCGCAGCAGCTCAAAGAGCTTGAGCATTTTTTTGTATCCTATAACACTATGGAAGGCCATTGTTTTAAGCCGAAGGGTTATTATGGGCCGGACAAAGCGGCCGCATTGGTAAAGAGTTATGACATTTCATCTGAAGCAACATGAGGCAGCAAATAAAGGATTGGCGCGTCTTATACTGCACGAGGTTATCGATGCCGAAAAAACGCTAACCAGTAACGATAATGAATATGACATCGTTCATGATGTCCGTACCCATTGCAAAAAAATCCGCGCCCTGCTGCGTTTAGCACGCAAAGACATGGGTAAGAAGTCCTACCATCGCGAAAATGTTTTCTTCCGCGATCAGGCCAGACCACTTACCGAACTGCGCGATGCCGCGGTACGTCTTAAGACATTGGATACACTGGAAAAAAATGTATTTTCTAATCTTTATGCTACTTTCTTGGCTGACCATAAGGCGCTCCGGGAGCGCGTACTACGCCAGAACGATGCGTTTCATAGCATTGCTAACGCCATGCAGCAGGCAAAGCGACATATGGATGACTGGAACCTTGAGCAAAAAAATTGGAAGCCACTGCAGCAGGGATTGCGCCATACCTATCGAAAGGGACACAGGGCATTTACAATAGCGCGTCAGCACCCTACTGACCGGCATTTGCATGAATGGCGCAAGCAAAGTAAATATCTCTGGTATGAGCTTAGAGTTTTAAAGTCGGTGCGGCCTAAGCATATCTGCGCGTGGTCCCGCAAGATCGGCAAGTGGTTGGGAGAAGATCACGACCTAGCCGAACTTCACCACATTCTTGTCCGTCTCCATTCCCATGAGTCTAATATCAAAATGCTGATCCGCCAGATCGACCGCCAGCGCCACCATTTGCAAGAACGTGCTTTCCATATCGGAAAACGGCTTTATGCCGATTCCCCTCGGGATTTTATAGGGCGGTTTAAATAATAGAAGGCGAGACATACACCGAATAGTTTTTTATAGGCATTATGATGAAACAATGATGTTTGCAGAAATGGAGGAAGTTATGGCGAAACAATCAAACTCTCAGAAGAAAACTACCGAACGTATGATGCATTCAAGCATGGCGAATTGAAAAGTGGAAAGAAAGGCAAAGGCGGCAAGATGAGAAGCCGGAAACAAGCCATCACCATTGCTTTGTCGGAAGCTGGCGCCTCGAAATACGCCAGCACTTTGCCTCGGGTCCTATTAGCAGCGATATAGCCTGTGTTGAGCCTGTACCCTGCCATCGCCAACCTGTATTTTATCAACTTTAGTATTAGAACCCGGCACGTCAATTCTCATGTAATTTTTTTTGCATCATATAATACTCATAAATGGACGCGTCAATTCACGGCAAGAATAAGTGGAACAAAGTCGCAGTTAAATGATTACCTTTTTAGAATTCTGTAGGACTCTGGCAGGAATAGCCTTTGAAATTTAGGTTTTTTCCTTCCGGCAAGGTCTATTATCGATAATTTACTAAGCAGTATTGAGGGTTGGGCAGGCAGCGACGCTCATTGAGACCAGCCTCTCGCAATAATCAATGGCAAGAAATGGTTGATTAACAAACTTTAGTTGGATTCTTCCTTGTGCTCGACCACTATACCATTGACGGTTTTAGTCTTACTGGTGCTCTCGCTTTTATTAAACCATCCTGCTGGTTTAGTAACTTTTTCGCTGGTAGCGGTGGAGGTAACATTCCCATCTTTATCTACCGTTACATCCGTTACTGTCTTATAATAAGTATCTGTGCCATTGGCATCCGTATGTTTACGAATTGTGGTCTGCTTATAGCCGCCATTGTCTTTTTCTTCGATTTTTGACTCCGAGGTGTCGGTCTTTTTATTCATAAGTCCCTTGGGATCGGTAGTGGACTCTGATTTTACTGTTTTAGTCGTTTTTCCCTCGGAATCGACATCGACATCGACAGTAGTCTTGGCGGATTTGTCGGTACCATTGGCAGTGGTCTCTTCCGACTTGTTGGTGGTTTCATAGCCACCATTTTTTTTGTAGCTCTGCGCCGACTCTGTTACTGCCGATTGATCTGCGGCATACGCTGAAGAAGTAACGCCTACTGCTGTGGTGACCGCTAGGACTGCAAACATGTTTTTCATAAATGTCCTTATGTTTATTGATTCACACGGCATTCCATTGCCATGTAATATAAAACGTTTACGCAAGAAAATATAAAAAATCTAAACGCAAGCAGTTCTGGAGAATAAAAATTGGGGAAGTTTTATCATTCAGCCCACATCAATATTACCGCCGCCGGTATCAGTATGGCTCAGCCAAGTTACATCACCACAGAGTCCGGCATACCAGTTATCTTGTAACGTGTTAGTCGTCGCATATACTGTGCTCGACATAAGTATCGAGGCGATACAAGCACCGACACTTACCAAACTTTTATACATACGTAGGCCAGGAATTCATCGACACCCTCAATCTCAACAATATCGTGGTGAATAATGTGTTCCAGAACTACGACGTCATTAACGACTGGAACTGGAAGAATGCCCCGTGATTACGCTGTTTCAGCCTGAAAAAGCGATGTCAGTATTGCTCGAATAGTTGTATGTTGCTGCGGATTCTCATCCAGCATGCGCAACAGCACAATGGTCCAATGCAGCCGTGCTATTTTAAGCGTGAGATACTGAGCACTAGTGGAAAGAGCATCTTTCTTTGCCACCGCGTCGAGATCAGCCAGCCCGGCAGCTTCCCGCAATAGAGCTAATGCAGCAAATTCATATGGCCTGAGAACTGCGGCAGAGGCCTGTGCCAATAAAAAATTGACGAACATTGCCAGTTCAAGCTGATTACCCAAATTTTCATCGACAACAATTTTCGGCGCGTTTTTATCAACCGCAATATCCGGATGAGTCAGCCACCATTTTTTTATCTGCGTGATAGCATTGGCCACTTGTTTATCGGTACGTTGATTGTCTGCCAGACATTGCTGGGCATACTGTGTGATCTCTTTAATCTCGACTGTCAGTCCTTCCAGCCAATCACTCTTCAGCGGATGCCAGGCAGGAAAATATTCCTGCATAACATCAGACGACGAGTCGGAAAGAGTATTTAATGCCTTGTTATTCATATTGACACAGGTGCTTATTGGTTCTGTTTAACTATTAGCTACATTAGCTTATCTGTAAAAATAATAATTTGATTACAATCAATTATTGAGTGGAATCAGAACCTCTTGTAAGATCCACAGAAATTGGCATACTTATGCTATCGACCACTTACAGCGATGTACAAGAAGGTGATTTATGCTCCCGTTGGTTTCGCCAAGTAATACTAAAACACTCCCATTATTTTCCGGGCTACCCGAACAAGACAAAGACGCGCTGTTGAAACATGGACAAATACGTCAATGTTCGCGCGGTCACATGCTATTTGCCCATGGTGAGCCAATTACCCATTTCTTTATAATCGTCAGCGGCACATTCCAATTGTTCCGAACCAATGCCGATGGGCACGAGAAAACCATCGCGATAGCGAAAGCCGGACAGACTATGTGCGAAGGCGAGATCATGGACGCCTGCCTTAATCACCGCGTCAACGCTGTTCCCGTGGAAGATTCAGCGATTATGGCATTTCCTGCTGCGTGGCTGAAGGAAACGGCCAAGAAGTATCCTACTGTTGCACTCAATTTGCTTTCGCAAATTGCCCAGCAGGCGCACACGGCGGAAGTGGAAGCAGAGCATCAGGCGACCATGTCTGCGGCACAGTTAGTAGCCTGCTTTATGCAGCGACTGTGTGTGCTCTATGATTTCAACCATAAAGGTTTTGATCTGCCTTACAGCAAGTCGTTGATCGCCTCGCGTTTGGGCATGGAACTTGAAACCTTCTCGCGGACGCTGGCGAAGTTAAAAGATCATGGCATTACTGTTGATGGTTCTCACGTAATGATTAACGATCTGGAGCGCATAGAGTCCTATGTATGCGGTGTGTGTTCCGTCGCAGGCGAATGCCAGACACATCAGATAATGGAAGACAGGGCATTTGGATTAGCTGAGAAGAAGACCAACTAATCACAGTCAATAGGCACAGGCTACTTCATCTTAGAAGGAAGCTTGATGATTTCCTCATCCACCATAAATATGCCTTTACCTTGGTGATGGATAGTTTTCGGCTGTTTATGTGAGCGGTCTATCCATGCTTTGATAACTTCAATAATGAATATACCATATTTGTTCACCATACTTGTATCCGCCATTGGGATATTGATGACGCATTCTTTGGCTACGCACAATGTCGAAGCTGTAATCCTGATTACTGAGAACGCAGGCAATAATCGGCGGCTCAAAATCAACCATCATATGCCACGACATGGTCATGACGTTGGGCTGCTTTCTATTTATGGTTGAAACCAGCACCACGGGCTCTGGCTCAATCAGACGATAAACTTCCGATAGGGGGGTAAGGATTTCTTTTCCATAATTTACACTTCTTTCAGGCGCTCTTCGGCCCCGAATCCTGTAAATGCTGCAGGAGCTCACCATTATTACAG
>Ga0207022_10283_pt1 | contig 11987 bp, 18 predicted proteins | sample Alteio_BWMinCont_46_FD_153307 | JGI IMG/M metagenome (GOLD analysis project Ga0207022, IMG submission 153307) | Enriched cells from forest soil in Barre Woods Harvard Forest LTER site, Petersham, Massachusetts, United States -... | ecosystem: Environmental > Terrestrial > Soil > Temperate forest >... | reverse complement strand
ACCGATCCATGAAGGATGTCGTGGAGGTATGGGGCAAAATCTACGAGATCGACCTGATTCAGCACTCCAAAACGGTATGGTGGGCAATCGGCGATTACGAGGGAAGAATCCTTAGAGTCAAAGGCAGGACCGCAAACGCTGCGGCTAAAGGCTGGTGTGACGTTGCCCGCTATCGCGGTAGCGCTTGAACCGAGTTCCGGCTCAAACTCTCCGGCGCCGGCATCTCCAAAAAACTCAGCAGCCGGTCAGAAGGTGGCGGCCGTCCCCGAAACCACGCCGTAGCTCTGCACGCTACATTTTCCTTGCCATATGTAGCACCATACGCTACAACCGTCTCCAGCAACGGAGGCGGCGGTGATCCAGAGCTGGTCAGGTAAGGAAGCCGAAGCGATTTTCCGAGGCGTCAGGCCGCGCGGCGTTTCGGAGGAGATCGCCAAACGCGCCCGCCGCGTCCTCGCCCAGCTCAACGCCGCTCAGTCCGTTCAGGAAATGGCTTCACCTCCAGGCAACCGACTGCACAAAGTCGGGAAGGCCTGGTCGGTGAGCGTGAACATGCAGTTCCGCATCACATTTCGGTGGGGCAAGGAAGGCCCCGAGGATGTGTGGTTCGGCGATTATCACTGAGGACCAAGGAGGGTCCGGCCCATGGCAGTTCAGGACTTCGACGGCTTCGTTTCCCCGCTCCCGCATCCCGGTGAGATTTTGCGCGAGGACTACATGGCGCCGCTCGACCTCACGGCCGGGGCGTTGGCGCGCGCCATGGGGCTCAAGGACCGCACCCGTATCGAGCGCCTCGCGCGTGAGGCTCAGCCGGTGACGCCGGATACCGCGCTCCGGCTCGGCCGGGTGTTCGGAACGTCGGCGCAATACTGGATGGCGCTTCAGACCCAGCACGACCTTTCGGCAGCGGCCATTGCCGCGAAGAAAGAGCTTGCGGCGATCCAGCCGATCCCGCGACGGGCGTAGGTCCATTCTCACCTGCGGGCTGGAATGGCTCTTCCCGCACGCGCGCGTGCACGCGCCCTAGCTGACGATCCTCCAGGATCCGTCCGGCTCCCTGCACGCCTTGCCATAGGCGGACTGACGTTGTCCGCCCACAGTGACTTCGCTTTGAAATTCGCGGCAATAGGCCCCCGAGTCCGTATGTCCTTCACGGACCGGGGTGATGTAACCGGAATGACCGTTGTTGGGATTATCCCAGACGATAGCCTGATTGAGCGGGGACGTATAAGCCCGCATTTCCGCCTCACGCATACGGCGCCGGTCTTCGTCGTCGATACTCTTGCCAATGGCATTTCCGACGATGCCGCCCGCCAGCGCACCAAACAGTAGTCCGGCACCGGCGTTGTGCGGCCCAGCAATCGCGGCGCCCATAAGTCCGCCCGTCACTGCACCGATGGCCGTGCCGCCGTTTTGGTTGGGTCCCTGGTCTGCACAGGCTGAAAGAACGAAAACGGGAACCAAGGCGGCTGCCCGCAGAAGATTAGTTGCGCGAACGATCATTGCTTTTCCTTTGCGCCGTTATGTTCATGTTCGGCGACCGTCCCCGGCCGATCCGAGTTTACAGCGGATAATAGGGGCTTTCTAAGGACCGCCGAAGTAGGTGAATGCTGTATCACCCATAAACAGTTGGAAATGGAGTGAGACCGCCGCGCGCGGCCTATCGTCGGAGTTCTGGGAGCGCATCTCCGCGTTTCTCAATCGCCTCGGCAACCTGGGCCAAGGCAATAGCGTGGCTTCGCGCTAAACGTCGCAGTTCCGGACTCGCCTCATAGATTCCTACTTGCCGGAAAACGCGCGATTGCTTCCGCACTTCCGCTGCAGAGATCGTGAAAGTGTCTGCTGTTTTGGGCGAAGGATACATCGGGGTACGTCTCCTTTAGTTGCACCGCTCGGTTCGGCTTCGGCGGCAACCACCAAATAAATGCGGCCACCGCAGGGGGCTGCCGGTGGCCGCGGAACCCATTTCCCGGGGGAGGAAGGGTGGGCTCAACAAAAATAGGTTAGCTCTTCGACAGAGCTGGGGCCCATTACGATCTTGTGAGTAGGTAAACCGTCATCACCATTCGGGTAACGGCAGATGACGGGAGACTTTGGCCGCCCCGATGTCGCCGCATTCCAAAGCTGATTACCCCCACGGCAACGCACGCGTTTCATAGGCGCGTATCTTGACCCTGGCCGCCCCCCAAAACCCACCAGCCAACCCCGACTTGCGCGCCCTATGCCAAATTTACCGGTACTGCGCCGATCTGGCCGGATGATCCCTCGCGCGGGCGCGCGTATTGGTCCGAAAGCTCCGTCGGCCGGTCACCCGCATGGTGTCGATCCCGTCTGACGGTCCGAGGTTTGGACACCGACCGGCGGGGTCGGTTAAGATCGCCCCCTGGACGGAGATCAACCTATGGGGCTTTCGGAAATCGCATCGGCTGTCGCGTCCGTCGTGTCGATCGGCCTCGGCGCCTTCGCCATTTGGCAGGCCAGCCGCTACAACAGAAGCACCGGGCAGATGCTGATTGAGCAACGGGCCGTGCTCGTGGAGACGAAGGACACCCTTCAGAAGATCACGGTCATGTATGAGGCGCTAAAAGCCGAGGTTGCGACGAAAGCAGGACCAGGCTTTGTGCTCGCGATGTCTCATGCGCAGAACTCCCTTTCGCCGGGGGCGCCGTAACATGGTCAAAACCCTCGCAGAGGCCTTCGAAGACGATGGCGCCTCATTCCGGGTACGCCGCGAGAGCTATCTGCGGGCCCGCTTCTCGTCCGCCACCCCCAGGCGTCCGCTGCCACTCAGCGTCCGGCTAGGCCTGACCGCCCTTGGCTTGGGCACTGTTGGCTTCGTACTTTTGTTCGCCGTGTTCGTCGGAATGATCGGGTACGCGCTGATCTTCCACTAGCATCGAGCCGCGGTAATTCAGAGTGGCACGCTGGACGCGGTGTCGTGGTTCTTGGCCCGTACGGACATGGTCCAGCCGCCCTCCTCCTCCACTCGGTACTCGTGCGCAATCTCATCTGCATAGTAAACCTGGTCCCAACCGGAGCCCGTGCCGATCAGCTTGATCGGGGTCAGCACGGTGAGCAGAGGATCACCGGGCATGTCAGGCAGGTTGATGATTCGCTCGTGCTGACTGAGCTGCCGAAGCTTTAGCTGGACTTGCTTGAGACACCCTACGTTATCAAGCGCGGCCTCGTTGAAAATATAGACCTGCGGCGGGACCTTCGCGCCGGACCGGCTGTTCCGATTGGAATTGCTGGATGTCGCCGTCGCCTTGTAGACCTTCTGGCTCAGCGCGTCGGCGCTCTGGACGGTAACGCTAATGTCGCGGGCCAAGGTCATCGTGCGCGAAAGGTTCACTTCGGGCGCGTTCGCCATGTTCGGCGGCCCGCCGGGCGCCATCGCGAGCGAGATGACATAAGGGTCGTCGTTGTACTGCGGCGGTGGTCCGAAGTAGAGGGTTTTGCCCTGCATCAGGACGGTAAATCCTTCGCGCTCCGCGCAGGCCGTCAAGAGATCCCACTCAGTCACCTGATGAGTAGTGTCCATCCAAAAACTCTGATCGTCATAGTAAGCGCCGATGTATGTCGAGGTCTGCTGCGGGATGTTCACGCTCATGCCGTGGCCAGGGTACATCGCCTGAGTAACGGGAGTGCTCGAATCGCCGGCGGCAATCAGCTTCGCGGCTTGGGTCGATGTCTTGTTGAGGTAGGTCGTGGCGTCGATTCGGGTTTCGATCAGCGCGCTCGTGTAATCCCGGCCGGTGAGGATCAGTTTTCCGGCCATGAGCCTGGTGTCGACGCTGTCGACCAATCCGACGATGAGTTGCTGCGACATTCCTCCAACGAGACCGGCGGTGATTTCGACTTCGGCATCGGTCAGGTTGTCCCACCATACGAGCCCTCGGTCCGGTGGCTGCGCGTAGAGCGACAGCGTCAGCTCGAACGTGTCTGAGCTGTGGTGCGCGTTCTGCGTAACCCGCACGGAGCTGAAGGCCATGATCGGAGCGCCGTTGATCGTCACCGTGAAGTTCGGCACCCGCACCGATGACGCGAGGGCAGGGTCGTTAACTGCCATTTTAAGCTCCCTGAGTCTGAGAAAGGTCACGTGTACTCCGATGCGCGAGCGCCTCGATCCGGCCGATGATGCGGCGGCGCGGATCGTCGGTTTCTGGGACCGACCTGCCCCGCAAAAGTTTCGCGTCGCGCGCCATCTCGGCGGCGCTGTATCCGGCGGCTGTAAGTGCGGCGTCCACGTCGGCTCCGGCAATTTGGGCGGCAATCTTGGTCCGTACGCCAACAGCAAACCGCGCTCGCGCCTCCGCTACGGTAGCGTCAAGTGCGGCGGCGCCGCCCACGTTCGCCTCAAGCCTCGCCAATCGTCTTCTGATTTCGCGCCGCATCTTAGTTTTCCGCTCCTCCGGGATTATTCCGCTGTTCGAGTGCCGCGAGCCGGCGGTCGACGTCGTCGCCCTCAACCGCTTGTCGGATCGCGGTCAGCATTGCCATGAACCGGCCGGCGTCGGCGGTGCCGATCTCCTTCCGTCTCGCCTCGCGGTAGACGCGCCCCATCTCGGACAACACTTGGCCGACCGTTTTGAGCGGACCGATCCGTTTCGCCGAAACACCATTTTTCTCTTCTGTAGTCACAGTTTACTGCCCAAGTTTTGTGCATCTTGACGGCCTTAGGCCCTCACAACAGCGCGTCGACGATGTCAGCATCATCGGCAGGTCTGTCGTTGGGATGTTGCTCGAACCAAGCCGCGGCCGCTATGCGATGTGCCGGCGTGGCTGAGAAGCTCATTACCCTGGCTTGGGGTGTGCAATTAACTTCGGTCTCGCCGACGCACTCAATCACCGCGGCTACAAGGGTATCGGTCTCACCTTCGACGAATGCGCTTTCTCCGTTTTCAGCGGCAGAGCGCAGCAAAGCGATCCGCTCTCCGAGGGCCGTTGCGAGGTGGTACCAATCACCACCATCTGCGTCCCGGACGACGGTCTCTACCGCCATTTGCAGATGCTCAGGCAATGGTTCTGCCTCGAGGGTCGTGTCGATAGCCGAGGAATTCGCCATGGCATTCGACGGCGCGGCGCGCGCGTCCTCGGCCCATAACCGGGCGAGTTGGCGCCATGGGCCCGAGGCGATTTGGATTTCGCGGCGGTCCACTTCGATGCCGAAGTCACGCCAGGCGCCGAGCGACGAGAGCTTGAATGTCGGAAGCCGGACCTTCACGCCCTTCGGCAGGCTCTCCATGTACCCAAGGGTGCCGATGGCAGCGTTCGCGCCCAGAAGCTGAGTCAATGTCTCGTGCATCTCTTCAGCCTGCCGGCGGTACTGCGCGCCGATCGCTTCCACGACCTCAATCACAGCGTCGTTCGCAAATGCATCGCGGCGCTGTTCCAGGGCCTCGGCCTGCTGGCGCCTCTCCCTAATCTCCCGCTCTACATCGTCCAGGGCTGCCTTGGCCACCTCTGACGCGTGACGGTCACCGTCAAGCGCTTCCTCGAGCTTCTGGCGCTCGAACGACCGGATCTGCGCGGGAGTTATGCCGGCGGCGCCGGACCGCATCCATGACACGAGGCCGAGGCGATCGCTTTCGATCAGAGCCGCGATTTTTTCCTCGGTCACCGCCGGTGCGCCGACGCTCTCCAGGAATCTCGCGCGGCCGGTTTCGAGCGCATCGAGTTCGGCCTTGGTGCGGGCGACCCACGCCTGATACCGCGCGAGCCGTGCGCGTTGCGGCGGGAGGCCGGCGGTGTCGACGTTCATATCGTCGGGTGGTTCACCAGTCAGGTACAGCGCAAGCCCAGGCGCCTCTTGTTCCTCGTCATCGTCGGGGCCTGCGTCGACGACGGCTTGGTCGTCGGCCTCAACTGCTTCGTCGGCTTCGGGTTCGGCGTGGGCAAGTGCCGCGGTGTTCATGTGATCCTCGATGTTAGGGGTTAGGCAGGTAAGCCGAGTTTGGCTCGTTCGATCGACCGGAGGACGACCATTCGATCCTCGGGCTTCATTCCAGCCGCGCGCATCGCGGCGCTGAGTTCCTGGGGTGAGTCCGCCGCCGATGCGGTGAGCCCGTGGCGCCGCAACATCGCCGCGGCCATGGGCGGTAGCGGTTGATCGGCTGCGGCGCGGAGAGTGATGGAACCCGTAAATACGATTGGGCGCGCCCGCAGCTTGGCGATAGCAGCGGTCAGGTCGGCTAGCGTCCGCTTCATGTTGGCCGCCGAGACACGGAGGTCGGCGAGGTCGATAGCAATGGTCATATTATTTTCCTAAGTCTCACAATGCCGCGTGGCGGCTTGCCCCGGCGCTCCGCGGGAGACGATCGACCAGAGGGCCGCGTGCGCGTTGCGCGGTGGCGAGTTCGGATTGCCGGGCAATCGCGGCCTGATCACCGTCGGCGACCGCCACCAAGAACGCGGTGATCTCGTCGACCGTCGCGCCGCTCTCAATCAACTCGTGGTGGGCAAGCTGGAACTCGTCGCGGTCGTCGTATTCTCTCTCCCATGCGGTATAAGCGGTCGCCGCCGCCGCGGCCGTCAGATCAAACCGCTGGCCACCCGGGGGGAGCTTCGAAATCTTAGCGAGGCGCTTGCACAGCTCGGCGGCCCACGGGCGCCGTTTCTCAAGGTCGATGCTCAGATTACTGAGGATGAAACGTGTGTCCTTTCCGCCTGCGCAACCGCGCGCGAACGCGATGGCTGCGGCGACCTCTTCGGGCGCCGGCGCATCCGCGCCAAACGCATCGCGCACCGTAGCGTACATGCGGTCGAAATGTTCCTGAGCAGCCTGCTTTTCGTGCTGGATCCGCTCGGCTGCCTCGCGGTCCTGGCGCTCAAGAGCCGGAAGTTTGTCGAGGTAGGTCTCAAGTGCCGCGCGCATCTTGAGCAGGTCGGACCAGCGCCGAAGTGCGGCAAGGAGATCCGCCCACGCGGGCCACCATGGGCTGCTATCGCCGAGTTCGCGGAGAACGTGCTCGACAATATTCGCCGGCCAGGATCTGAGTTCGCGTGCGTACAGGGCAAGCTGTGCCTCCACGTCATCGGTCGACTCCGTCCGCGAGCGGGTTTTGAACTTCAACTCAGTCAGCCACTTAACGATTTTGGCGGGCGCCGCTGGTTTGGTTTCGGCGTCGATGATGGCCAACGCTGCCCTGCACTCATCGGCGGCAGGCCGACCTTCAACGCAATACCGGGTCACGTTCCAATCCGAGTCATGATCTGCGTGCAACGCGCGCGCGACAGCCGGTGCGAACCGAGCGATGGCGTTGGCCTTCACGGCGATCGGGTGGGCGACCGGATAACGCTGGCCATCGGACAGCGTGACGAGCGCGTTGGCATCGCGGGGAATGGTGACGAGGTTATTCATTGGGATTTTCTCCAAGGCGTTGCAACACACGGCGGCCGGCCTCCATGACGCCCCCGCGGCCGTTCACAGTTCCCCGCGCGTCATATTTTCCCTCCAACAGCTTTGTGAATTTCGACGCTTGGACGAAGAAATCGAGGTCGGGGCACCAGTCCTCGTATCCCTCAGCGCGTTTCGTTTCACCGCGGAGGTAGGGACTGGCCGCCGCTTTTTCCATTGCAACGATCCACCCCGAAAGTCCGCCGACCTTCTTCAACCGGGCACGGAGCTGCTTCCGGCGCGCCGGGGTGAGGTCTTGGCAACGTGACCACCCAAACTGCTCGGCGACGGCGTTGTACCGCTGGACCGCTTCCGCTTCGTCCGATTCCTCTGAAGGAACGACGTCGACACCGGGCGGGAAAAGGCCAGCGCCGATAGGCGCGCCTTGGTCGGCGGTACTTGGTCCAAGGTCCAAGGTCCTAGCTACTGGTCCCTTCCTAGGTCCTAGGTCCAACGCCGAAGCCTCGCGAGGGCTCGCGACTATTCGAGAGGCTTCAACGAATTCTGGAAACCGCGACTGGCTCGGCTTGTCGATCTTCTGATGTTTCAACCAGTTAGGCACATCGATGTAAGTATTGCCGTCGACCGCATACCGTCGAACACATCCTTCTGCTTCCAGCTCACACAGCCACCTCTCGATCAACGTCGGCGCATCGTCGTCGTAGGGGTAGAGAAGGCTCGCGAGCATTCGCGAGGACGCGCGAGCCCTGCCAGCGTCATCGCAGATTGTCCACAGCAGGATGAACAAGAGGCGTGCTTCGCGTGACACGCGGCCCATACTCTCCGACTGTGGAAATTCCGGCTTAATGGTGCGGATGCGCGCCATCGATCAGGTGGCTCCCACCGGTGTGAGCCATCTTGATCCGCTGAGAAATCGTGCCGCGGCGCGCTCACGGGCGTGCATGACATCAGCGAGCGACTTGTCCACACCGTCCCATTGGCGTGGGAATGCGTCGCGCGCTAAACCGCGGGCGAAGCGTGCTCGACGCGCTTGCAAAGTAGGGGAGGTGGGGTTACCGTTCTGGTCGATGCTGCTGATCGAAACTTTGCGAGGGCGCCTCTTTTGGTCGGGGGGCGCCTTTCGCGTATCCGGTGGACCGTGCATCACATCACCTGTGCGACTACTTCACTCGTGGTTCGTCGCGGCGCGCTGGTGATGTTCTGCGCGTAAGCGTCGAGCGCTAGCGGTGTATATCGCACCTGGCGGCCGATCTTCAGGAAGGCCGGGCCGCCGCCCGTCACACGCAGTACGCCGAGCGTGCTGGGCTTTCGGTCAATGCCGTGTGTGTCTTTGAGATATTGCGAAGCCTCTTCGGTGTCTAGTTTTGGCTCGGCCACGATTTGCCTCCATCGTTGTGCTTACGCGACGTTGATGGAGATTACGCAGATGCTGGCGATGATAACTACGGCGGCAGTTTCTGCTAAACTATGGCGTTATTTTTGGCGCTTACGTGGGCCGCGTGGGTATAGAACCTTGTCGAATTCTTCGACCGACATCGGACGATCATCGAAAAGCTGTGCCACGATCTCTTTCGCCCTTCCTTTGTAGCCGCCATGTGGCTTTGGTTCGTCGGCCTTAAGCGCGGCTGCAACGTTCTTGACCATCTGGCGCGCGACAAAGGATCTGCGCTGCTGCTTGGCGATCCCATCGAGGGTGAGAGTCGGACCCCTCTTACGAGCGGCTGGCGGATCAATCAGATCAGCTAAGTGTGAGAGAACCACCGGAGGTATGGGTTTATTTTCTGCGGGTTTCTTAGCAAAGTATCGAAGTATCTGAGCCAGCTCATCCCGAGATGGGGTCGCGCCCACCTTGAGCGCAGTTACGACACGGCTGTAGGGACCAAATTTTTCCCATATCTGATCAATTGAGACGAACCCCGCATTAGGCTGCTGGGGACTCGACTCTAGCGATCTGCTTTTCTTGGGGTTTTTCATAGATTACCCACGGCGCGCTCGCTTCCGCCTCGCCGACAGGTCGACGACCTCGGCGGCCCTTTCCCTCGGCTTTTCTTTACCAGCCAGAATCTCCGCGATGCGCGCCGACACGGCGTCGGCTGCTGCACGCAGCGCCGCATCCGGCACGTGAGTATAAACCGCCGTCACGCCCGGCACCGAATGCCCCAGAAGCCCGGCGATTGTCAGCTGGGAGTACCCGAGAGCTTCCGCCATCGAGGCGAAGCTATGCCGTAAACTATGGATCCTCACGCCTTTCAGCTTTGCTTTCACGCACACGCGGTTCAGGACCCGCGGAAGCCCGACAAAATGACCCTCGCCGCGGTCGGCAGAAAAAATCCATTCCTGATCGTCCTTCTTGACCTGGGCTTCCAGATGCTTTGCAGCGGTCGCGCCGATCACTCGCATCTGAGCACCCTGCTTCGTATCGTCGAAGCGGATGCATCCATGCTTGGCGTCGAGCCAGGCGACGGGAAGCTTCAAAATCTCGTTACGGCGGCAGCCCGTGAGCAGAAGCGCGCGGAGCGCTGCGATCCCTTTGGCATTCTCGCCGGCGTCCTCCGCCTCTCGCATGGCCTTGCCAAGAGCCTTGATGTCATCGGCATCCAGGAACCGATAGCGCTTGCCGCCCTTGAACTTCTTCACGTCGCGGGCCGGGTTGCTCTCGATCAGCTTTCTCCGGCGGGCGAATTCCAGGATGGTCCCGAACATGCCCACGGTGCGAGCCGCGACGCCCCGGCCGCCCCGCGCGACACCGCCGCGCTTCCGCTTCTTTTTCTTGCCATCTTCCGGCTTGGGCTTCTCGACTGGCTTTGCGGTCTTGCCGGCGGCGATATCGGCCTGCATCCGCTCAATATCAATCGGCGTGAGGCTGTTAACCTTGTGGCGACCAAGCAGAGGCTTCACGTGCGTTTCGATACGGCTCTTGTCCATATCGAGGGTGGATTCCTTAACGTGGTCGACGGCCTCCTTGAGGTACAGGTCGCAAAGGTCCGAAACCGTCATACCGCGCCGGGCGCCAACCTTGTCGCCGGCCGGATCGCCGCCCTTCTCAATCTCCCCCAGCTTGATCTTCGCTTCCGACCGGGCCTCGTCCGGCGCCAGCTTGCCCACCTTGGCGATCGTTAACTTCCGGAGTCGCCCTTCGCGTGTGCGGTACATCAGGATGTAGCTTTTGGCCCCCTTGGGCTGGACGCGCAGCCCGAAGCCCTTCAGGTCCTCGTCCCAGTATGTGACGTCCTTGCCGCCTGGGTCGGGCTTTGCGGCGTCGACAGACCGTTTGGTGATCTTGATCGGGTCAGCCACGAAGGGGGGATTCCTGTTACCTGAGCCAAAGTGTGCAGCCCAGGTAACGCCCAGGTAACACGCGGCCTCAACCACGGCTTTTTTCCGTTAATCTCGGCTATGCTCAATATTGCCCATAAAAGGCGGTTTTTCAACGTCCACTAACGTCGGGTCGGGTCCATGAATTTTGGCTAGACCCCACGTCCTAACCTTGCCAAGGTCGGGGTCGAGGGTTCGAATCCCTTCGCCCGCTCCAAATTTAGCTTTCGTAAGTGGTTATAGCGAGCTTACGAAAGCTAGCCCCCGCCGAAGGCGGGTGTCGCACCAAACTTCAAAGCCAAACCCGCTGCCGCTCATTGCGGCGACCCGCGTGGCGCTGTGAAATCCCTACGCCTCGCCGCCTTTGTCGACGGTACTCATCTCGCGATTCTTATTGTGGTGAAGAAAAATCGCCATGTGCTGACGGAAGGCCTCCGGGTCCGCGTGCGCTTCATCCATTTCGGCTGCGGTGTCAAATAAGTCGCGCTGGATTTCCCTGGGCAGCGTATTCCAGAGCATGATCACTGCGGACCCCAAGTGACGGATGATCCCCTCACTTTCTTCTGCAGGCGTCGCAGGCTGCGCCCCGCCTTCATTGTTCCACCGTGCCAGTGCGCTGACGAGCGGATTTGTCGGAGCCGTTGCGTTGGTGTTCATCGGATCATCCTCCGTCTTTACTGTTTGGGCTCGTAACGCAACCCGAGCTTCATTTGCACTTGATAGTGTTTGACGGCGCCATCGACGACATGGCCCCGAATCTGTGTCACCTCGAACCATTCGAGATTGCGCAACGACGTGGCCGCCACGGCCACACCTTTCTTGATTGCGTCATCGAGGCTAATGGTCGAACTGCCGGCAATCTCGGTAATGCTGTAAACATGGTCGGCCATTAGCCTGCTCCCATAAATGTCGTGGACGAGGGTCACGATTCAACGCGCCGGTAATGATGTCGTTTCATACCGTTCGCTTCGTAACGTTGTTGTAACGTCACTGACACCTGGACGGCCACCAAGGCGGGCTATCTGATGGTGGTCGAATCTCAAGAGGCCGGAACTAACGTGGTTCCCGCGCGTTGAATCTAAAGTGCATTGGTTACCCGATCGGCCTGCGGCAATGCGCCAGGCAAAAACCCTTTTATGGAGAAGAAGCCGTGAACAAGACTTTGAAAGCTGCCTTCGTGGCGCTTGCGCTGACCGGCGCAGCTGTGACGGGCATGGTGATCGCGGGTGATGGAACCGCGCATGCGGCCGATGCCAGCATCTCATTCAATCTAGGTGACGTTGCCATCGGTTACACTGACGGCTATTGGGATCAC
>Ga0207022_10282_pt1 | contig 12094 bp, 6 predicted proteins | sample Alteio_BWMinCont_46_FD_153307 | JGI IMG/M metagenome (GOLD analysis project Ga0207022, IMG submission 153307) | Enriched cells from forest soil in Barre Woods Harvard Forest LTER site, Petersham, Massachusetts, United States -... | ecosystem: Environmental > Terrestrial > Soil > Temperate forest >... | reverse complement strand
CTGAAGGCAAAGCCGAGTGGACGGACGTGCTCCGCGACTTCTACAAGCATTTGACCAAAGACCTGAACAAGGCCAAGAAGGAGATGCGTGACATCAAGCGCAATCCTGTGGAGACGAAAGAGAAGTGCCCGAACTGCGGCTCGCCGCTTTTGCTGCGCTTCGGCAAGAATGGAACGTTCTTCGCTTGCTCTGCATACGACAAGAAGAAAGAAGGCAGCTGCACTTTCACGAAAGAGAGTGAACTCAGCATCCTTGACCCCGATGCATTCAAGCCCGCGGGAGTAAAGCAGGATGGCGATGCTGGGTTGTGCCCTGATTGTGAGCGTCCACTCGTGCTCAAGCGCGGACGCTTCGGTCAGTTCCTTGCGTGCAGCGCGTATCCGGATTGCAGATATGCGCGTCCGCTGGACCAACCGATGAAGCAGCCGGACAAAAAGCTCGATGAGGTCTGCCCTGAATGCAAAAAGCACAACCTCGTCCAACGCCATGGACGGTTCGGCGAATTCGTTGCGTGCAGTGGATATCCCAAGTGCAAGTATGTGAAGCAGAACCTCATTGGTGTGGCTTGCCCGAAGTGCAAAGAAGGGCAGATCGCCGAGCGCAAGGCGCGCAAGGGGAATTATTTCTACGGATGCACGCGATATCCCGATTGCGACTTCACCAGCAACTACTTCATGCTCGATGAGAAGTGCCCTGAGTGCGGCAACCCGTGGCTTATACGTAAAGACCTGAAATCTGGCAGTGTGATCACGTGCCCGAACAACAAGCGTGTGGCCGCCGAGGACGAGAAACCAAAGCGCAAATCGAAAGCTGCTAAGGCCGCTGAGGCGGAAGCGCCGGTGGTCGTATGTAGCTATTCGCGTCCGGCACCACCGAAACCAGAGACTGAAGAAAAAGCAGTGGCTGCGCTATAATCCCTTTGCTAACCCAAACTTAGGAGCACGCCATGCCCGCGACTCATCATGATGCCGAGATCATCCTCAAGTTATATGAAATGCGCACGGAAGCCACTATGCGCAAGGCACGTGCGTGGATGACGTCAGGCTTCTGGCCCAAAAATGAGGAAGAAGTTCTTTCCGTGGTGCTGGCGTTCGGGACTGAACCGAATGGATACTTCCGCCAGGTGATCTCATATTGGGAGATGGCGACCAGTTTCGCGCTGAGTGGCGCGCTCGATGAACGCCTCTACTGCGATTCTTCCAGCGAGATGTTCTTTCTGTATGCGAAGTACAGTCCCTACATTGCACGTGTGCGTGAGGCGTCAAACAACCCGTTATTCATGGCCAAGATGGAAAAGTTGGTCTCGCGAAACCCCGAGCATCGGGAACGTGTGGAGCGTTTGAAGGTGAACGTGAAGAACCTTGCCGCGAAACGGGCGGCAGGATAAATGCTTTTCAAACGCAGTTCAACACGATGAACTCTTTCCAAAATCATTCTCAATCGCATCGAATCCAACGTTGAGGATTTTTGCGTCCATGGGCAAACGGATCTCAAATTTTTTCCGCTCGGACTTGGGCCTCCTTTCTATTTTGGCCGCTGTTTGTTTTGCACTGCACGTTGCAACCAACGGGCAATATGGTTTCCATCGCGATGAACTTCAAACCCTGGATGACGCCCGCCACCTCGATTGGGGTTTTGTAGCATATCCACCGATCACGCCACTCATTGGAAGGTTGGAGTTGGCCCTCTTTGGAGCTTCGCTTATCGGGTTCCGCGTTTTCTCAGCGCTGGCTGTCAGTTTGATCATGGTAGTGACGGGTTCGATCGCGAAAGAACTCGGCGGGAGCCGCCATACGCAAATACTCGCTGCTGTATCGGCAGCGATCGTTCCGATCTCTCTCGATCAAGGCGCGGTCTTCCAATATGTTTCGTTCGATTATCTTTGGGGCGTCACCATCACATATTTCCTTGTGCGGCTGTTGAAGTCAGAGGACCCACGTTGGTGGGTGGCGATCGGGGCGTTCTTGGGAATCGGCATGGAGACGCGTTACACGATGGGATTTCTTGCCCTCGGCATCGCGGCGACTGTATTGCTCACGCCTGCGCGGCGCTTTCTACGGAGTGGATGGCTTTGGGCCGGTGTTGGAATATCGATCCTGATTTTTCTGCCGAATATCATCTGGCAGGCGCAACATCAATTCATCTCGCTCGAGTTCCTCTCCCACATCCACGCTCGCGACCTGCGACAAGGCCGATACGACGGTTTCTACAAGAACCAGCTTTGGATCTGCGTGAACCTCGCCACACTTCCAATCACACTGCTTGGTGTGTGGTTCTATTTTGCGCGTGAGACGGGGAAGAGGTTCCGTTTTCTGGGATGGTTGTTCGTTATCACGTTCGCCATGTTCGCATTTGCCGGCGCACGGTCGTATTACACGGCACCGTTGTATCCGATGCTGCTCGCCAGTGGCAGTGTGCTGCTGGGTGAGCTTCTAGGTGGAGTGCGTTCGGTATGGTCAAGGCTTGCGTATGCATCGCAATGGTTGTTGATCTTGGCCGGCGGTATCACCTTTGCATTAATGCTCACGCCGGTCGCGCCGATGGGTTCAGGTGTGTGGAACGTGACCAGCAAGATGCATGACCAGTTCCGCGAAGAGATCGGATGGCCGGAGCTGGCGCAATCTGTTGCCAATGTATACCGTTCTTTGCCAGAAGAAGAACAGAAGAACACCGGCATCCTGACAGGGAATTATGGCGAGGCGGGCGGGTTGAACCTTTATGGACCCGCGCTGGGCCTGCCGCATGCCATGAGCCTTACCAACTCGTTCTGGTATCGCGGATATGATCCGCGATTGCCGACGATCGTGATATTAACGGGCTTTGATCTGGAGGAAGGACAAAAGCTTTTTGGCAGTTGTGAAGTAGCTGCAAAGAATTCGAAACCTTTCAATGTTGAGAACGAAGAGTCTCGCGACCATCCGGACATTCTATTGTGCCGGAATTTGAAGACGACGTGGCCCGAGTATTGGGAGCACCACAAGCGGTTCGGATGAGACTATGAGAGATCGTCCGAATACTTGAACGCCTCAATTCCACGGCGTCATCGGCAATTTCCGCCAACTGACGGAACAAGAGTAGAATGACAGCAAAAACTGGAGACACTTTATGACTTACTCATCGTTCAAGCGCCAATTCATTGTGATCACATCATCGCTTCTAATGACAGCAGCCGCCTTGGCGCAGGCCGCTTACCAGAAGCCGCCGAAAGAGATCCTTGACGTGCTGAACGCTCCGGGCACGCCGCAAGAGAGCATCAGTCCAACGCGAGATGTCGCCTTGTTCTTCCGGGTGGAGCCGTATCCACCGATCGCCGATGTCTCTGCGCCGTTCGCTCGCGTAGCGGGAGTGCGCATCGATATCGCGACCAACGGCCCGCACAATCCGCAACGCATCTCGAATATGGTGCTGAAGAAGATCGCTGACGGCAGCGAGAAGAAAGTCCTAGTACCGCCGGGCTTCTACTCCTCGCGTCCATCATGGGCCCCGGATGGCAAGCATTTCTACTTCACTTATGCGACCTCGAATTACATCGCACTCTGGATCGGTGATACGAGTACTGGCGGCACGCATTCTGTTCTTGGCGTGAAGATCAACAGTTCACTCAACCAAGGTGGACCGGGCGGAGGAGGCGGCGCTTGCTCTTGGCTACCAGACAGCAAGACACTGCTCTGCCGAACCATCCCTGCTGGCCGTGGCGCATTGCCCAAGCCGCCGGTCGTTCCCATCGGTCCGCGCATTCAGGAGAGTTACGGAAAGGCCGCTCCGGTTGCAACGTATGAAGACCTGCTCGACAACGAAGCTGATGCAAAGCTCTTCGATTACCTCGCTACTTCGCAGCTAGAGTTGATCGACATCGCAACCAGTAAAGCAACGCCAGTTGGCAAGCCGGCGATCTTCGACGAAGTGGAATCTGCACCAGACGGCAAGCACATACTGGTGGCGCGCGTGGTGCGTCCGTATTCATACATCGTACCGATCAATGACTTCCCACGTGAAGTGGAAGTGTGGGACCATGCCGGCAACGTTGTATATAAGGTGGCGAGCCTGCCGCTGGCTGAGAACACCCCACTGGGCGGTGTGCCGACTGGGGCGCGCAACATCCACTGGCGACCAAATGCTCCAGCGACGGTGGTGTGGGCTGAAGCGCTGGATGAAGGCAATCCGCGCAAGAAGGTTCCAGCGCGTGACAAGGTGATGTGGACGAAGGCTCCGTTCAAGGATGCGCCTGCAGAGTTGTTGCGCACCGAGCAGCGCTTCTCTGGGATCACATGGGGTGAAAAGACGGACTTCGCCATCATCCGTGACTTCGACCGCAACACGCAGATGAACCGTACTTGGTTCTTCGACCCCGCCAAGCCAACCGATCTACATCTGGTGTGGACGTTGAACGCGCGCGATGCATACAAGAACCCGGGGAATCCCGTGATGCACGAGCTCGCTAACGGCAAGAGTGCAATCCTGCAGAATGGCGATTCCATCTACTTGACCGGAGTTGGTGCGTCAGACCAGGGTGACCGCCCGTTCCTCGACCGGCTCGACATCAAATCACTCAAGACCGAACGCATCTTCCATTGCGATGAGAACAGCTACGAGACCGTTGCCGGAGTGCTGAGCCTTGACGGCTCGAGCTTCATGACACGACGCGAGTCGCCGACTGACGCGCCTAACTTCTACCTGCACAGTGGTGGCGGGACCGTGCATCAGTTCACCAAGTTCACCGACCCGACGCCGCAGTTGCGCAAGATCAAGAAGCAGATCGTGAAGTACAAGCGCGCGGATGGGCTCGAGCTTTCGTTCACGCTCTACCTGCCTCCGGATTACAAGGAGGGCACGCGGTATCCCGGCGTGGTGTGGGCGTATCCGCTTGAGTTCACGGACAACACGTTCGCCAGCCAGGTCAGCGGCTCCTCGAACCGGTTCACCACCATCACCAGCTACAGCGAACTGTTCTTCCTGCTCGAGGGCTATGTGGTGCTCGACAACACGGCGATGCCGGTCGTCGGCGACCCGGAGACGGTGAACAACACCTATGTGGAGCAAGTCACGTCGGATGCGAAAGCTGCCATCGACAAGGCCGCCGAGATGGGTGTGCTCGACCCGACACGCGTTGGCGTGGGCGGACACAGTTATGGCGCGTTCATGACCGCCAACCTCATGGCGCACACCGATCTCTTCCGCGCGGGCATCGCGCGCAGCGGAGCGTACAACCGCACGCTCACGCCGTTCGGGTTCCAGAGCGAGCGGCGCTCGCTGTGGCAGGCGCCGGAGATGTACCTGAAGGTCTCGCCGTTCATGTACGCGGACAAGATCAAGAACCCGATCTTGCTCATCCATGGCGAGGCGGACAGCAACTCGGGAACGTTCCCCATCCAGAGCGACCGCATGTACCGGGCGATCAAAGGCAATGGCGGGCCGGTGCGGTACGTCACGCTACCGGATGAGGCGCATGGGTACTCGGCGCGCGAGTCGATCGAACACGTGCTGTGGGAGAGCATCAACTGGTTCGATAAGTGGGTGAAGAATGCGACCCCGGTGCCGGGAGCGGCGAAATCGGCTGGACAATGACTGCAAACTATATAAGTTCCCACCCCCGCCTTCGGCGGGAGTGGGGCACCCCTTGTCGTGGTTAGGATATGAGAAGTAAAATGCGGAGATGAGGCACCCGGCAAACCTGACGATGATTATTATTATTACTAATACAGAATATATCGAAGAAAAGAGAATATAAACAATGCCATCATACATTATTAAAGGGGTTTTTGCAATAATAGTTGGGAGTGTCGCGATTATTAGCACATTTGTTGGAGACAATAAGTTTTATTTTGCAAGTATCATCGGGGTTTCAATATCCAAGAAGCCGATGCCATTATGGTTGGCAAGATTGATATTTTCTATACTGGGTGTTTTATTTATTCTGGTTGGAATGAAATACTTATTCTATGGTCAATGATAGTTTATAGATTAATAAAAACGTTTAATTGGATATTATGGCGGGTGGCCCACCTCTGGCTTTTCACTTTTACTAAACCGGACAAGGGGTGCCCCACCCCCGCCGAAGGCGGGGGTGGGAACTCAAGAAAATGGTTATACGGTTTTGCACATACCAAGGAATACTATTCATCATCACCTTTACGGCCTCTCTTCTCTCCCGGTTTCAACATTTTCAGTTCTTTGTCGATCTTCACAGGCCCCGGTTCATTCAAAACCCAATTGCGGTAACTGCTCCACTTCCAATCCTCAGGGCGTTCGACCAATCCGCGCTTTACTGGATTATTGTGCATATAAATGAGTTTCTCAGTGCGCTTGGCCTCGGTAAAGACATTGAAGTCATAGAACCGTTTTTGCCAGAACGGGTTGGAATCATTCTTATGGGACGATAATATTGAACTCTTCATTGTGGCCAGCCAGCGTTGTGCCACACCTTGTTTCAGTGCCTGCATTACATCCGAGGGATTACCTTTCACGGGTTCACCGATGAGCAGATGCACATGTTCGGGCATCACTACATACCCATCGACAATGAAATCATATCTGATACGGACTTGTTCAAAGACGAACAGGAACACATCTCTCCACTTGAGTGGCCCAAGATTTGGTTGACGACGATAACAACTGAAGGTGATGAAGTGCAGGTGATCATAGCCATAGATCCGTTTGAGTCCGGCGGGCATTCAGAGAAGATACTCAGACCCACAGGGATTCAATGGTTGAACGTCAATGTGTTCGGATTACAGGAATTGGAACAAAAATCCAAGACAGATGGAACAAGATCAAAACCGTGAGTGCATTCGATTGAGTTCCCACCCCCGCGCAAAGAACGCGCGGGAGTGGGGCACCCCTTGTCGTGGTCAGGAAATGAGAAGTTAAAACCGTGGATACAATCTTGGAGTTCTTATCCCTTAGTTATTGGGTAATAAATCAAAATCGTAAGTCCAGCTTCTGGAATTCCCACCCCCGCCTGCGGCGGGAGTGGGGCACCCCTTGTCGTGGTTAGGAAATGAGAAGTAAAATGCGGAGATGGGGCACCCGGCACAACAAGCTCAATGTGCAGCAAACTATGGACAAGATCATAGTATTGCTGCTGCATTTGGAGTTCAAGATACTGTTCTTGGCAATCTAATTGGGGGCAATATAGTTTCTGGTATTGTGAATACAGGATTGGCGATTACCGGTAATTCAAACCCCAATGCTGCACCAAAAGTTGGACTTCCAACAGCCAGCACTATAGGGAATAGTATTATTCCATCAGTAGGTTCAATGACTGCCGAGATCGGTATTAATGCAGTTAAAGGAGTAGGTCAAGAGACAATTGAACTTGGTATAACTGCTTCTGGAAGTGTTGCAACATCTGTTGCATCTGTTGGAGCCACAACTGTCTCTAATATTGCAACTGGAATAGGTGCTGCTCGGTTAATATTTGATGCAGCAACTTTCGCCTATGGTTTCTATAAGTGTGGTCAATGATGAATATTCGTGATATTTTTACGCCATTTGTATATGCTTTAATTATTTTGTTTATACAATGGCTTTTTATGCGCATAAATAATTCAGGAAAACCTCTAACCCGATTTCAGAATTTAATTTTGCCATATTTATTCTGGTTTGTGTTAGGTATGGGTTATATTTTTATGATAACAAGAAAATTAGAAATATTCGGAACTCCTTCTATTATATTAACAATCGGCTGGCTTTGCATTATTATTATTGCATTTATCCGCAATAAAATAAAACTATAACTATTTGACCTGCTCCCCTAGATCCGCACATATCTGAGTATGATTTCACTCAAATATGAAAACCAAATATTACCTATTTCAACAATCCTAACTGGGCCACGGCGATGTTATCCCGCGTCGAGCCTTTGACCATATACATCATTTCGTCAGACTGGCGGATGATCTCGTGTGCGCTCTTGGCGTCCTCGGGGAAGGAGGCCACGCCGAGGCTGCACTTGATGTTGAGCGAGATGTTGCCTTCCATGATGAACGGTGTGGCACGGATGCAGTCTTGCAGGCGCTTGGCCACAACGATGCCGTTGTCCTTGCCGGTCTGGGGCAGAAGGACGACGAACTCATCGCCGCCGTAGCGGAAGGCGTAGTCGATGAGGCGCAGAGCGGCCTTGATGCGGTAGCCGATGTCGGAGAGGAGTTTGCTGCCGATCAGGTGTCCGTGGGTGTCATTGACCTTCTTGAAGTGGTCGAGGTCGAGGAAGACCACGGTGAACTCGTGTCCGAAGCGCTGCGAGCGGTAGACCTCGGATTCGAGCACCTTGTAAAGATGGCGCGCGTTGTAGAGACCGGTGCAGTCGTCAGTGATGGTGAGTTCTTGAATGCGTTCCATGGCCTTGGCGTTGTCGATGGCGATGGCGGCGTAGTCGCAGAGAGCATGCAGGAAGAACATCTCGCTCTCGCCGAAGTTCTCAAGCGCGCAGTTGATGAGCTGGATGACCCCGAGGACGCGGTGCTTGGATTTGAGCGGGATGCAGATGATGCTGCGCGTCTGCCACTTGGTCATCTCGTCGATACGCTTGGCGAAGCGGGGATCGGTGTAAACGTCAGGAACGATGAGGGATTCGCCGTGGCGGGCGACCCATCCGGCGATGCCTTCGCCTACCTTGAGACGCAGGGCTTTGAGGGTGTCGGCAGCCGGGCCGACGGCGATGGCGAAGTAAAGCTCTTCTTTTTGCTCATCGACCATGAGCAGGGACCAGGTGTCTGGACGGAAGAAGAGCGCCATCTTGTCCATGATGGTTTGCAGGACGGCGTCGAGATCGAGGGAAGAGGTGAGCGCCTTGGCCACGTCGTGGAATATGGATATCTCTTCCAAACGACGGTGGTCCCGCGAGATCTCTTTGTGGTGGAACTCGGTCATGTCGCCTCCCCCCAAAACAAGGTTTGGGGAATGGACACTCGGCATAAAGTACAGACGCAACCCGGGGGATTCGCCGAGAAGAATTATAGCCCTACAGAGATTAACAACACAATAATGACTGGAATACCAATGGAGTTACTGCTTTAGTAACCGTTTAGTAACATTCAGGCGGGGTGAAGGGAACCATGGGCGAGGGGAATGGAGGGCGGGCGGAAGGACATGTCCTGATGGGTCAGTGGGTTACGGGGGATACGGCAGTTTGTAATTGACAGCATCGAAACCGGAAACTAGTATGAAGACCGCCTTTCCACTAGATTTCCACAAAGTGTCCAACAGTTCCTGAGATGGATTTTCAGGGTGTGCGGCGAGGCGTCTCTATCAGGTGAAAAACCACAGGGTGAATCATGGGTACCTTCGGCGAACGACTGCAACGCGAACGCGAGATGCGCAGCATCACACTGCAAGAGATCTCAGGATCGACGAAGATCTCCACACGCATGCTCAAGGCGCTGGAAGAAGAAGATTTCAAAAAGTTACCCGGCGGAATCTTCAATAAAGGATTCGTGCGCGCGTATTGCCGCTATCTTGGAATCGATGAAGAGCAGGCGGTAGCAGATTATCTGGCAGCGCTGGCCGAGAATGATAAATCCGAGGGTGAAAAAAAAACAACTGAATCTGGCAGATTCATAATCGCCGCCCCGGGAAAACCCCAGCAGGCTTTACTCTTCGACCAACAGTTCGAGAACAACAGAATCGTATTAGATCCGCCGAATACTTCGGAGAGCAGCGATCCAATGCGGCATTTGATGGCTGCGGTCGTAGTGCTGGTGATCTTGATCGGCGGCGCAGGATTGGCAAAATATGTCTATGACCGCTCGGAAACGGTCTCAGCCAAGAACTCCGTGAGTGTGGCGCCAGTTGAGCAAGCTGCGCCAACGGCTGTGCAGGCGCAAGTAGCACCGGAACAAGCAACACACGAGAATGCAGCAGCAGACCCGACCTCAACACAAACCACATCAGACCCGAGTGCGACAGTTGCCAAGAGTGAGAACGTTGTTGTGAGCAACAGCAACAATGTTGGCGGTGACGGAACTGTTGCGGCAGCAGACAATAACAATGCAGATCAAAGTTTGGATCGCGCAATCCGGGTGCAGATCCACGCTAAGGAAGACTCCTGGGTGCGCATACAAGGCGACGGCAAGCTGATCATGGAAGGCCTGATCAAAGCCAGCTCGGACAAATCATTCCGCGCCACGAAAGACATGATCGTGACGCTGGGCAATGCTGGTGGAGTCAATATCTCTTATAACGGCAGATCCATGCCTTCTTTTACAGCCGAAACAAAATACAAACAGATCATTTTCGACCTCAACGGCACCAAGGGGCTGTAACCCGAAATTGTGTATGTCAAAACCGGGGTGGTCACGGATACCCCAGTTCCTCACCCGTTACCACAGTAACTAAAAATCCCACGGAAAATAGCTAAGATAGAAGGTGAACACAAAATGGCTGTACGGATATTCCACAACACGTCCAGTGGTTTTGTGCAACAGGTCCAACTGGAAGTGTACTGTAATGCAGAACATCCTAGACCAATATTTATTCAAGATCAAAGCGCCGGCGAAGCTCTTGCTTATATTCCTAGGGATGGTCTGTGCCACTTCGATACTGCGAGCGGACGTGGTGGTGGATGCCGTCTCCTCGACGACTGGCACCGTGTCAAAGAACATCCATAACGGCGCCAACACAATCACTTACAATCACACCATCAATGGCTTGAGCACACGTTTCCTGATCGTGGGCATAGGATTGAACACCCAGAATGATAACGCCGCCACCGTCTCAGGGGTCACGTATAACGGACTTGCCTTGACGCTTCTTACTTCCGCGGCGGAAAACACGGGCCCCAGCAATGTGCGTTCAGAGCTTTGGTATCTAGATCCCTCCGTAAATACTTATCCAGCAGCGGGCACATATCCGATCGTGGTCTCAGTCAACACAGTCACAAGCAACGGAGCTCCACTGCCAATTGTGGCAGGTTCCATCTCATTCAATGGTGTCAATCAGACAACACCGATCCGCAACGAGGCGACAAATATCGGTCAAAACTCAACTGCCGCCACAGTGAACGTCACCAGTACGCCCACAACCAGCACCGTGGTCGCCATGCTCTGCTTAGGCGGTGACCGGACCATCTCGTCTCTTGGCACAAACCAGATCGATGCATGGAACCAGGTATCCAACGCAGCTCCTCAAGGCGCCAGAGGCGTGATGAGTTTCGACCCCAGTCCAACGGCCACTACCACCATGTCTTATACGATCAGTGCCATCACCAACTGGGGTGAAATCGGCGCGGAAATCGTTTGGGATGGAACGTTCAGCGCAGTGGGCTTGAAATCATTCCAAGCGTATTCCGGCGAAAATGGACAAGACCTGGTCTGGAACACCGGAGCGGAAGTCCATAATCTTGGATTCAATGTGTACCGCGAAAGTGGCGGCCACCGTGTGCGGCTGAATCCATCGTTGATCGCCGGAGCGGCCCTGACTTTGGGCCATCAACAAGTTGAACATACTGGGCACTCTTACCGCTGGCACGACACGACCCCCCACTCCGGCAACACGCAATATTGGCTGGAAGATGTCGACCTGGGCGGACACAGCACATGGCATGACACCTATTTAACTTCTGCCCCATTGCCGCGCCAAACAAAATTCGCAGCGGCAAATTCGACAACACTGGCGGCAAGCCATTCCAATCTTCCCGGAACGCAAAATACTGTCCACCCTGTCAAGCGCGGGGCCAGTGAACCGTCATTGTCTCCGGTGCGTTCGAGCAACATGCAAAACTGGCTTTCGCAACAAACTGCATTGAAGATCTATGTCAACCAGGAAGGTTGGTACCGCGTCACTCAGCAACAACTTTCAGCTGCGGGGTTCAATACCTCAGGTGACCCGAACTCATGGCTATTGATCGCAGATGGGACCGAACAGGCATTCCTTGTGAACCAGCAGATACCAGGGACCTTCGGACCCAATGACAGTCTGGAATTCTACGGCCTGGGCCAGGACACTCCATTCACAAATGAGCGAGCTTACTGGCTGGTGCAAGGGAAATCGGCAGGCCAGCGGGTTTCCACCGGCCCCATCGCGTACCCTGCAACCGTTGCTGCCGGTGATTTCGATACCACCGTTGAATTGAGTGAACGCACAACCTATTTTGCCG
>Ga0207022_10281_pt1 | contig 12122 bp, 13 predicted proteins | sample Alteio_BWMinCont_46_FD_153307 | JGI IMG/M metagenome (GOLD analysis project Ga0207022, IMG submission 153307) | Enriched cells from forest soil in Barre Woods Harvard Forest LTER site, Petersham, Massachusetts, United States -... | ecosystem: Environmental > Terrestrial > Soil > Temperate forest >... | reverse complement strand
CGATGTAAACACGTCCCGAACTGGACAGAAGTTTGCGAAGTGCGCGAACGGCGATATCCACGTCACGGATGTGCTCGAGAACACCGAGCAGGATCGCGAAATCGTACGATGTGTCCGGCAGCGAGGAGGAGAAAATTGTGCCGATTTGCAGGATCCTCCCGAGATGATCGTGGACCTCATTCGAAAATGGGAGGAAGGTTATCCAGTTGTCATCGGTGTAAAAGCGGCCAGCGATGAAAATGGACTCATGTTTTGGGTCCGCAAGCGCTATTACGAGATGGTGAATCGATTATCTCGCGTGGAGACATACGAGAACTTTACCGGATTCGGCCTTTTTGACCGTCGGGTGGTGGACATCATCAAGCAGTTTGACGAGCCGTACCCTTATTTCCGCGGAATGATCGCGGAGATCGGCATGCCGCACTGTGAAATTCCCTACCATCAGCCAGTAAGGAAGCGCGGCATCACGAAAAATAATTTCTATTCGCTATACGATCTCGCAATGCTCGGCATCACAAGCCTTTCGAAAGTGCCCTTGCGCCTCGTGACGTTTTCAGGCTTCGCCTGTTCTCTGCTATGCGTCGTGCTGTCGTTTGGATATTTCATTTACAAGCTGATCTATTGGAACAGATTTTCCGCCGGAATGGCTCCGCTCGTGATCGGCGGCTTTTTCTTTATGTCTCTGCAAATGATGTTTATCGGCATCCTTGGCGAATACATCGGAACGATTCACACTATCGTTCAGAAGCGGCCACTCGTGATTGAGCAGGAGCGAATTAATTTCGAATATAGCGCAGGCCAACCGCTGCAGTACGACGTGCGGGACGAAGCTAGCGTCTCCCGATAAGCCATGCAAGTGGTCACGCAAGGTTCGCCTGCCCTGCCGGTTCGACCCCGAAAATCCACGACGTCACTTCTGAAATGGTTGCTGGCTTTGGCCTTGGCCGGCGTCCTTCTCTATGTGGCTCTGCGCGGCGTCGAGTGGCGTCGGGTAGAAGCAATTATCGCGCACTGCCGGTGGGAATATTTGTCGCTCGCATGCGGCTGCGCCGCAGTCTCCTATATCGTGCGCGCCATGCGCTGGAGGTTGTTGCTGACGGCGCAGCAGAGCATTGCCGCCCCGACGGTCCTGTGGGCTAGCTCGGTAGGCTACCTTGCGAACTCTTATCTTCCCGCGCGAGCGGGCGAATTTGTGCGGACGGAGATGATCAGCTCGCGCACACGCCTTGCCAGGACGTATGTGTTCACCACTGCAATGGCTGAGCGCGTAATCGAACTGATCGTTCTCGTTTTCATGGCCTGGCTCGGTGCGCTCACTCTTCCCTATAAGCCGGCATGGCTGTTGCATTTGATGCTTGTGGTTATTTTGTGCGCGGCCATAGGCACCGCGTTCCTTCTGACATTGCCCGCAATCGACCGCGCCCGGTCCGGATTCATTGCCCATTGCCCCGCAAGCGAAAAGACCAGACACAAACTGCACAATATCGCGGAAAATGTGACGCTCGCGCTCGCGGCTCTCCGCAGTCCCGCGCGACTACTACAAGTCTGCGCCGTGACGAGTATTGTGTGGCTGCTGGACGCTGCGTGTGCCGTCATCCTGGCCCACGCGCTCGGAATGCATCTGTTGTTAGCCGTCGCTCTCCTACTGTCCACTGGGCTTGCTCTCGGCAACGCGTTGCCTTCCACTCCGGGAGCGATCGGGATTGTTCAATTTGCCGCGGTCACTGTGTTGACGCCCTTTCATTTCGCACGAACGGACGCGATCGCCTACATTTTGGTAGCGCAGGCGGCAAGCTATTTTGTAATCACCACATTGGGATTAATCGGACTATGGCAGTATCGGTGTGCGTCGCCAAAACGTGCTCAGTTTTCCGTACATTATAGAGACAAAATTAGAGATTGTGCTCAGGAATAGCGGATTGCAGAGACTGGCTCACTTTACGATTTTGGAGAGTGGGCTGTTTTGAATTTGAAGCTTCTTGCCACAAAACAGCCCACGACCCGAATTTACATCGCTCTGCCGATAGCTGGTACGGCTACGCGACCGTCGGGTTAGCCTATTGTGTTTGCCTGAAGTACTCGTACGTTCCATTCACGACGCTATTGGACCCGTTTGAGCCGATCAAGAGGCCGACGCCAGTGGGACCGGAACTCAGGAATGCTGTTCGGCTCACGCTACCTATCGGGAAATAGAGTGCTCCGGTTCTGGAGAACGAGCAGGTAATGTTTGTGCCATCATCCTGCACCTTGAACCAAAGTGGGAAGCTAACGCTAGGCATTGTACCGACTATACCGGCTGAGGACGCGAAACTGTTCCAAGCGGAGCCGGTACTCCAGTTGCTGAATTCAAACCCAAATGTCGGATTGGTCGATCTGACCGACAGATCACAGGTGATTGCTTTGCCGCTGCCATCAACGAGAACGATTCCCACCTGCGCCCAGTTGGCATAGGACACCATGTCCATGGCGACGACTTTTGTAACCACGGTCCACGGTGACGATGGGACATTTTGGTAAATCGCTCGGACGTCGTTGCCGGCGCTGGGAGGGTCTTGCAAAGTGAGTAGGCTATTGCCGAGTGTGGCAGTAGCACCTCCCGCATTGAACCACGTCCAACGGGACGTATTAAGCGAATTTCCGTTGAATTCGTCGTCCAGCTGGCCTGCTGTCCCCGGTTGCGCATCCATGCCGTAATATGCTGTCGGATTGGCGGCGAAGTTAGGATTGTTCGGATCTCGCGTGCCTAGAACGTAAGTATCGTCAGAGCTCACTCCAGCTGGTCCTTGCGGGCCGGTAGGCCCTGACGGTCCCTGCGCACCCATAGGTCCAGCTGGCCCTTGCGGGCCGGTAGGCCCCGCGGGTCCCTGCGCACCCACAGGTCCAGCTGGTCCTTGCTGGCCGATGGGACCTGCAGCTCCCTGCGCACCAGGAACTCCAGCCGGCCCTACGGGTCCCGCAGGACCCTGGGGACCGGCCGGTCCTGGGAGGCCCAGGCCCTGCGGGCCTACAGGCCCCGGTGCTCCAGGCAGCCCCGCTGTAAGTATGGGAAGCAATGTCACATCAAGTTCGTTCGGCCCGGAAACAATCTCGACCGTACGAGTCTCTGAATTCCATCCCGAGTCCGGCACGAAAACGCGGACCTGATGTTTCCCGATTCGTAGGTCGGTGCGCATGGGCGTGAGTTTCCACGTTTCCGCCCCATCGATTGAAACGTGCGCCCCGGAAGGGAAAGACGTTACCTTCAATTCTGCATTCTGGTCACGGTCGTGCTCTTGCAAATCACGGCCCTGGGCATATAAATTTAAGCTTCCCGCGAAAATTGTGAGAAACACGACAGCTAGTGTCCAAGTTCGCTCTGGTTTTCGCATATAGGCTGGATTTCCTCCCTCTCAATGCGGAAACTGCAAACTATCGTCATAGTCTGTATGGCCCGAGTGGTGGGGGACAATGGTACTTCTTGGCTACTCGTCCGGAAGAGCGAGTTGCGTGGCCCATCGGCCGCCTTAGTGTGCCGAGCCTATGGCAAGTCACGCGATACCAATAACGTGCGGAACGAAAGGTTGTCGCTGCTTCCCGGGAGCCGCGCGCGATTCGAGGACGGAGTAGCGGCGGTGGAAGCTTCACTGGGCCGGGCGGCCACTCCGCATCCGCCGCTGTGGTTCGGCGCGTTGCTGGAGCTTGGCGTATTGGGTCTGGTTCTTTGGGTTCTTCTCACGAGTAAAGCGGCCTTCATTCGGGCAGAAGGGCGCTCCGGCTTCGTGATGTGCTGAATTGTCACTGGGCCGAACTCCAGGTTAAATTGCTGTTAAGGGGATTTCCCCCGCTTTTTACAGCCCGCTTCCTAGAGGCTTACTAAATTAGGACTCGTCACAGTGACAGGGCCAACCAGTCATCCACAACCCTGACGTGGCAAACATTGGTGAGCCCTATTCCGACGACCGAAGAGAGCTGCGAATGGAAACAGATAATAATGGCCCTAAGGAAACCGCATCGGAACTGTGCGAGCGAGCCGATGTGGAACAAAACCTTGAAAAACTTTTGGAATTGGCCAGTAAGCTGCAGTCGTTGATAGAGGCTAGACGGTCCTGGAAGGAGCCCTAAGCGGGGTGAGTGCGGCGAAGACCGGATCGGATCTATCAAGTATTCGAGTATCGTTTCAGACGGAAAGACGTTGATGACAACGGTTAGCAAAAGCTCGCCTGGAAATTCTGAGCCGCGCCTCGTTTTGACCTTGTGCGTTCCATCTTCGCGGAAAATGACGCGTCCGCGCCAGGCCAACAATCAAAAAAGCAATATACGAAGCGCAATCGCACGGGAAACAAGATGACTATCGGGATTGACGGATGCATTGCCCAGCTTGAAAGAGAGGGGATCGTCGTGCCCGAGCCCGTGAAGAAGACGCTTAATCTCTCAGCGGACGAACAGAAGGTCGTGAACTACTTGGCTACGTTTATGAAGGAAGGACACGACACGGACGTCCAGGACGATCATGCGTCGCTGGACGTCAATATCTCGTTCAAACGGATATCGGCGGCAATCGCTCATTCAACTGTCGCGGGCAGCGTCCTTATTCGATGTGTTGCTCACAAGCCGCGTCGACGATTGAAATTGCTGCGGCCACTATCTTTTCGTTGTGGATTGTAGCGAGCAGACCTTAATTCAACATCAGCTTGGCGTCATCCACCTTCGCAATCCGAGAGATCGATCTCAGTGTTGAGAAGCCGATCGGTTGGTCTCGCCAAGCAATCGTAGGAGATTTTGCGCCTGGGCATTGTTAGGGTCCAAACGCAGAGCCTCCTCGGCATCGCTACGCGCTGGCGCCAGATCACCCTGCTTGTAACCAATCACGGCACGATTCGCCCAGGCGCGCCCATACCCCGGCGATTGGGCGATCTCGCGATTCAGCAAAGCGAGCGCGCCATCCAGGTGGTCGGTCTGCATCAATAACGCCGCGAGGTTTACTGCTATAAAATCGTAGTTTGGGCTATTCCTGGCGCTCATATAGAGGGCCCGCTCCAGCATTTGGCCGGCGTGCTGATAATTGCCGTTCCAAGACTCTAAGAGTCCATAATTCGAGAGCGCGTCCACATCATCTGGATAGATCTGCAGTGCCCTCTGGAACTCCGCGACAGCCATTTGCGATTCCTTCTTCTCCATGTAAACGCCGCCGAGTTCGGCATGTATCCTCGCGCTTTCAGGTACTGATCGAACGTCGGCTGAAAAGAGGGTGAAGTTATCTTTCCAGTCCCTGTTGCGCGAGATGGTGCGTATACCTAGGACCGTGACTACGGCAGTTAATACTATCCAGGCTGCCATTCGCTGCCGTTGCTTCAGCCAACTCCAACTCAACGCAGCAAGGAGGCAAAATCCAGCAGAGGGGAGATACGCCAGCCGCTCACCCATGATTGTTCTAATCGGGACGAGGATATTAGCAGTGGTCGCAAAGCCAACAAGGTAAAGGCTGCCAGCTAAAGCTACAGCGATCCGGCGTTTCCAAACCGCCCATAACCAGGCGCCCGCCACGCCTAGGGATGCGAGCGCCGCCGCCCATGTGTGGCCCCAATCGAAATAGATTTTAATCTGGTTGAAGGAATAGTCACAAGAAAGGGTCGCCGGATAGATGTGAAGAGCTGCGTACTTCCATGCCACCCGCAGTCCATTGAGGATTCTCCACCCGACGGGAATTGCGGCGAGCGGGTTATCTAACCGCGTTGCTACAATTCCTTCGCCCAGGTAGTCCCCGTGAACTCTCCAGAGCAATCCCAGGTAAACCAGCGTTACTCCAACAAACAGAAAGTAATGAATACGCGGCTTCCATTCGTTGCGTGCGTAATCAGCGATCAGGATGAGGGGTAAAAAGACCGCCGCTGATTCTTTAGAGAGCAGCGCAGACAAAAAGCAGATCGCCGCGAGTAGCGGCAAATCGCGGAGGTGCAGGATCCATGCCGCAAACAAAAAACCCGCAGCAAGTAGTTCCGAGCGACCGACGATGGAGGAGACCGCTTCGGTATGAATTGGATGCACTGCAAAGAGCGCGGCAGCTGCGAATACAGTCGCGTTCCTTTCCAAGGATAAGTCCGCCTGCGTCAATGGAGCGCGTCCGGGTAACCCACTAAAGATCGTTTGCAGTAGCAAGTAGAGCAGTAGAGTAACCAACGCGTGGAGTATCACGTTGAAGAGGTGGAACCCGAACGGTTGCCCAGGGGCCAGGTTCCAATTCAAAGCCAAGGTGGCGAATGTCACAGGTCTAAAAACTTTGGTGTAGGTTTGAGGCTCAAACATTCCCTGTACGGAGGGATTCGTCACGTGCGGGTTCTCAACGATGTAATATCCATCGTCTAAGGTGAACTGGTTCGGCAGCGAGTTACCATAAGCCAGCGCCACCACTGCTAACAGCAATGCGATGCAAAGACGATCTTTCATTTCACGCAGGTCGAAGCCGCGGATCTTGCCCTGTCCACAACTTCCACGCCTCCGGAGCGCAAAATAACACAGCAAAGAAGGCGTATACGTGGATTTCTGCAAGAGCTATTGCTTAACTAAGTAACTCATACCCGTTTCCTGCCGCCGCGAAAATTGAAATGGGGCCATTCGCTTCTCAGCGGAAAGTTCAAAAAGGTAGCTTTGGCACTTCGGCTAATTGCGGGAACGCGCATCCATGAGGTTAAAATTCAGGGTAAGAGACTCCTGGGAACATTCGGCGAGCGAAAGCCAACATTGCTCGTTCATTCTGTTCTTCGCCAAGCCAGTGGTAGATCATAACCGACGCGAAGTATTCTTGCGGTCTCTCGTACTGTCCCCGCGGCTGGCGGGAGAGCGGCCCGCATATCAACGCCCAGCCGGCAAGCAAAGCCATGGCCCAATAAGCGCTTGTGCGAAATTTTCGGCGGTTTATTAGAGACCACATAATCATCAAGAAGTATGCGGTCCACGGAATGAAAAATATCATCAAGGATTGCCGGTAACGCGAAACAGCAGTCCCGAAAAGGACGCTGCTCAGAACGATCGGGAGAAAGACCCACATCCAAAGCTGAGCGTGCTCCTTGCGCGCGATACTCAGGAAAAGGCCCGCCAAAGCAATCGGAAGGATCATCCAATAACGCAACCCGAAACGCACTACCGGTGAAATATGCGCGACGAAGTAAAAGCTAAGGTTGTCCCCCGACTCATAAGGGTCAAACAAGGAAATAAATCTTAGAACTTGTAGCCGCGCCCAGCCCCGCACTCCGTCCGGATAAGAAGCTATGCTGGCCTGAATCGCTGGCCATGTCCGCCCGTGCGTTTCAGCCAAAATCCCTTGTGTTGCCGCCGGGATGGTAAATATGTAAGGACGGGCGCCGGCCGCATTGCTGGCAATAAACACTTCTGCAGCTCGGTTTGAACTGGATAGCAAGGGAGCCTTGACGACCCAATTTCGATAAACGAGAGGACAGATCGTCAACACAGTGGCGAGCGCCGTGCGGGTTACAATCCCCCAGTGGCGTCGCTTCCACGCAATGCACGCCAGCGTTATCCATACTACGGGAATCAACAGAAGATAGGTTTCCCGTGCCAAGAATCCCAGACCTAGCAAAACGCCAGCGAGCCACCCAAATAGTCGCGCGCGGCCCGAGGGCCAAACCGTGGCAGTCATTTCGGACAGCGCCCACAGCGCCGCCGCTGTGAGTAACCAGCCGATCCCGTCGCGCAGAAAAGGCCAGGAATAAGCGTAAAACGGCGCATAGAGCGCCGCCAGCCAGAACGCAATCCAACCCGCTGCACGGCTCGCCATCCGGGCAGTAAAAAGGCCGATAAAAACGCACGTTCCGATGCCCATCAGCGCCTGCAAGATGCGGAAGATGATGAGATGTTCCACGAACGGGCTCAAAAGATATGCGTAGAGAGGCGATTGCTGAAAGATTTGTTCACCGCCCCACCACTCCACCCATTGGGAATACGGCGCGATTTGTTGCATCCAGTCATTCCAAGGATGATAAGGCGCCGCATTCAACCATCCTTGCTCCCGAATGCTTCTTGCCCACATTAAGTTGGCATGCATGTCCGAATTCGGGAGAGCAACGTCCATGAATTTTAGCGTGGAGTGCTCGCAGTAAAACACGTTTGCCGTATAAAGAAGTCCTACGATCAATCCCGCAAGAGCAAAAGACCAACGGCGCGCCTTGGGCGTCGCGGCGCCCGTTCTTTCACGGACTACGAAGCGCGAAGTATCGGCTGTGCCAATTTGATCTTCTAAGCTTTGTGAGGAGTGCATTCGGTCCAAGCCGTGGTTCGGGCTAGAGTGTAGCTACATACAGCCAGTGGGCAAGGCTAAATGCTAGAAATGCTATTGGCAGGTAAGGAACAAGCGGCCGGGTGTCGCCACAACGCCGCCGTAAAGGTCAGTAATTTGGTTTTGCGCTTTAGCTTTCTTGGAGGTTAACGAGTCGTGTTCGCGCTGTCCCTGGTTCTTGTCACCACCCGGAATGAGAGGATAAGAGATTCTCCCTCCCCTGTGCCGAAATTGGCCGAATTCTGAGACTTTGCAATCGCCTTAACAGGAGCTGGCATGTGGCAGCCTCGGCTCTGAGAAATAGTTTTCCCAACAATTGCCCCGTTACTCTTTAAGGATGATGGTCACATTCTCGGGCCAGAACTCCGCAGGAGCGGCGGAGAATGGGAGTGCCCTCGCTGCCTAATAAGAGACAGGACAACCAATCGTGAGCAACATGAAAAGCCGCAAGACCCTGCTTTCCGGCGCACTGCTCCTGGTGTCTGCAGCTGCGATTGTGAAGTTGGGCGGCTCAATTTACTCGTTCAACAAGTTCCGGCGCACGCATTTGAGTGTGAGTTCGTCCGCAGTGCGGACAAGGGATCCAGTGAACTCCACGGAATTACCTGATGTCGATTTCTCCCGCCTTTCAGCGAAACAGAAACAGGAAGCACGTCAGCGTTTGAACATCGAAACTTGCACGTGCGGCTGCAAACTGACGGTGGCCGATTGCCGCCTCAATGATAGTGCTTGTCCTCTTAGCAAAACTCTCGCCGCCCAAATCGTGGACCAGGTTCGTACTAACGCCCCAACATCAACCGGTCCACCATTCAAAGCTCGGTGAACTGTACTTTCAGCCCCAGGCTCCGAGCGTGTTCTCAGCGCCAGGCGGGAATTTTCTACAAGTTATCAATAATAACGAACAATTAACTTCAGAACGGCGAGCAAAGGATCTTCAGTTACACGAGCGGATCCCTTCTGGAGATCATCGATCGTTGCAACACGAGGTCAAAGTCCACGAGCAGGAGTCTGCGAAGCTAAATTCGTTCCAAGGGCGCGATCGCTTCAACATCTTCATGAACAAGTTCAGAAGGGTTGGATGTATCAAATACAACGGCGGGTTGAAGATCCATAATTCGGTTCTTAGCATAGTCCTGCAGGACCAAAACAATCAGGGATTCGGCCTGCTTGAATTAGCGATTGTGGGTGCGACATCAAGACCTGAGAGGGTGTAGATGCCTAGAAAGTGGATGATCGCGATGGCGTCCACAGAGACGGGTAACCACATGGCGTTCACGTCGGCGAATTGCACGGTGATGTGAAGGTTCTCGACCCAGATCGAGGGATTCCTGAGCGGGACTCCGACGATTTGTCGGATGCGGAACGTCTTGGCATCCACCCAGATGTCGCCCATGAGCAGGCCCCTTTCCTTGCGCTTGGGAATGATGTGCAGCACGTACTCTGGAACCACGCCAAAGTTTTGCTGGCGAAGGAAGGTGAAATCGTAGTTGGATCGAGTGATATCGCCCCGGTGACCGTCCTTAGCGGAATCTATTTCCTGCTTCAAAATGGTGATTACGATTTTTCTGCCTCTCGGGCTGCCATCCGCTTTGGTGATTTGGAATGTTTTGGTTTCAGGAGGAGTAAAGCTGATTTGAGCGGTGACAGCCGAGACGGGCATGGGATCGTCTTTTTGGAATACCTTATATTCCCGTGTCACTTGGTAGGGCTGAGAGAGTGCTGGGTTCTGCTCCTCGGTTCGTTCCAAAGAATCGAGGATCCCATTGAGATTTGGAGAATCAGCTTCTGCTTTCTGTGCACGTAAAAAGGGACAAGCCAGTGTTGTTACGATCAGAGAAAGACCGATGACGACATGGTTAATCATTTCGACCCCGGATCGGGCTAACGATTAGAGAACGCAGAACAATCGGGTCGGCGAGTGCAGTCGCGCAAGTTGGCTCGAGCGTCCTTGTTGCCCATTTCGCTCCTGAGCGTCGCTGACGAACGTACTAAGGGCCTTTGAACTCAAGCACGCTTTCATAACCACTTTTATCTTCGCACTTTCTTTTCCGCGTCGATCAATTTGTGATTCAAGATATCAGGTCTTTTCTATTTGGATCTTCCGTGTGAACGCCTCAGAAGCACCATACGCCTTCGTAGGAAAGATAGCTCTACCCACTACGCTGTATTACGGCCCTCGCAATTGACAAATGATTCCGGACCATGCATCACCTTCACACTTCCCCAGCAACGCAGCTTCAAACCTGACAAACTATCTTCCGACGATATGACTCACGACGATATGACTCAATATCGGAGAGATAGGTAACGGGGGCCGTGGTATGAAACTTCGCGGGGTGAATGGTCGCGCGGTGTATGATCGATTGGTGGAAATGCGGTGAGGTTGCGCGACTGCTAGGGAAGCTTAATTGTGATCCATGGGAGCTGACGAATTGACCGACTTCGCAAGGCCGGAGCCGTTGCTTAGTCGCAGACCGACAAACGGCGTTCGTTTTCGTTTCCTTGCAGAAACTCGTAACTCTCAATCCGAGCTGCCACTCCAATGCGATTCACTTCTATGACCTCGGCGCGTTGAACGTATCCTTTGCAGTGGACACGGGATCGGCCATCTAAAGCGATTTCACGCGGCAGATTTATGACAATCTCAAGCGGTGAACCCTCCTCGATTTGTTTGGGCAAGAAGAAATAAATACCTCTCGCACTAACATCTCGAGACTCAGTCTTTGTCTCTGCGGTACCGGATTCAGTCATCCAGCGAACTGTCGTCGGCAGCCGCAGTGGAAATCGTTTTGCGCGACGTTCCATATATTCCCCCCAAGCACACGTTCGGCTGAGCCACCGAAGCCCCCGCGATGAGCAAGGCACATTACTTGCCAGCTATATCGCACTGATGCTAAAGAATTTGCGTTGCGCGACTGTCCAAGAAATTGCGAAAGCTTTACCCCTTTTTAAGCGTGTTCTAAAACTTTTGGACTGAAGATCGATGTCGGATTACCTGCGCAATGTGGCCCCTCAAACGGGCATTAGCATTGGACTGTTGTGCCAGTTGCCGATAATCCCGTAAATAAGGCTGCCGTAGTGGCGGTAGTACTGCAACCGGTGCGATGTCTCTGAGTGTAAGGGTTTGCAACCGGGGTCGCTAAATTCTCAGCTATTTAGAAGTCGTCGCCGCAAAACGAAGTTACTGCGCTCGACGTGACGGCCTCGTTCACATCGAAGCCGGACGGGGAACCCGTAATAGCGAAAACATCGCTGCCCGCCAGCGCGAACGTAACTTTCACATGATTTGCATCCGTCTGGTCCAAAGTGACGGTACCGAATGGACCGCTTCCGCAGCCGCTACTGCAGTTGTTCACAGTCAGCGAGTAAGTCGTAATGATATCGGCTCGGGCGGTGTTCACCGAAGCGAACCCGGCAAGAACCGCTAGCGCCACTAACCCTAGAAGCTCTCTAAGCATGATCGCCCGTTGTCCCACTTCCCGCGACACACCTAGACGGAGGACTTCACTCTTGTGTTGCTGCAATTCGAATACCAAGTTAACTAGGGTGTGAGATCTTCGGTCTGTTGCGCAACCACCTTATATTATGGACCTTGGCCGAAAGCCAAGAACCTGTTGAATCCCGTGAGAGAAAAAGACATCCGCAATGATTTGCAGCTTAGTTGCCCTCCCCTTCTGAAATGGTGGCCGAGGGGCGAACCTGAAATGAGGCTCTTAGCGACCGATTCGCCTTTGGGACGAACCTTAATACTTTTCGCTTCTGTGTTTGCGATCGCAGTCAGACCCTAGCTCCGAACTTTGCCCGCTTACAGTTGTTCAAATCGGGTTGTACAGCAAAGTAGTTTCACCGAGCA
>Ga0207022_10280_pt1 | contig 12201 bp, 9 predicted proteins | sample Alteio_BWMinCont_46_FD_153307 | JGI IMG/M metagenome (GOLD analysis project Ga0207022, IMG submission 153307) | Enriched cells from forest soil in Barre Woods Harvard Forest LTER site, Petersham, Massachusetts, United States -... | ecosystem: Environmental > Terrestrial > Soil > Temperate forest >... | reverse complement strand
ATCCTTACCAAGGGCGGAGAACAATTTATTACCCCCCTCGCCGTTTCTTCGCTTTCTGGTCAGCCCACATACAATGAATTATTCTCGCTGAAGGACGAAGTAGAGATGGGCCATATCCGCCTCTCGCGTGAGGCTGATCTCATTGTCGTCGCTCCTGCCTCCGCCGACCTCATCGCAAAAATGGCGCACGGATTCGCCGATGATCTGGCAAGCGCAACTCTGCTTGCAAGTAATAAACCGGTTCTCGTAGCCCCTGCCATGAACACGCAGATGTGGTTAAACCCGGCAACGCAGCGCAATATCGCACAACTCAAGACAGACGGCATTCATCTGGTTGATCCCACAGCCGGATCGCTGGCCTGCGGTGAAGTCGGCAGTGGTCGCATGGCCGAAGTCGAAACCATTTTGCAGGCGATCTTTTCTAAATTCCAATCATCAAACAACACCAGCACTCTACGCGCTCTGGTCACCAGCGGGCCTACCTATGAAGCGATCGACCCGGTGCGCTTCATAGGCAATCGCTCGTCAGGAAAACAAGGCCACGCTATCGCCACGGCGCTTGCTGCACAGGGCGTTGCCGTGACGCTGGTCAGTGGACCCACGGCACAGCCCGATCCGCTGGGTGTCAAAATGATCCATGTGACGTCTGCTGATGAAATGCTGAAAGCGTGTGAAAACGCACTACCCGTGGATATTGCCGTATGCGCAGCAGCAGTTGCCGATTGGCGCGTATCCCAGCCTTCTGCCCGCAAGCTCAAGAAAACCAGTGCCGGAGAGGTTCCGGAATTACATATGATTGAAAATCCAGATATCCTCGCCTACATCGCCACACATAAAACGCAGCGTCCTAAACTCGTTGTCGGTTTTGCCGCAGAAACCGAAAATGTCCAAGAAAACGCCGCTAAAAAATTGAGCAGCAAAGGTTGCGACTGGATCGTTGCCAACGAAGTCTCTGAACATAAAGCCTTCAATGCCGATGAGAACGAAGTCATGCTGCTGACCCCTCACGGTGCCGATATCTGGCCAATGCTTTCCAAGACCGAGATTGCACAGCAGCTGGTCATGAAAATTATCTCCCATCTACAGGACGTAAAATGAGCAAAGTTCAGGTTGCAGTAATGCCATTACCGCATGGCAAGGATTTACCCCTGCCTGCCTATGCCACCGCGCACAGTGCAGGTGTTGATCTGATGGCCGCCATTGATAGCGATATGATATTAAAGCCGATGGAACGCGCACTGGTGCCCACCGGCATTGCCATTGCTTTGCCAGAAGGATTTGAAGCACAGATTCGCCCCCGCTCCGGCCTTGCACTCAAACATGGGATTGCCCTCGTCAATGCACCCGGCACCATTGATGCCGACTACCGCGGCGAAATCAAAGCCCTGATTATCAATTTAGGTCAGGAAGATTTTACCATTACGCGCGGCATGCGTATCGCCCAGATGGTCATCGCGCCCGTTTCACACGTAACCTGGCAGGCCGTCACATCATTGGAAGAAACACAGCGCAGCGCTGGTGGTTTTGGATCAACTGGAACGCATCACAGCGACCAACGGACAGCAACGGGAACCAAGTAGCCATGATGCTCTCCAAAAAACTTTTTTACGCCGTCGAAGCCGTTCTCTTCATCGCCTATAATAGCGGGAACGGTCCCATCAGTGGCCGCGATATTGCTGCTAAACAGGGGCTGCCACCGCGCTACCTTGAACAATTGATGCAACGGTTAGTACGCAATGGAATTCTGCGCGGCGTGCGCGGCCCACATGGCGGATATGTACTCGCGAAAGAACGCCGGCGCATCAGTGTGTATGACATCTGCGCTGCACTTGAAGAAACCGACGAGACCAACCTGGGCGACTATGAAGGCACACCGCTAGGTAAGCAGATTGTCATGCCGGTATGGGAGCACGCTTACCAACAGACGATGGATCACTTGAAACAGGTTAACCTGGCAACACTCTGCGAACAAGCGCTCGCGCAGAGCATTCGAAAAGAAGGCGCGGAAAAAATGGATTTTGCAATCTAACGAAAGGATTTATTATGACCACTGCTACCGCTAAACTCGCTCCCGCTGAACTCGATAAACCCGGTCGTGGACGCGTCTATAACAGCATCTTGGAAACCATCGGCAATACGCCGCTCATCCGCCTGCACCGCATTGCAGAAGAAGCTGGGTGCGTTGCTGACGTATTGGTAAAAGCCGAGTTCTTCAATCCACTCTCTTCGGTGAAAGACCGCATCGCCTTTTCGATGGTCGAAGCCGCCGAAAAAGCCGGAAAGATCGGCCCGGATACCGTGCTGGTGGAAGCAACGTCAGGCAACACCGGCATCGCGCTCGCGTTTGTGTGTGCTGCCAAAGGCTATCGCCTGATCCTCACCATGCCAGAAAGCATGTCCCTGGAACGCCGAAAAATGCTGAAATTCCTCGGTGCTGAACTCGAACTCACACCCGCTGCCAAAGGTATGCGTGGTGCGATCGAACGTGCGGAAGAAATCCTCGCCGGCAACCCGAAAGCACAGCTGGTACAGCAATTCAAAAATCTCGCGAACCCAGAAATTCACCGCCGCACCACCGGCGAAGAAGTCTGGGCAGACACGGGTGGCAAAGTGGATGTATTTATCACCGGTGTTGGCACCGGCGGTACACTCACCGGCACCGCGCAAGTGCTCAAGAATCGCAAGCCAAGCGTCAAAATTATCGCCGTTGAACCCGAAGACAGCCCAGTACTTTCCGGTGGAAAGCCTGGACCGCACAAGATCCAGGGCATCGGTGCAGGCTTCATTCCCGATATTCTGCAACGTGACCTGATTGACGAAATCATTACCATCGGTAATGAAACCTCGTTCGTCACTTCGCGTAAATTGGCGAAGCTGGAAGGTTTGGCCGTAGGCATTTCCTCCGGTGCAACGATTGCTGCTGCGCTTGAAGTTGGGGCGCGTCCGGAAATGAAAGGCAAGACCATCGTGGTGATTGCCGCATCGAGTGCAGAGCGTTACCTCAGTACGGATCTGTTTGCGGAGTAGGTCGCTTGTCTTTGGCTGAAAGCCAATTACGACGCTATGCCCGCCATATCGTACTGCCTGAAATCGGCGAGGAAGGGCAACAACTCCTCCTCGCCGCTTCGGTGCTCGTGGTCGGCGCGGGCGGTCTGGGTAGCAGTGCCATTGGTTATCTTGCTGCGGCAGGGATTGGCCGCATCACTATCGTCGAACCGGACCGGGTGGAACTCTCCAATCTACAGCGCCAGATCCTGTTTGAAACGGCGGATATAGGAAGATCCAAGGCGGAGGCCGCCCGTGACCGGCTGGAAGAAATCAATCCCGATTGCCGGGTTGAAATTTTTTCGCAGCGCCTTGAACCGGATAACGCTCGTTCGCTTGTACAAAAGGCGGATATCATCCTTGATGGCAGCGATAATTTTGCTACGCGCTTTGCCGTGCATGACGCGTGTTTTCATGAAAGGAAGCCTTTGGTTTCAGCCGCCATCAGTGGGTTTTCCGCCCAACTCTCTACCTTCAAAGCCTATCTTGGTGCACCGCATCCCTGCTATCGCTGCTTCATCCCGCAGACGCCCGAACGCGAAATCACCTGCCAGCAGGAAGGTATCGTTGGCCCACTCGCCGGAATCATGGGCGCACAGCAGGCACTGGAAACGATCAAAGAATTATTGAGCATCGGAACTTCCCTGTCAGGTGCGATTGTGCAGTTTGATGCCCTGACGCAGGAAACACGAAAAATCCTCCTGCGGCGCGATCCTGCCTGCCCGCTGTGCGGTACGTATTAAACCTTCTTGCCAGAAACAACGGTACGGTTTACTGATGAGTTCATGCGATTAAACTCTGTTTTCTGTTTTTTGACCTTAGGATTCATTGCGCTCACCGCACCGGCTACCGCTGCGCCTGATCATGGTTCGGGCCTGCCAGTGCCGCGTTTTGTTACCCTGAAAAATGACGATATCAATGTGCGTACCGGCCCCGGTACACGCTACCCGATTCAATGGGTGTATCACCGCGCCGGTATGCCAGTGGAAGTCATTGAAGAATACGATGTGTGGCGTCGTATTCGCGACATTGACAGTACAGTCGGCTGGGTTCACAAATCCATGCTGGACGGCAAACGCAGTGTGATGATCAAGAGCAAGGATGCGCGCATTATTCGCCGTGACCCGGAAGACAAGGCAAAACCAATCCTCAAAGCAGAACCCCTTGTCACCGCCCATTTGGTTGAATGCCAGACGCAATGGTGCCGTATCCAGATTTCCGGGCGTAAAGGCTGGATCGAGAAACAGTATATCTGGGGCGTTTATCCCAGTGAAATCATTGAATAGGATCAACGCATGACCATCAAACAAAAGCCGATTTCACTTGATGAATTCAAGAAAAAACGCAAACCCATCCGTAACATCAATAAGGAAATCATCGAAAAGCAAAGCAAGCTTGATCGCCTTGCGCTCTATATTACTGAAAAAGTGGGAACCATCGGTTTTTTCCTGATCATTTTTGTATGGACGGCCATCTGGCTCGGCTGGAATTTACTGGCACCCGTGAAGTACCAATTCGACCCGCCGATGGGCTTTGTACTGTGGCTTTTTATCTCCAACCTGATCCAAATATTATTGATGCCCCTCATCATGGTCGGACAGAACATTCAGGGCAAACATGCCGATGCCAGAGCGGAAAATGATTTAGAAATCAATGTGAAAGCAGAACAGGAAATCGAAGTTGTCCTGCACCATCTCGAATACCAAAATGAGCTGCTGATGGCCATGATGGAGAAAATGGGCCTAACCCTCAATGAGGTATTATCCGATAAAAAACCTTAGAATATACAGTGTTATAAAGGTTAAAAGTTAGCACTTGCAAAGCGGTGGGAAATGCCTATTATCCGCTTCCTTATTTTGAGTTTTTTGTTACATAGGCAAAAGTTAGCGGGCGTAGCTCAGGGGTAGAGTGCAACCTTGCCAAGGTTGATGTCGAGGGTTCGAATCCCTTCGCCCGCTCCATGCTTCAAACATGGAGTTTTCCATCAGTAAGTTACTGATATTTGTTGCCTTCTAAAGTGGACAGGTGGTACTCTCTAATCATCAACTTTATTTCCTTTGATGAACCACCGCAACGTGACTCACGCCTCCCCAAAGTACCGCCCGTATATTGATGGGCTGCGCGGCGTAGCCATTATCTACACCGTTGGTTATCATGCCTTTCCAACGCACGTAACGGGCGGGTTTATCGGAGTTGATATTTTCTTCGTCATCTCCGGCTTTCTCATCTCCGGCATTATTTTTGATGCGTTGGAAAAAGGCATATTCAGCTTTAGTAAGTTTTACGCACGCCGCATCCGACGTATTTTTCCAACGATGCTCCTGATGTTAATCAGCCTTTATGTGGCGGGATGGAGCATCTTGCCTAGCAGCATGTTCGAGCAGCTCGGTAAGTATGTAGCCGCCGGTGTCGGCTTTGCAGTCAACTTTGTGCTGTGGAAGGAGGTGGGGTATTTTGACCCTGCCGCCGAAACAAAACCACTTCTGCATTTATGGTCCTTAGGGATCGAGGAGCAATTCTACATCCTGTGGCCAGCGCTACTGGTTCTGGCATGGAGGTTTCGACTGAACGTATTGGCAATGATCGCGCTGATCGTGACGGCATCTTTCGCGGCCAATGTGATGATCATGAATACAGATCAGCCTCTTGCTTTCTATTGTCCGCTGACGCGATTATGGGAGTTGCTGATGGGTGCGGGTCTGGCCTACATCAATTTACGGTGGCCCGAACGGTTCAAACGATATGCCAATGTGCAATCGTTGGTAGGAGGCATCTTCCTGGCCATTGCCGTAGAGGTATTAAACGCACAAAGCCAGTTCCCGGGGTGGTGGGCGCTACTTCCCATCGCCGGTACTCTTTTGATTATTTCGGCCGGAGAGAGAGCATGGATCAACCGCAGGGTTCTCAGTAATCGCATTATGGTCTGGGTGGGGTTAATCAGCTATCCGCTATATATGTGGCATTGGCCACTGTTATCCTATGTATGGGTTATGGCGAATGGAAAACCCTCCTACAGCGCAACGAGCGCTGCCGTGAGCATTTCAGTCATCCTTGCCGGGCTGACGTATCATTTGCTGGAACGTAATCTGCGATTCAATAAACATCGCTTGGTCGTCCCTGGACTTCTTGTTTCCGCAATGGCGGTATTTATCTTAGGCCTGGTTACCTATGGAGGGTTTATCCCACCTAAACTGGCGTCATCGCAATTGGAAGTGGCCGCGAAGTCTAAAGTACCGGTCAAGCCTCGAATACCTTTTAAGCCTGAACAGCCTGTTAAGCCTCAAGTACCTACCGCACCTCAAGTGCCTGCCGTGTCGAGTGAAATGCCTGTCAAAGCTAGTGAAACGGCTATCAAGGCTAGTGACGACTTTACCAAGACTACCGAAGCGCTTGTCAGGACAAGCAAAGGGCTTGTTGAGACTGATGAAGAGTTTATCAAACATAAGGAAGTCATTGCCAGGTCTGGCGGCGATTGGGAATTTGGTACTGGAGCTGCCGAGCAATTTTTTGTGGGTGGATTCCCCCGATATATTATACACGCATCATCAGCCAAGAAAACTTTGTTTATAGGCGATTCGCACATGGAGCAGTATTGGTCGCGAATTTACAAGGTTGTGACGGAGCATCCAAAGGAGTCTAATTCCGCATTGTTTGCTACACTGGGCGCATGCCCCCCCATACCTCATATTATTGGTCAAGGTGACCCACCGTGCCAGCCGATAATTGCCACATATAAAACATTTGCTCTTCGCGATGATGTCGATACGGTGGTCATTGCAGCCTACTGGAAGCGCTATTTTACTAATTATGGAGCTAACCCCTATGGGGTGGATGAGGAGTACAGCAATGAGTCATATCGAACGCAAGGCGGAATTGCTTTAGGCTTGTACGCATTGGAAGATTTTCTCGGTTCTATACCATCGGGCAAGCGGGTCTTTCTGGTGCTTGATAATCCTTATGACTGGTCATTTCGTTCTTTGTATACTGATAGAGAAACGTTTTACAAAGATACCGCAGCAAGGCCACGCAAGGAATTCGAGGATGAAATCATCAACGGAATAAATCTCAGGGATAATCTGAAGAATATTGCAGCATGTGTGGGTGCTGCTGTGATAGAGCCGCTCGACAGTTTATGCCCGCAAGGTATGTGTCCTGCCTTCCGATCGGATGGAGGCCCTGTTTATAAGGACGACAACCATATAGCTGCTTCGTATTGCCGTGATTTCTGTGATTATATGGACATCACGGTTACACCCAACACAGTTGTCCAAGCGGTTTCTGAAACAGCAACTACGGAACAGCCCGTTGCCACAGCAACTGATTCTGGCCACGTGTCGTCACAAATGGAAGTGGCTGTAAAGCCTGAAGTGGTTGCCAGATCTAACGATAAGTTTGTCCAGCCTAGCAAAGGACTGGCAAAGCCTAGCGAAGTACTGGCAAAGGCTAGTGAGGTGCTTGCGAAGTTTAGTGAGGTGCTTGCGAAGTTTAATAAAATGCCCATCAAGTCTAATGGAGAATTTGCCGGAGCTAGCGTCGTGTTTGCCAAGTCTAGTGAAGAGCTTGCCATGTCTAGTGAAGTGATTTCCAAGTCGAATGAACTTCATATCAATTTAAGTGAAGAGCTTGCCACAGCCAGCAAAGAGTTTGCCAGGTTAAGTCAAGAGTCTGCCATGTCTAATAAGGAGTTTGCTACAGCCAGCAAAGAACTTGCCGTGTATAGTGAAGTGCTTGCCATGTATAGTGAAGTGCTTGCCACATCCGGTGAAGCACCTGTCACATCTGGTGAAGTACCTATCACATCTGGTGAAGTACCTGTCACATCTAGTGAAGTGCATATCACGCCTGATGAAGAGTATGCCAAGCATCTGGATGTGTTTTCAAAGTCTGCTGCCGATTGGGATTATGGTGGTGGCAATGCTGTGCATACTAACGTAAATGGCCTAGAACTAGTTATGAAACATGCATCAGCCAAAACAACGTTGTTTATAGGCGATTCGCACACGCAGCATTATTGGTCGCGAATTGAAAAATTATTAAAAGAACATCCCAATACATATAATTCCGCATTATTTGCGGCAGTGGCCGGATGCTCCCCCATACCTCATATTATGGTGCAAAATATTATTGGTCAAATTGACCCCTCATACTGCCAGCAGATAATTAATGTATATAAACAACTTGCTCTTCGCGACGATGTCGATACGGTGGTCATTTCGGCCATGTGGACGCGTTACTTTTCTGCTTATGGATCTGAACACTATCAGGTGGATAAAGAGTTCAGTCAGGAGCCGTATCGATCACAAAACGGGATTGCTAAAGGTATGAGTGGGTTGGAAGAGTTGCTCAGGTCTCTACCCTCAAACAAGAGGGTATTTCTGGTGCTTGATAATCCCACCAGGCCGTTTTCCGCTTTGTATCCAGACAAAGACGCATTTCTCAATGCCACGGCAGCAAAGCCGCGCAGTGAATTCGAGAAAGAAATCTACGGAGTGAATATAAACAATAGCCTGAAAGTTATGGCAGCACGTTTTGGGGCTGTTGTGATAGATCCGCTCGACAGCTTATGCCCGCAAGGCATGTGTCCTGTCTTCCGACCAGATGGAGGCCCGGTTTATAAGGACGACAACCATATCGCTGCTTCGTATTGCCGCGATTTCTGTGATTATATGGACGTCACGGTTCAACCACGAAGTCAGTGATCTATTGCCTCGTCCTCAGCACAATATTTATTTATTTGCTTCCGCACGTTTTTATTGTTGAGAGCGTATTAGTATTAATGGCACGTGTCCATCGTGTTTATTATCACTAATAACCATGCTGTTAACGTATTATTAACAATTATTCCGCTATATTTTTTTCGTAATATTCATGGGGAGTTATGTAAGCATGAAAAGTTCCGTAGTTTATCGTCAGATCCTCCGCAAGAAGGGCAATCTTCTTAGAGAACCCATTGAAGGCACATCAACGGAACAGAAAAAAGGGTTTACCCTGATCGAATTGTCGATCGTATTGGTAATTATCGGTTTGATCGTAGCTGGGGTGCTCACCGGACAGGATTTAATTTTGGCAGCGAAGATTCGTGCTACGACGAGTCAGTATGTAAGTTACAATACGGCGGCCAACGCATTCCTCAACAAGTACAACAGCCTCCCAGGTGACCTTCCTGCTTCTACTGCTGAGGCATTTGGTTTTTCTTACGGGTCTGGTGCCGCTGGCCAAGGTGACGGAGACGGGCTCATCAGTGGTACAGCGTCGATGGCCACCGAAGAAGGAGTGTTGTTCTGGGCGCACCTGTATCAGGCAAACCTGATCCCTAACGCGTTGACCATGGCACCGGTCGGAACATATGCCGCAGCGGACATTGCTTTACCTGTCAGCATTGCTGCCGCATTTCCGCTTGCTAAACTCGGCGGTGGTAATTACTTTTGGGCCGGAAGCAATATAGATGGGTTCAACTATTATGGGCTAAGTGCTCTCTTGACCTTTAATGCGTCAACTACAGCCAACAATCTCACTGTGAATGCCGGTCTCTCTCCAATTATGGCATATGATATGGACGTGAAGATTGATGATGGTATTCCCAATACTGGTATCGTGCAATCCATTGGTACATCCCTTCCCGCACAAACCATATCCAGTTTTGCTGAAGGTGGGTCTCTTAATTCGTGTACTAGCCAAGCTGGTGCTGCTTACAGCGCCAATAGTACGACAACGGCGCAGGCACCTTCCTGTAATATCCGGTTGCGCTTTAACTAGGTTTTTAGCGTACAGCGTAATATTCCCAGACAGCTTAGTTGGGTATTTGTTGAATTTGTATGTAGCTTTGAAGCGGTTTAATGGAAGGATGCGTTGATGCGGATTGTTCTGGGAATGGGAACGGGACAATGCGGCTTTGAGGTCTTGATCGAAATCTTGCAGAATCAGGCAGATGTACGCATTACCTTGGAACAACCGCCGATCCTGCCCTGGCAAAGAGAGCCTACACATCCTGGCATCCGCGAACGGATCGCACGCTGGAAAGCGACAGCCTCTGAGCGGATTGTTGGTGATGTTGCTTGCTTCTATCTTCCTTATGTCGAAGAAGCGATTCAGTGTGAGCCTGACATTCGGATCATTTGCATGAAACGTCCGCGCAAAGAAGTCATTGCTGGATATTGCCGACAACTCGATGCGATCTGTAAAATTCCAACAAACCACTGGTCCGAAACACCACCTGCTGGTTGGTATCACGATCCATTATGGACCAGGTCGTTCCCCCAATTCCCAAGTTCAGATCGCAAAAAGGCGATCGGGCAGTATTGGGATGAATACTATCGACGAGCCGATGAACTCGCTCGGCAATTTCCTTCATGCATTCTGGTGATTGACCCTGACGAATTGACCGAAACGGCGGGTGTACAGAAAATTTTAACATTTGTTGGAATTCCAAACGACGCTCAAAATCTGACCGTTGGTCGAAGTCAAGATCCGTCGGTCACCCCCCCGAAACCGCTGCCCCCGAAGCCGCGCGACCCCATGGATCCGCAAAAGTGTGTCGTTCTTGTTCCATTCAATGGGATGATCCATCCCGAATGCGAGCGCGGATTAAAAGAACTCGAACGGCGTGGATACCCCGTTTGGCGTACTCCCGGTTACGCAGCAATCGATTTAGCCCGGTGCCAATTAGCCACGGATGCTCTGCTTGATGGTTTTGAAGAGACCTTGTGGATCGATTCCGATATTGGATTTGATCCAGATGATGTCACGTTGCTCCGATTGCATATGCTACCGATCGTTTGCGGAGTCTATGTGAAAAAAGGAGAGAAGGCGCTGACATGCGAAATGATTCCCAGCACACAGAACATCCAATTTGGTGAAACTGGAGGGCTGGTGGAATTATTATATGCTGCAACGGGATTCTTGCTCATTCGACGAGAAGTCTACCTAGGAATCCAGAAACACCTAAAACTACCGACGTGCAACGAACTATTTGGCAAGCCATTATTGCCGTTCTTTATGCCAATGATCCGTCCGCATGACGACGGGCATTGGTACCTGGGCGAGGATTTTGCGTTCAGCGAACGAGCTCGCCAATCGGGCTTCAAAATCTATGCTGATTCAAGCATCCGCTTGTGGCACATCGGGTGGTACCGCTACGGCTGGGAAGATGCCGGAATCGATCGCGAACGTTTTACTTCTTTCAACCTGAGTTTTGGAACGGATAAGAAGGATGCGACAAGTTGATGTTGTCTAAATTTTCTTCCACTGCCAGAGGCTAAATTCATTCCTGCGAGCTGAAAAGGTCTTTGCAACTTTTAATGCTTACACTATGGTGCTGAACAGCCTCGACATCGCACTTTGTGGTCAAGGAATTATGGTGTGTGTTGAAAGGACAAAATTCTGTGCGTTTCTTACTCGACCCCGCATACTACCAAAAGATGCAGCTACGCGAAGATCACACACCGGATTGTTATGTGCGTCCGAACGAATACCTGCACCATCTCTATATCGACGGCGTTAAATATACCGTGGTTGATGCTCTGAACGAGTGCATTCAGGAAGCCGAGGCCAAGCAGGATGTTGAAGCCTTGCGGCACCTGTCACTGCATAAGAAGCAGTTCGATAAGATGTATGAGGAAGCCAAACTAAATAATACCCTGCAGGACTCCGAGGTACTGGGTGAACCACCCCCATCACATGAGGAAAACGGAGGAATTACACTCCAGAACCTTTTTGTGCCGCAGCCACCCAAGAGCTTTGACGAAATAGGCCTGCCGCTACCGATGCTGTTCGATTTCATCCTGCGTACCATCTACAACCGTGGGCGGCTCGCTGGGATCGATATTGCCTCCGAGATGCACGTACCCTTTCAGGCCATCAATCCTGTTCTGGCGCAAATGCGTAAACAGCTACTGGTCGATGTGGTCGGTCAGAAAAATGATGGCGGCGTAGGTGATGCCTCCCTTGAGTATGAGATCAAGCCCCCCAAGGGTGCGATGGCTCTGGAAGATGCCCTCAAGAGAACCGAATATGTGGGGCCACTACCCATTGCTTTCAGCGATTATGTAAAATCGGTCAAGATTCAAACGATCAAAAATATTATTGTGACACGACGCAATATTCAGCAGGCCTTTGCCGACCTGATTATTACGGATACCGTCTTCAACGAGATTGGAC
>Ga0207022_10279_pt1 | contig 12269 bp, 7 predicted proteins | sample Alteio_BWMinCont_46_FD_153307 | JGI IMG/M metagenome (GOLD analysis project Ga0207022, IMG submission 153307) | Enriched cells from forest soil in Barre Woods Harvard Forest LTER site, Petersham, Massachusetts, United States -... | ecosystem: Environmental > Terrestrial > Soil > Temperate forest >... | reverse complement strand
CGAATTTTCGTCTGCGGGCTTTTCGTCCACGGGGGGCCCGAAAAGCTACGTTGTCAACGTGTTTCCGCCCGCGGGCGCCACGTACCTGGTTTCCCAGACGACGGTGCCCGTCTCTTACGCGGCGGCTCAGCAGGTTGACGTGCAGCTTCAGCGCGGCGTGCTGGTCCGCGGCCGGGTGACGGAAACCGTGACAGGGAATCCTGTCGTCGGGGCGCGAGTGCAGTTCACCGCCCGGCGCTCCCATATCGCAAGCAGTATCGAACCCTCGCGTCTCGACACGGCGATCACGGGCGCAGACGGAGCCTTTGAACAGCCGGTTCCTGCGGAGCCTGGACACCTGCTTGTTCTCGGTCCCACACGGGACTACATCCGCGTCGAAACGTCGGTTCAAGAGACGCAAACCGCGGGCGGCCCGGGCCGGGAGCGCTATTACGCCGACGCCGTCGTCCCCGTCGATCTCAAACCTCACGCGGGAGAGCAGTTCGTAGAGATCAAGCTCCGCAAGGGGGTGCGTTTGAAGGGACGAGTCGTCGGCCCGGATGACAAACCGGTCTCGGAATTCGTGTTGTTTTCTCGTCAACACCTGGTCTCCGGGTATTCGTACAATTACGGCTCGGGGAACTTTCTCGATTGCCGTAACGGGGAATTCGAGATTCCCGGTTGCGACCCCGACAAGACCCACCTGGTCTACCTCTACGATCGGGCCAACCGCCGTGGTGCGACTGCGGAGCTGACGAAACGACACGAGCGCGAACCGGCCGTCGTCCGTCTCGAGCCGTGCGGTTCGGCTGAAGCCAGGCTGGTGGACGCCGATCGCAAACCGCGCGCCGACTATCGACAGCAGTTCCACTGTGTTTTGACGGACGGCGCTCCACGTCGCGTCTATCTCGGTGACCGGCAGGATTATCCGCTGGAAGCGGACCTGATCTACGTCTTCTGGCTTGACCCCGAAGCCTTCCGCGGCGGGCTCAAGACAGACGGCGAAGGACGGATCGTGTTTCCACTCCTCATTCCCGATGCCAAGTACATGATTCACTGGGCGCCTAAGGACATCAGCGACAATGCCCCGTGGCCGCACGTCGTGTTCACGGTGCGCGCCGGCGAAAAAAAGGACCTGGGAGAGATCGTCATCGAAGGCAGGTCGCGGTAGACGATGGGCCAGGCCATCCGTGGGATTATTTTGATTTGGTTTCGGCCGAAGCCCGCAACCAAAGAGTAGGGTGGGTCGAGTCTTTACGAGGCCCATCGGCGTCGCAGGCGCGGTGGGCCTCGTAAAGACTCGACCCACCCTACACACGACTTGCTACGTGGAAAATGCTCGCGGCTTTGCAACAAATCGACGGATAGTAATACGACCCAAATGCAACCGCGCGACGTAATTCCGATTCGCATGACCGAGGGGAGTAACCGTGATGTGTGCCGCCGGATCCGCCTGGGAACCGTTTCGACCCACCGACAACGAACCCTGGGATTTAAAGAAGGTCGCGCATTTGCACCGCCGCGCGGGATTCGGCGCGTCCTGGAGCGAGCTGCAGCGCGACTTGAAAGAGGGCCCCGAAGCCGCGTTGGGACGGCTGCTCAACCCGGGCGAGGAAAGTGCCGAGCTGCGGGAGGTGCTGGCTGCCTTGCAAAAGGGGGTGGCCGACGCGGCCGACAAAGACGAGCGGCTGCCCGCCTGTTGGCTCTTTCGCATCTTGTTTCATCCCGACGCGCTGCGGGAAAAGATGACCCTGTTCTGGCACGGCCATTTCGCCACGAGCAACGAGAAAGTCCGCAGCGAAACGCTGATGCTCCAGCAGAATGAACTGCTGCGAAAACACGCGCTCGGCGAATTTTCGAGCCTGCTAGACGGCATTCTGGTCGACCCGGCCATGCTGATCTGGCTCGACGGGGCCAATAGCCCCAAAGAAAGGCCCAACGAGAATCTCGCCCGCGAGGATCTGGAATTGTTCACGCTCGGCGTGGGGAATTACACCGAAGCCGATATCCGCGCAGCGGCGCGGACACTTACCGGTTGGGCGCAGGAGGCAAGGTCCTACGGCACTGCGCAGTTCCGGTTTGATCCGCAGAAGTTCGATGACGGGCTTAAGACATTTCTCGGCAGCAGCGGACCGTGGGGCCGGGCTGATGTCATCCGCATCACGCTCGAGCAGCCCGCCTGCGCCGGGTTTCTCTGCCGCAAGCTCTATCGCCAGTTCATTCGCGACGACGGCGAGCCCGCGCCCGAACTGATCGAGCCGCTGGCCCAGGAGCTGCGCGCGCATGACTACTCGATACGGCATGTCGTGGAAATCATCCTTCGTTCACGGCATTTTTTTGCCGACGCGAACCGCCGGCAACGGATCGCTGGGCCGGTGGAGCTGAGCGCAGGCATCCTTCGCGCGCTCGACGTGCCGCGGGCCGATATTCGACTGCTGCCGCTGGCGGAGGCGTGCCGGTCGCAGGGGCAGCAGTTGTTCTATCCGCCGAACGTCGCCGGCTGGGCCGCGGGAAAGCGCTGGATCACGAGCACGAATGTCGTCGAACGGACGAACTGGCTGTCCGACGTGATCTGGGGCAACCCCGAATATGATCTGCCGCCGTTCGATCCGATCGCGTGGGCCCAGCGCGGCGGTGTGGCTATGCACGACGCCTGTCCGGCGTTGGTCGAACTCTTGCTGCAAGGCGAATTGTCGCTCGAAGCCAGGGAGCTCGCATCAGCCGTCGCGAGAGGGGCCGACGCCGACGGCCTGCGCAAAGCCATTCAAATCCTCGTCCATTGTCCGGAATTCCAGCTTGTCTGAAGGGAGATCCTCTCATGCCCATAACTCGTCGCGACTGTCTGCGGATTGGTCTCGGATCGTCAGCCGTATTGGCGTGCGGCAACGCCATTCCCGCGTTTCTGGCTCGATCGGCCCACGCTTTGGACGCCGAGAACGCTTCCAGACCGGAACGCATTCTGGTGGTCGTCGAGCTGGACGGAGGCAACGACGGGCTTAATACCGTCGTCCCTCACATCGACGACGCCTATTACCGCAATCGTCCGCAGCTTAACGTCGCGGCGAAATCGGTGCTCAAGATCGACGACCGCATCGGCTTGGCTCCGCAGTTGCAAGGCTTCGCTGACTTGCTGGAGCGCAAGCAGCTTGCCGTCGTGCAAAGCGTGGGCTACCCGAACACGTCGCGATCGCACTTTCAAAGCATGTCGATCTGGCAGTCGGGCCGGCTGGATGCCACGCTGGCGACGGAGGGCTGGCTCAGCCGATACATGGACGTGAAAGCTCCAGCCGGCACGCTCGATTCGCCGGCGATCCACGTCGATGATGGAAAGTTGGCGCTGGCCCTTTCCGGGGGGGAATTCCAGGCGCCGACCGTGAATAGACTGGAGCGGCTCGAGCGGCGGCTGGGCGTTTCATCCGCCGCCGGCGCCGAAGAGCAGCGCACCCAACTCGACTTCGTTCTTGGCCAGCAGCGGGGCGATCCCGGTTCGCCGTTGCGATTCGTGCAGCAGAGCACGCTGGTTTCATTCGCCAGCAGCCAGCGGCTGCGCGAGATGATCCGCATGGCGAAATCGGCCCCGGCCGTGTACCCGGGCTATGGTCTGGCCGAGCGCTTGAAGCTGATTGCGCAGCTTGTCAAGGCGCGTCTGAACACGGTTATCTATTACACGCGCCTGGGCGGCTTCGATACGCACGTCAACCAGCTCGGGCGGCATCGGAACCTGTTGGCCGAATTGGGTGGGTCGGTGCGGGCGTTTTTCGACGACCTGGGAAAAGCCGGCGAGGCGGATCGAGTCTTGATGCTGGTGTTTTCCGAATTCGGCCGCCGCCTCGAGGAGAACGCGGGAGCGGGGACCGATCATGGGACGGCGGGCCCGGTATTTGTGGTCGGGCCGGCAGTTCGCTCCGGACTTCACGGCCCATATCCCAATCTTGTGGACCTCGACGACGGCGATCCGCGGCACGCCATCGACTTCCGTCAGGTCTACGCCACGGTCCTGGAGAAGTGGTTGAGCTGCCCCGCGACTAACGTGCTGCCCCAGGCCTTCGAGCTGTTGCCGATTCTTTAAGTATCGTTCGGCGGGGCATTCTAAGTTGGCGAGTGGGGGGAGGGCACTGACCCTACAGACGGTCCGAGCCGGATGGGTGAACACATCGAATCGTCTTGATGGCTGCGGCTCTGCTGATTCTACAGAATCCATTTTAAATTCTGTAGAACTTGCTTGACGGTCTGGCAGCCAGGCGATATCGTGAAAGTGGCTTACTTGATCCTCCTGTTCGAGGGAAAGAAGCCACCACCCCTTCGAATTGATTGCATGCCAAATTCTCATCAACCACAACCGGCGAAACGCGATCATGGGCTCTTGCGCCAGAAGATCGTCGAACAACTGCTGGCCGAGGTTTTTCGCGGCAGGCTCACGGCAGGACGCCATCTGGTCACGCAAGAGCTGGCCGAACGGTTCGATGTCAGTCACACGCCGATCCGCGAGGCGCTCATCGCCCTGGCCGGCATCGGCATTATCGATCTGGTCCCCAATTGCGGTGCCGTCGTCCGCCGGGTCACGAGCCGCGAAGTCATCGAAGTCATGCAGGTGCGACGGGCCCTCGAATGCGAGGCCGTGCGGCTTGCCTGCGGTCGAATCGACCTTGGCGAACTGCAACGGCTGGCCGCCGACCTGACAAAGCTGGCCGAAGCGAAGCAGCCTTACCCAACCCGCCTCATCGAACAATCGCGGAACATCGACAGCCGCTTGCACGATTTGATCGCCAATTCGTGCGGCAACCGATTTCTCGCCAATGAGTTGAACCGGTTGAAGATCCTGTTCCGGGCCTTTCGCGACGTGTCGTATACGCAGGACAAGGCGAGAAATGATTTGCGACGGTTAGCCGTCGAGGCCCGCGAACATCTGGCGATCGTCGAGGCACTCTGCGCGGGGGACCGGAAGGGAGCCCGGAGGGCTATGTTGCAGCATTTGCAGGGAGGGATGAAATACTGGGCCCGGGCGCTGCCCGACCCGTCGGATGTTTCGCCATTGGAAGAACATCATCGCCGGTTGAAGCGAAACGGGGTCAAGCGACACGCGGAAATCCGCAACGGAGCGACGAAATGATTCGGGGAGCAAGCGCAATTGTACGAGGAAAAAGGAATGCAGAGGCTCCGCGTCGCGAATCATTGCGGCGCCGCATCCGCGCGAAACGCGAGGCAGAGCCAGGGAACGAGAGCCCGGGCAAGCTGGCAGCTTGCTGCTACGTGGCGGCTGTACTGCTGGCGACAGCGGCGCCTTGCCCGGCTGCCGACAAGCTGGAATATAACCGCGACATCCGGCCGATTCTGGCGGACAACTGTTTCGCCTGCCATGGCGCCGACAGCGCGTCGCGCAAGGCCGATTTGCGGCTCGATCAGCGTGACCAGGCGCTCAAGGCCGAGGCGATCGTTCCGGGCGATCCGACGGCAAGCGAAATGATCCGCCGGATCGACACTGCCGACGCGGCCGAGCAGATGCCCCCTCCGGCGACGAAGAAGACGTTGACGAAAGAGCAAAAAGACTCTCTGCGACGCTGGGTGCAGGAAGGAGCCGAATATCAACCGCACTGGTCGCTTCTGGCTCCTGTGCGACCGCAGCCGCCGCCGGTCAATGAGCGAGAAGGCAAGAACCAGGCTTGGATCAAGAATTCAATCGACCAATTTGTGCTCGCGAAGCTCGAAGAGCGGGGGCTTTCCCCGGCTCCCGAAGCCGATCGCCGTACGCTGGCGCGCCGCTTGAGTCTCGATCTGACGGGATTGCCTCCTGAACCGGCGGAAGTCGAGGCGTTCGTCAACGATAATTCACCCGACGCTTATTCGCGGCTGGTCGATCATTTTCTGGATTCGCCGCAGTGGGGCGAGCATCGGGGCCGCTACTGGCTTGACGCCGCCCGGTACGCCGACACGCACGGCATTCACTTCGATAATTTCCGCGAGATCTGGTCGTATCGCGAGTGGGTGATCAAAGCCTTCAATCGGAACCTGCCCTTTGACCAGTTCACGATCGAACAGCTTGCCGGCGATCTGCTGCCCAGCCGCACGCTTGACCAGGTGGTGGCCTCGGGCTTCAACCGCTGCAATATCACGACCAACGAAGGCGGGGCCATCGACGAAGAATACCAGGTGCTGTATACCCGCGACCGCACCGAGACGACGTCGGCGGTGTGGATGGGGCTGACGGCCGGCTGCGCCGTGTGCCACGACCACAAGTTCGACCCCTTGAGCACCAAAGAGTTCTACTCGCTGGCGGCGTTCTTCAACAACACGACCCAGAAGGCGATGGATGGAAACGTCCAGAACACCCCGCCTACCGTATTCGTCCCTCGTGCCGAAGACCGGGAAAAGTGGGAGCAGATCGCCAGCCGATTGGCCGACACGCGGGGCCAGGTCAATGCCCGCAAAGTCACGGCCAAGCCCGAGTTCGAAGCCTGGGCCGCGCAGATCACGCCGGCGCTCTTGGCGGAGCTGGTCCCCGTGAATGGACTGCTGCTGGATGCGCCGCTCGACGAGGGAGACGGCAAGGTTGTGCACTTGGCAGTTGCAGGGGCGCCACGCGAGTTGACCGTGCCGACGGGTTTCGGCTGGAGCGAAGGACGCAACGGCAAAAAGGTGTTCTCGCTCGAACCGGGCGAGACGCTGGCAGTTCCCGAGGCAGGGGATTTCGACGGAGACCAGGGATTTACTTGCAGTGCGTGGGTGCGGCTCCCCAGGGAAAATTCCGCAGGCGCGATTCTGGCCCGCATGGACAGCCCCAACGCGGCCTATCGTGGCTGGGACGTGTGGGTCGAGGGAAACCGCATCGGCACGCATATCATTCACGCCTGGCCCGACAACGCCCTCAAGGTCGTCGCCAAAACGCCGATCAAGTCGAATGAGTGGCAGCACGTCGCCATCACGTACGACGGATCACGAAAGGCATCCGGCGTGCAGATTTACTTCAACGGCGTTTTGCAGCCCGCCGACGTCGCGGCCGACAAATTGACCGGTACGATCCGTACCACGGCGCCATTTACAATCGGGCAGCGGCAGGCAGGCGAGCGGCTTCCGGCATTGATGCTGGAACATGTGCGAGTCTACGGCCGGACGCTGTCGGCCGTTGAAATTGTGCCATTGGCCAGGGGCGACCGCGTTCTGGAGCTCGTTTCCAAACCAGCCGAGCAAAGAACCGACGCCGAACGAGCCGAGCTGTTCGATTTCTGGCTGGCGAGTTTCGATCCCGTCAACAAGGATCTCAAGGCGAGGATCTCAACGCTCGAAGGCCAGGAAAGTGCGCTCAGGTCGGCAGGAACAATCGCTCACGTCATGCAGGAGAAGGGCGAGCCGGCGATGGCCTATATTCTGTTTCGCGGCGAATATGACAAGCGCCGCGATCAGGTCAAGCCCGAGACTCCCGCGGCGCTTCCGGCCATGCCCGCCGAATTGCCCGCCAACAGGCTGGGCTTTGCCCGCTGGCTGTTGCGCCCCGAGCACCCGCTCACGGCGCGAGTCACCGTCAACCGCTTCTGGCAAGAGGTGTTCGGCACAGGGATCGTCCGCACGGCGGGGGATTTCGGCGTCAGCGGCGAATTGCCGTCGCATCAGGAGCTGCTCGACTGGCTGGCTGTGGAGTTCCGCGAGACGGGTTGGGACGTGAAGCGATTCTTCAAGCTGCTGGTCACTTCGGCGACATATCGGCAAAGTGCGCTCGCCACGCCCCTTAAGCTCGAAAAGGACCCGCACAACCGCCTGCTGTCCCGCGGGCCGCGGTTCCGCATGGACGCCGAGATGGTTCGCGACTACGCCCTGGCGGCCAGCGGCCTGCTCGTGAAAAAACTGGGCGGACCGAGCGTCAAGCCCTATCAACCTCCCGGAGTCTGGGAGGCGGTGGCGATCATCGGCAGCAATACGCGAGACTACAAAGCCGACTCCGGCGAAAGCCTGTACCGCCGCAGCCTGTACACGTTCTGGAAGCGCAGCGCGCCTCCGGCGCTGCTGGATATCTTCAATGCCCCCAGCCGCGAAGTCTGCGCCGTGCGCCGCGAGCGGACCAATACTCCCTTGCAGGCGCTGGCCACGCTGAACGACCCGACGTTCGTCGAAGCCGCGCGGCACCTGGCGCAAGGCGTGTTGACGAAGGGGGGCGCGACAAACGACGAGCGATTGAAGTTCATCTCAGAACGGCTGCTGGCCCGGCCGCTGTCCGAAAAGGAAAACAGTCTCGTGCAGGCCTCTCTCAAAGAGCTGCTCGACTATTATGTCGCGCATGAGGCCGACGCGAAGCAGTTGATTTCCGTGGGAGAGAGCAGATCCGACGCGGCGCTCGATCCGGCGACATTGGCCGCCTGGACGATGCTGGCCAATGAAATGCTGAACCTGGATGAGGTACTGAACAAGTAGCAATCGAACAATTTCGCCGGGTAGTCTGTCTCGGCGCGGCCTTCGGCGGAAATCAAATGGTTGTGACGGCCAACAACGAACGGGAATAGGTCTTCGAATGAACGCCCACGGCCACCCGGAAAACACCCCAAAGGGGTTACGCAACACAACCCAGGGTTGCCCGGCTCGCCGGGCAACCCTGGGTTGCGATGCCGGGAGGCCGACAACCCTGAAGGGGTTGCACAGACGATTGCGACGCTGTCGAACCCCTACAGGGTTCTGGCGCCTGTTGCGGATTCTCCCCAGGGTAGCCCGACTTCGTCGGACAATCCTGGGCTGTGCTGCACAACGCTTTCAGCGTAGGAAATTGTCGGCGAGCCGGAAGCATCCGCGATTGCCAATTATTGGCTCGTGAGATTTTTCACACGCCGCGCAAAACCAATTTGATGTTTTTCAGGAGTCCACCCATGAACCCATTCGACGAATTCCAGCAGAATATCACACGCCGCCATTTTTTTGCGAAGGGTTCGAGCCTGCTCGGCGCGGCCGCACTGGCCTCTCTGGGCACGGCATCATTCGCCCAGGCAGCCGGAATCATCGGTGCCGAAGCGGCGACGCACGCGCCGGGACCGCACTTTCCCGCCCAAGCCAAAAACGTCATTTACCTGCACATGGTGGGCGGTCCGCCGCAGATGGACCTGTACGACTACAAGCCTGCCATGCCCGAATGGTACGACAAAGACCTTCCCGATTCGGTGCGGATGGGCCAACGATTGACGACGATGACGTCGGGCCAGAAACGGTTCCCCATCGCTCCCTCGAAATTCAAGTTCGCTCAGCACGGCCGGAACGGCATGTGGGTGACCGAGCTCTTGCCGAACACGGCCAAGATGGTCGACGACATGTGCTTTATCCGCAGCATGCACACCGAGGCCATCAATCATGAACCGGCCATCAGTTGCATGCAGACAGGCAACCAGGTGACGGGCCGACCCTGTCTGGGGTCGTGGGCGTCGTACGGCTTGGGTTCGCTGAACGACAATCTGCCGACTTTCGTCGTGCTCGTCGCCAAACCGACGAATACCGAGCAGGTGCAGGCTATTTCGGCGCGGCTCTGGTCGTCGGGATATCTGTCGGGCGAACACGCTGGCGTGTCGTTCCGCACGGCTGGCGACCCGATTCTGTTCATCAACAATCCACCGGGCGTTCCCGGCGAGATCCGCCGCAAAACGCTGGACGGGCTCAAGGCGCTGAACGAGATCAATTATCAGCAGGTCGGCGATCCCGAAACGCACACGCGGATTCAGCAGTACGAGCTGGCCTTTCGCATGCAGTCCAGCGTGCCCGAGCTGACCGATCTCGGCCAGGAGCCCGAGACGACGTTCAAACTCTATGGCGACGAAGCCAAGAAACCGGGCACGTTCGCCAACACGGTGCTCCTCGCGCGGCGAATGGTCGAACGGGGCGTGCGGTTCGTCCAGATTTATCACAACAACTGGGATACGCACGCCAATGTCGCGGGACGCCTTCCCGACCAGTGCCGCGATGTCGACCAGTCGTGTTGGGGCCTCGTTCAAGACCTGAAATCGCGCGGCCTGTTCGACGACACGCTGGTGATCTGGGGCGGGGAATTCGGCCGCACGATTTATTCGCAGGGGGGCCTTACGAAAGAGAATTACGGTCGCGACCATCATCCGCGGTGTTTCACAATGTGGATGGCCGGAGGCGGCACGAAGGCAGGCACGATTTACGGCGAGACGGACGACTTCTCGTACAACATCGTCCGCGACGGCGTGCATATCCACGATTTCCATGCCACGGCGCTGCACCTGTTAGGATTCGATCACGAACGGTTCACATTCAAGTACCAGGGGCTCGATCAAAAGCTCACCGGCGTCGAGCCGGCAAAAGTGATCAAAGAATTGATCGCCTAGAGAATAACGCGAGGCCGAGTGTAGTCGGGTTTCTCCGAAACCCGCGCGTCGCACGCCGGATCTCAGCTTGAAAAAGCAGTCAGGCACGCTGCCGCTTGAAGTTCCGCATCGATCCCCGTGCACTTGACAAGGCATCTACTTTGCTATACAAAGTAAAGTGACGCTGTCTTGGAAGTCGACTCGTTGCCTGGCTGTTGAATCGTGGTCATGTGAAGCCGCGACGACAAGTACCGGGCCCGGACCGCAGCTCTTTCGCGACGCAGGATAGGGAGAACAGAATTGTCTGCGGGACCGCTGACGATCGGGCTTAACGGAGCTCTTCACATCCGCGAAGAGCGCCTGTCGATACAGTCCGATGCGTGCCGTCTGATGTATGTGAGCGACATCCATCTGCGGCGGACACGTTCCGATAATCTCTGTCGGCAGGTCATCGAATCGGCGCGCTCTTCCGAAACAGATGTTCTGCTGTTGGGTGGCGACCTGGTCGATGGGCCTTCGGAATTAGGCAAACTTTGCAATCTGGTCGGCGCGCTCTGCGAGGCAGCGCCGGTCCTCGCCGTGGGCGGCAACCACGACAGACATGTCGGTATGAATCGAGTCCGCGACGCGGTCGTGAGCGGCGGGGGACAATGGATTCATGCCGGCGCCGCTCGAGTATCGCATGGTTCTCGAGTGATTGCCGTGTCCGGCCCCGACGCGGCGTCTTTGCCCGAGGGTGATTTTCAAGTTCTGTGCGCGCACGACCCGCGCGTCTGGAAAACTGCGCGTCAACAGGGCTATGACCTGGTTCTGGCCGGGCATCTGCATGGCTGTCAAGCGGTTGCGTTCGAGTATCGAGACCGTCTGTTTCCCGGAGCGGTTTTCTACCCGTATTGTTATCTGAGCCATCAGGATGGATCGACACGGCTGGTGGTCAGTCGCGGCGTCAGTGATCTGGTGCCGATCCGCTGGCGGTGTCCGCGAGAGGTTGTTCTATGCCACGTGTAAAGTCAACGCGCTCAGCAAGGCCGACGTATGACCTTTCAGGCCATTTGCGAACGATGGAATGCACTTTATGCCAGACTCTCGTCAATCCTGATTGCGGTCGGAAGCATGGTGCGCGGGCTGCCGCTGTTCATGTCTGCCAGGCCTCAGACACCGCTGCGAGTCTTGTGCATCATGGCGTTCGACACGCTGCACATGCTTCGCCACGCGAAACCACTGCCAAAGCTTAGACTCAGAATGCTGGCAGCATTGCTCGATTTCGGAGCCTGCGCCAATGCGGCTTTCGATAACAAGGATTGTTGCCGGCACGAGTGTCGTATAACGCTGCAACTGCTTGCAGAAGCTGGAATCCGTTCGTCCGTGGTCGAATATCTGCGAAGACTCAGGGACCTGGAGAGCGGACGGCCATTGCCCGGCGGAGATTATCGGCAATTTCAAAAAGTGGGTTTATACCGGGAAGCCGTCGTGCGCCTTTCGCTGGGAATTGCGGCCACGACAGCCAATCGCAACCAGTGCCTCGACGAGGGAATCCGCGCGACCTGCTGCGATGCTGATCTCAATATCCTGTTTCGAATCGCGATGCAGTGCCAGATCATCGACGACGTGCTGGATTATTCAAAGGACATGTCCGCGGGATTGCCTAGTTTTCTGACGGCTTCCGAGTCACTCCCGCAGGCATTTGAACTCACTCGGCTGGCAGCACTTGGGTACGCCGACGATCGTAATCTGCCACGAACTGCCGATGTTTTTCCCCTGCGATCGGCACTGTTTCTAGTATCGACTTGCACGAAGCTGGTCATTCTTCTCGGCCAGACCACCATGACCCCCACGGCTGCCGCGCAGTCTACGGGATCACGGAATGTGAAGGTCAAAGGCTATACTTTTGCGGCAGGAAGAAATTAGGACTCATGTCGGGCGAGGCGGCGGCAAGCTTTGCAGCGCAGGATCGGGACGATGTCTGAGAAGCGCGAGTTCTATTACCAGGACGATCAG
>Ga0207022_10276_pt1 | contig 12402 bp, 9 predicted proteins | sample Alteio_BWMinCont_46_FD_153307 | JGI IMG/M metagenome (GOLD analysis project Ga0207022, IMG submission 153307) | Enriched cells from forest soil in Barre Woods Harvard Forest LTER site, Petersham, Massachusetts, United States -... | ecosystem: Environmental > Terrestrial > Soil > Temperate forest >... | reverse complement strand
GACAACCATGTCCACGCATCTTGCCGATTGGCATGCCGCCGAGGCGTGGGCGCGGCACCGCTATGGCCTGGACGGCGATTCGCCGTCGGCTGCAGCGCAGGTCCGGCAAGGCAATGGCGATCCGGCGACCCAGCTCCGGGATGCGTCCAGCGCCGAGCGTCATCAGTTCGCGCTTTCCCTCGACCAGGGCATGGTGCTGATCCCTGCGGGATCGTTCGTTATGGGGGATGTTTCCGGCGGCGGCAGTCGTGCGGAATTGCCGACTCATAGTGTCACAATCGCGGCCTTAAAGCTCGGGCGCACACCGGTGACACGCGCCGAGTTTGGTGCGTGCGTTGTGGCAGGGGCGTGCCGCGCCGATGCCGGCTCCGCGAACGCGGACGATGGGAATGCGTCGTTGCCGATGACGGGCGTCAACTGGTTCGATGCCCAGGAATATGTGAGCTGGCTGCGGGCCAGGACAGGCGAGGATTATAGATTGCCGAGCGAGGCGGAATGGGAATACGCCGCACGCGCGGGCGTGACCTCTGCTTATCCGTGGGGCCGTGATATCGGCCACAACCACGCCAGCTGCTCAAACTGCGGGAGTGCTTGGGACCGTAACGGTCCAGCGCCGGTGGCGTCATTTCCCGCAAACGCCTTCGGACTCTATGATGTCGTCGGTAATGTGTGGCAGTGGACCTCCGACTGCTGGTACGGGGACTACAGCACGGCGCCGGCCGATGGCAGCGCGCGTGAGGAATTCAGTTGTCCGCACCGGGTTCTGCGCGGCGGATCATGGGATAATGACGCCCGGATGGCCCGGCTGAGCTACCGCGGCTACGCGTCGCCGACCTTGCGCCAGGACATCAACGGCTTTCGCATCGCTAAGTCTATTCGGTAGCGACGTTCCGTTATTGCGGCAACGGACACACGGTCGTGAGGTCGTTTGTGATGCCCGGCTGCAGGTTCAGCAAGATATGCTGCAGGTAGCCGGTGAACGCGCTTCCTTCAAGATCGACGACATAGTGATTCAGATAATGATCCGTGATGCTGGAGGGCGTGAAGTTCGCGGCTTTCTCAAGGGCGTCGACGGTAATGACCTGGGCGCCACCGGCAATGATTTGCGGTAACGTCGCGGTGCTAAGTTTAGCGCCGGTAGCAGCATCATAGAGCCCAAGCGTCGGCGCGGCCGCTTGAGCGCCCGTGTTCACGATATTCACAGTGCTCGGAAATCCATAGTCCAGCAGTGAGGTATGGACATTGACCAGCCGCGTCGGCGGCGCGGGAGCGCCAGTATCGCAGGTGCTCAAATTGGTAATCATGCCTTCGCCCGGATTCCATAGAACGTGGGCAAAGGTGCCTGGAAATGAAGCCTGAATGGTCGCTTGATAAAAGGTGGGTTTCGCAAGAGGAATGGTCTGAAGTTTTATGGAGTCAGATTCCACGGCGCTGATTCCATATTGTGGCGCGGCGCCCGGCGGGATGCTCGGGCTAGTCCAAACATAGCGGGGTAGGCCTGTCGTATCTGAAAGCGTGACTTTGACGGTGCCGGGTGCGCTACCGGAGTTGTAGAACCGCAGGAACGACTGATTTTGCGTTTGCGCTGTGGAATAGACGGTAACGTGCAGCGTCGGGACGGTCGGCTGGCCTTTCGCCCGGATGATAGAGAATCCTTGGCTCGTTGCAACTGCTAGTAAGGTCCCGTCACGGCTTATGGTAATGGCGCCGTTAGCCCCGGGAGCGGGGAGGATTCCAGTCATCTGGTAGGTAGAAAGGTTCAGGACATCGATGGCGCCATCGGCGACCGCGTAACCAATGGCGTCGTCTGGATCGACCGCGACTGCACCGCTCGCGCCCGGAAATTGGGCCGAGGAATCAGAGTAGAACGTAATTCTACCCGTGATGTTCAGTCCGGCATCAAGCACGAAGCCGTCTGGATTAACCAGCGAAACTGCTCCGGGGCGGTCAAGCGCGATAGATGAGATGGGTGTGAAGAGATGCTTCGCTGCACTGAAGGAATTCGAGGCGGAAGAATAGCGATAGATGTTGCCGATGGAGTTGCCCGTATCAATAACGCCGATGGTGGAGCGATCGCCGCTTGCTTTAAGAATGGCGGGTCCGAGATTAACGACATCGGTACGTGCGACGACCGCATCGGTTGAGGGATCGTATTGTAGTAAGTTGCCGCCTGGGCCGACGTCGCCGGGGTTGCTAACGGAGAAGGTGGTGCCGATAAGAGCCAAGCCGTTTTGTGCGACGGCGATGGAATATGAAGTTTCGTTTGGGGCATTTGTCGGGATGGCTATCTTGCGCAATTCGGTTTGCTGCGCGACGCTCACTAAGGAGACATTATTTCCGCTAGAATTTATCACATAAAGAGTCTGGCCATCGGGACTGGCATCGAGCGATATGGGAGACGACCCAACTCGTATCGGCGCGCCAAGGGTCTGCGTTGGGATGGAGAAAACCTCTATCCGGTTTTGCGCCTTGTTCGCCGCATAGACATATTTGCATTGATCGTCGATGAAGATATCGGAAATCTGACCACTTACCGGAACATCAAGCGACGAGGCGATCGATGTTGTGCATGTTGACTCTGCGGAATTTGCCGACGCGACGGAGCAGAGTAAAGTGAGAAAGATCGCCGTTGGCAGCGCGATTCTCGACAAGATCATGGCCTTCTCCGGGTTGCGATGCGCCGCAACTAGTGTGGCAGTGGACATACGGTCGTCATGTCGGTCGTGATGCCGGGCTGCAAATTCTGCAAAAGATGCTGTAGGTAACCCGCGAACGCACCTTCAAGTTTGACGACATAATGATTCAGGTAATGATCCGTGACGCTGGCGGGCGTGAAGTTGGCGGCTCTCTCGATCGCATCGACCGAAATGATCTGAGCGCCGCCGGCGGCGATCTGCGCTAACGTCGCAGCGCCAAGTTTACTGCCGGTTGCGGCATCATAGAGGCCAAGTGTCGGCGCGGCCGCTTGTGCTCCCGTGTTCACAATATTCACAGAACTCGGAAATCCATAGTCCAGAAGGGAACTATGGACGTTGACCAGCCGCGTCGGCGCGGCGGGAATGATGGAATTACAAGTGCTCAAATTGGTGAGCATGCCCCCACCTGGACGCCAGAGGACATGCGCAAAAGTTCCAGGAAATGAAGCTTGGATGGTTGTCATATAATACGTGGGTTTGACAAAGGGATGCGCCGCTGCAGCTTCTGCGACGCTAATGGAGTATTGCGGCGCGGCCCCTGATGGAATGCTCGGGCTGGTCCAGGTACTGAATTTTTGACCTGTATTCAAATCCGCAAGCGTGACGTTGACGGTGCCTGCTGCGTTGCCCGCGTTATAGAACCGTAGGAATGACTGATCCTGGGTCTGCGCTGTTGAATAAGTGATGATATGCAGCGAAGGAGCCACCGATTGCGGAGCGACGATGACCTCGAACCCATTGCTGGTCGCGACTGCAAGTAAGGTGCCGTCGGGGCTTATGGTAATAGCGCTATCGGCGCCCGGAGCGGTGAGGGTCGATATTTTCAGAAAGCTAGCAAGATTGAGAACATCAATCGCATCGTTGCCAACAGCGTAACCGGTTGCCCCACTAGGATCGACCGCGACCGCCCCACCGGCGCTCGAAATTCGACCCGAGAGGTTCAAGCTGGCATTAAGCACATAGCCCCCCGAATTAACGAGAGAAACGGCTCCCGTCTGGTCAAGCGCGATAGACGAAATATAGGCCTCGAGAGCATTATTCGCGCCAACAGTGTCCGAAGCAGAAATATAACGGTCAACCGTGCCGAAGCTATTGTCTCCAACGGCAATGCCGATGACAGAACGATCGCCGCTTGCTTTTACGACAGTAGTCCCACCGGTCGGGCCAGTAAGCCGTGGGACGACCGTGTCGGTTAGAGGGCCGGTTGCGGGGTTGTACTGCAGCACGTAGTTACCGTAACCGTCATATCCGCTGCCGGGGGCCGCTGTACCGGTGAATGTCGTGCCGATGAGGACCGTACCGTTTTGTGCAACGGCAATAGAATATGGCGTCTCGTGAAGGGGGCCGAATGGTATGTTTCTTTTGCGCAATTCGACGCGCTGAGCGACGCTGACTAACGAGATATCGTTTTCGCCGGAATTGGCCACATAAAGAGTCTGGCCGTCGGGACTTGCGTCAATCGATGTGGGCTGGGATCCGACCGTTATCGGTGTGCCAAGCGTTCGCGTTTGAAGCGAGAATACCTCGATTCGATTCTGCGTCTTATTCGTGGCGTAGAGGTACTGGCATTGGTTATCGAAGAAAAGGTCAGAAAGCTGGCCGCTCACGAACACGTTAAGCGATGCGGTGATGGATGCTGGACATGCCGCTCTTGCGGCACTTGTCGGTATAGTTGACCAAAGCACAGCGAGAAAAACTGCCCCGATCAGCGTAAGTTTAGATATGGTCATGTTCGCCCCCAGGTAGAAATTTAGGGCGATAACGCCATAATTGCAACGCCAATAGTTTAATCTCTTAAGTAGCCACCGGCGGTTAAGTACCAGGCGGGGCCGTACCGATCTGACGGTACTCAAGTACGCCCGGTCCGGTGGGGCGTTTGGGCTCCCACAGTAATTTATGGACTTCGACGGTGGCAGAACTGCCCTTCAGCGTGCGGAGACCCAAGTCTTCGAAGCGGAACGCCGGTCCGGCGACTTTTCGCCGGATGGCGGCCGAGCAGCAGATCTCGCCGCCGTCAACAACGGCACAGACGCCATTCAAAATGGAAATCGCGCTGCCGTAGTACTCGCCGTCTTCAAGCACCGCGTCTCCGATATGGACACCCACGCGCAGGACCAGTGGTGCCGATGGATTGTCCTGGGCGTAGGCGGTGGCCTCCCGTTGAATGTCCATGGCCGCGCGCGCTCCCGCCATGGGATCCGGAAACAGGACAAGGATGCCGTCCCCGGTATGCTTGACCTCGCGGCCTTTGAACGCCTTGGTGGCCGCACGCACAATCGCATTATGGGCACGGACTACGCGTTGGGCGCCGGCGTTGCCGATCTGACTGGTGAGCGCGGTCGAGCCGACGATATCGGTCAGGAGAAACGTGCTCTGCTGAGGACCGGCGGCCGGCGTGCTTGGATCGTTCCATACGGCGAGCAAGTCATTCACGGAGGGCGAAATCTTCGCCGAAGGGTTATCGATCCGCCCGGCCATGGTCGCGGCGCCGGCTTCGATCATGCGACGGAAGCGCGGCCGCTCGGCGTCGCCATGCAATTCCGCAAGAAATGCATCGGTGTCGGTCGGCGAGAGGCCGCTGTACCCGAGGACATGCCGAACGATGCCCACTGTCGTGACGGCATCAAAGACGTTGCGATCTGCGACTGATTGCGCGGCGCCGGCGAGGTACAGGCTCACAGCCTGACGTTCTGATGGGGTCAATGTCGGTCGCACGGCCGTAACCTCGGCCATGGTGTCGGTCGCGAAATTCTCCAGTTGGCCGCGCGCCCGCGCGATAATCGACGCAAGCGCCGTCTCGGCGACGGCGAGGGCTCCCATGGCAGTGTCCGGCGCGGTACCGGTGGACGGCGGTACCGCAGGCGTGTCCGGACCGGGCAAGTCGCGGGTGTTCGGCGCGGACGACTCATGCGGCGATTGGAATCCGTCCGGCACGTCGCTGGGAACAGCCGCCGCGTTGGGAGGCCCATCAGGGTCCGCGGCCGCCGTGGCTTCGACGGCCGCGGGCACGACCATCCCTTGTGCGAGAGTCAGGATCGTTCGTTTCCGGGCTTCCGGTTCTTTGGCATTCCAAAGGATGAGGCCCACCGGGACGTAGAGCCGGAAGATCAACGAGCCTCCCAGGACCGCGCCCAAAAGAAACGAACCGAAGACAACGGACTTCAGAAAGCCGGCGGCCCCGGCTGAGCCGCCTGATGCGTTGGACAGAAGGGTGGCAATAATAACCGCAATGACGGCTCCGATCGCGACGCCGGCAACAATAACCATAAAGATTCGGGAGCCGAGGTCGCTGTGGCTCGGCGGTGGCCGGACCACGAGCCCTCCGAGTGCGCTCCGATGGATCAACCGGACTTCGAATTGCGCGCTGGGAACATCCTCGATTTCCTCGACGACGGCGACGGGGCGCCGGCTGTCCTCCTCAATGGCGCGCGCACGCGCCAGGGCGATTTGATTCTCGCCGCCGCTGAAACGCGCCGCGAGCGTCCATTGCCCGCCGATGGCTTCATAAACATCGTAATGCGTTATCGTCTGCATGAATTACGAGGACACACCCGATTTGAATTCATGCCCCCAGTTTATCACGACCACGCTCGGGTGGGAGGGGATACTGCGAAACCCCGTGATCGGTACGCAGGGCCTGACAGCCTGCGATCAAGATACAGGCATACGTCTCTAACGGAGCGCAGCCGCGGCCGCCATGCGGTTCGCGGTGCGCGCCAAAAGCGCTTCCCAGTTATTCAACGACTGAAGGTGGAAGTATATGGCATGCAGCCAGCCTTTGGTGCGCCACTCGAGAATGGTCGCGTCGGGCAGGGCTCTGAACTTTTCCTCCTTCACGGCAACGAAAGCGCCGACATTCAACTTCTCGCCGCCCGGAAGTGTGACTTCAAGTGACTGCGGCTCGGTGATGTCCGCCGCCTTGATGGCCTGCATACATTCCGTGCTGAAACGGTAGGCGGTGTGGAACTGTTCGCACAACTCCATGCCTTGGCGCAGGACATCGGTTTCTTTGCCGTCGGCAAACAGGGCGCGGGCGCCCTCCTTGGTCGACCGGGCATCGTCATCAATGCCGAGGCGCAAGCGTTCGTCGCTTTGGTCTCCCATAAGAATAAAGGGAAAACGCCGGACATAAGCCGGAATGTATTGGCCGATCTCCCAAGCGCCTTTCACATCAACAAAGAGGTTGTTCGACGGCCGGAGGCCGACGGCCATACTCGGGATAAGGTCCTCGCCAATAAAAATAATGGGGTAGTGGCGCGCGGCCAGGGCGAACTCCGGGATGCTGAGTGGAATCGCACTGGTCTCGGCGGCAAAGCTGAAATCGCCCTCAGGGCGGATTTTGACAGTTGCGTGATACTGCTCCGACAGGGGCAACGGCCGGCTATAGAACAATGGCGGCTGAGGGGCCTCGCCGGCGGGCGCGGCAGCCGGCGCGGCGGCCGGGGTTGCGGCGGAGCCATTGGTCTTAGGCGGTGCGGACGTGGATGTGTTCACGGGCTGGTCCCTCGGATCGGCATAAATTGCAGGAAGAGGGCGGAGAATAGTTGCGGACGTAAGGAAAGGCAAAGAGCGTTTTTATCCGCGGGTTTGCCCTATTTGGCAGGGAATCCTGGCATTCCGGACGCCGTCCAGCAGGTTTTTGACACGTTACTTCGCTTTACGGCTGAAGACCCACGTAACGTCGTCGGACGCACGTGGATCGTAACGGTATCCGTCGGTGCTGAAGCCCTTCAGGTCGTCGGGCTTTTCCCATCGATTCTCGATGATGGCCCGCGCCATCACGCCGCGTGCCTTCTTGGCCAGAAAGCTGATGACCTGAGCCTTCCCGGCCCTGATTTCCTTGAAGACCGGCTGGACGACGGGGCACTTCAGCCGCCGTTGATCGATCGCGCTCCAGTATTCGTTGGACGCCAAGTTGACGATCGTTGGTGATTTGAGCTTGGCGGTGACGGCATTGACGTGGGCGGTGAGACGGTCGCGCCAGAACGCATAAAGATCCGTGCCGTCCACGGTATCGAGGCGGGATCCCATTTCAAGACGATAGGGCTGGATCGCATCGAGCGGGCGCAGCAATCCGTAAAGTCCGGAAATGATTCCGACGTGTCGCTGCGCGAAGGCAATCTCCGACTTGTCGAAGGTGCGCGCGTTCAGTCCCACATAGACGTCGCCGGCGAACGCATAGAACGCCGGTTTGGTATCGTTCCGGTTGGTTGCATCAAAAATTTGGAAGCGCGCGAAATTGAGTTCGGCCAATTTCGGACTGAGGTCCATCAGGCGCTTGATCTGTTCGCGGCTCAACTTCTTGGCGCGATCGATGATGACCGAAGTCTCCGCCAATAAGGCCGGCTGCGTTGGCTTGAGGTCGAGTTGTTCGAGAAGATCGGGAATCGGCTTGAAGTCGAGTTTCTTAGCGGGTGAGAGCAGCGCATAGAGCATGAGGAACTCGTCGGGGTGTGTTCGGGAAAGCGATATCGGCCGGGCCAGTGGATCACATCTCACGGCCCGGGAGGGAATTGCAATAAGGTCGTGGTTGCTGGACCAGTGCGGTTAGAATGCGAGTGACCAGTGGCCGGATGTGTCGTTGCGGCAGGCGATGCCGCGGCCTTTCTCGTCGACACCGTCGATGGTGACCGACTGCTCGAAACTGCGGCAGAGCGTTTCGCCCATTTTGTGTTCGTCCGTGGCGATCACGGCGCCGCTCCTGTTATCGAGATTCCAGAAGATCGTCTCGCCGATGGGCGCGGTCAAGGCCGCCTTCTGCGCCGCGTTTTGCAGGCCCTTTTGATCCTTGGTGAGTTTTGCGAGGGTTTCGTCGGGCAACATGGGCAGATCGGGCTGATCCGAGGTTTTTCCCTTTGTGATCGCGGCCTTCTGATCGGACGTCAGGGACGGGGGCGTGTAGTTCGCCATCGAAGGCGTGGCGCCCATGGTGTTGGTGGTATAGGCGGCGTTGCTCACATTCGCGCTCGTGACGTTCACGGTGCTCGCCATCTGAGTCGAACTTGCGCTGACCGTCTGCGCCATGGTGGTGACCGAATGATCCACCGTACTCAAGCCATAACTGGCTTCCTGGGCGAGCGTGGTCATGGGAGTCAGGATGGCCTGGGTTGTGTCGCCGACGAGTTGTGGAATGGCGCCGCAACCGCCAAGGGCGAAAGCGAGCAGAGCGAATGCGCCCGCGCCGCACGCCTCCCGGACGTGGCGCCCCCGCCGCTTCTGTCGGTTCCCCCGTCTGCTCATAGTGCCGAATATAGCCGTCTTCGCAGCCGAAATGCGATGACTTCAAACTAATAAAGTCGGTATCGCCGTAAAAGGGGGGCCCCTAAACGCCCCAGGCCGCTATCGACCTGATAGCGGCCTGGACGTTTTATTTGTGTGCCGCATTTTTCCGCACGAAAGCGGCACTCGAGCCGGTTTTTTACCGGAATAGGCTCTACGGGTTGTCACGCACGGTTTGCCACCGGCCATCCGGGGTCTGGCAAGTCGCAGCGTGGGTCTCCCGGTGGTGGCCATCGATGGTCACCTTTTGCAGGATTTCGCGGCAATATCGGTCGCCTGAATGCCCGTCCCGGATGGGTGTCACGCTTCCGGTAACGCCACCGCTGCTCCAGGCGATCTCCTGACCGATCGGCGCCGACAGGGCCTGGGTGTAGGCTTGCTGATGATAGGCATTGGCCGATTGCGGCCAGATCGTCGCGCCGTAGTCGGAGTAAATCGCCGCCGGCGCGGCAACGACGGGGTCATAGTAATAAGGGTACGGATAGCCGTACGGATAAGCGCCCCAGGCATAGTAGGGTGCATAGAAACTGACTCCCCATGCGGGACCCCAATATCCGCCCCAATATCCGCAGCATCCATGGCCGCCCCATCCATGTCCTCCGCCGGAGCCACCAAAACCACGGGCATCAGCCGCGGACGGTTGAGCTACGGCAGCCAAGCCAACAATGAGGCCTGCCGCGAGCAGGAGTTTTTTCACCGGCTGACCGGTGCGATTCTTATCGGGGGCGGTATGGGCTGCGGTCATGGGAGCAACCTCCATCTGGGTGTCTGATTTGGTGCGACATATTAGGGTCCAGGATAGGCCAAATTATGGCGGCTAAGCCGGGGAATAACCCTACGGACCTGACAGTCTTGTAAGGCCGGGGATACGCCCATGTAATCCCGTTTTGGTAGAATACAACCCTCAAGCTCTTCGCCGCTGCCATGAGCGGCCGCGCGAAATGCTGGTTTTATGCCCGAGGTACTTCCCTCATGAGTATACTGGAAATGCCAATGAACGGATTCGGCGCGACTGGCGTGCGGGATGACCTGCAAGCTGCGGTCCAATTGCCCGAGATAGAGGATGCGGACTTACCTATGCGTGTGCTTGTTATCGAAGATGACCGCGATGCCGCCGATTACTTGATCAAAGGCCTGCGCGAGAGCGGTTACAGCGTTGATCATGCCGCCGACGGTCGCGAGGGGCTGTCGCTGGCGCTGTCCGAAAGTTATGACGCCATGATCGTCGACCGGATGTTGCCCGGTCCGGATGGCTTGTCCATCGTTGAGATGGTGCGCAAGGCCAGCATCCCGACGCCGGTTCTGTTTCTGAGCGCGCTCGGCGACGTCGAGGACCGCGTTTCCGGCCTGAAGGCCGGCGGCGACGACTATCTCGTGAAGCCCTTTGCGTTCTCGGAATTACTCGCCCGGCTCGAAGCCCTTTTGCGCCGCGCCAATCCCAACCAGGAAAACACCTTTCTCAAGGTCGGTGATCTTGAGATGGATTTGCTGGCGCGCAAGGTCACGCGACAAAGTAAGCGCGTCTATCTCCACCCGCGCGAATTCCGGCTGCTCGAATATTTAATGCGGCACGCCGGCCAGGTCGTCACCCGTACCATGCTGCTCGAAAACGTGTGGGAATACCATTTTGATCCCCAGACCAACGTGATCGACGTTCACATCAGCCGCCTGCGCCAGAAAATCGACAAGCCGTTCGACACGGCAATTCTGCAGACCGTGCGCGGCGCCGGTTACAAGCTCGAACCCGCGGCATGACGTCGCCGGCATGAACCGCGCCTCGATCGCTAAACTGTTCAACGTCTTCGGTTCGACCACCTTCAGATTGGTGCTGGCCTATACGTTGATTTTCAGCCTTTCGGTGGGCGGGCTATTCTATTTTGTGTTCTGGACGACGGCCAAGTTCGCCGAGCAGCAGATCGAGGCGGCGATTGATTCAGATGTCACCGGATTTAAGGATACGTATGCGCGCGCCGGTCTGCGCGGCTTGGTGATGGCGATCAACCGGCGTGTCGAGCCGGACCTGCGCGGCGACGGTGTCTACATCCTGGTGGACTCCCTTGGCAATCATGTTGCCGGCAATATGAACCACTATCCGCCCAAGGTTGTCGTGGATGATATCTGGGTCACATTTCCGATCACCGATGTGAGCAGCGCCACTGAAAAGGTCGGAGACGTGCGGGCCCTGCAATTCGAGGTGCCGGGAGGATTCAGGCTTTTGGTCGGCCGCGATATCCGCGACGCGCGCAAATTCCGGGCGCAATTGGTTCACTCCCTGGATATCGGCCTCGCGATCACGGCGGCGCTCGGCCTGATCGGCGGATTTGTATTCAGCCGGACGATCATGCGCCGAATCGAATCGATCACCCGCACCTGTCGCCGCATCATGAGCGGAGATTTGAGCCAGCGCGTGCCTGTGACACGCACGACGGATGAATTCGGCCGTCTTGCGCTCAGCATCAACGCCATGCTTGACCAAATCGAACGGCTGATGCGCAGCATGCAGCAGGTGTCCGACAATGTCGCGCACGACCTCCGCACGCCACTGACACGCTTGCGGAGCCGGCTGGAAAGCGCGCTGCGGCAAATGAACGATCCGGCCAATCGTGAGGCTGTGGAGGGCGCGGTCGCCGACGCCGACAGTCTTCTGGCGACATTCGCGGCGCTGCTGCGGATCGCGCGGGCTGAAGCCGGATCGCAACGCAATTTCGTCGATCTCGATCTGGTATCGATTACTGAGGACGTCGCGGACCTGTATGGTCCCCTGGCGGAGGAAAAAGGCTTGGCTTTCGCCAGCGACATAAAGCCGGGGCTCTTGGCGCGCGGAGATCGCAACCTGGTCGCACAGGCACTTGCGAATTTGGTCGACAATGCAATCAAATATACCGAAACCGGATCGGTTACGATTTCGGTGACCGACCGCGATCACCGCGCCGTGCTCGTTGTCGCCGATACCGGTGCCGGCATTGCCGACGAGCATAAGGACAAAGTGCTGGAGCGGCTGGTGAGGCTGGAGCAGAGTCGCACGTCGCCCGGAAGCGGCCTGGGCCTAAGTCTGGTTGCGGCCGTCGCGAAATCTCATGGAATCGAGCTCTTGTTGCGCGACAACAATCCCGGCCTTCGGGTGGAGCTCATTTTTCCCCGTGTCGAAGCGGTCGTGAAGACGGCGTCGCCGCCGACAGTCCCACCGGCGGAGAAAGAAGCCGGTTCGCGCCGGGCGGCGGAGTAGCCCCTTACGCCGGTTCGTCCACATCCCCCGTCGTCATTCCCGTGCTTGTCGCGGGAATCCAGGGTTGCGAAGCTGGAAGGCTGCCAGGAAACCAGCGATTTCCGCAGCGTATCGAGGCACAAGCTCTGGGTCCCAAGGACAAGCCTTGGGACGACACATGGGAGATGTCTAAGGCATATGCGAGCTCTGCCTAATCAGGAA
>Ga0207022_10275_pt1 | contig 12406 bp, 7 predicted proteins | sample Alteio_BWMinCont_46_FD_153307 | JGI IMG/M metagenome (GOLD analysis project Ga0207022, IMG submission 153307) | Enriched cells from forest soil in Barre Woods Harvard Forest LTER site, Petersham, Massachusetts, United States -... | ecosystem: Environmental > Terrestrial > Soil > Temperate forest >... | reverse complement strand
CTGGATTGACTCTTCGAAATAGGCTTTGGCCTTCTTGAGCGAATCAGGCCTGGTGAACTCATTGACAAAGTAAAGACGCCCTCTGAGATAGGCATCGTACGCTCCCGGGTTCACGGTGTGGGCTTGAGACTGTTGCGTTGGAGTGAGTTGTGCGCGGACCTGCTGCGCTATGGCGTCCGCCACCTCACCTTGTAGCCTCAAGATATCGCCGACATCGCGGTCGTACGCCTCTGCCCAGAGGTGCTGATCCGTGGATGCGCGGGGGAGTTGGGCGGTGACACGCCCCCGTTGGCCCGACCTTGCCAAAGCCGCCGGCACATTCGGGAATCGTGTGCTCGCCTGGCCCATTGGCAGAACCGCAATGGAGCGGATGGGGACGACCGTGCTCTTAGCGTAAGAGTGCTGCCACGCCACCCAGCCGGCAAGTCCGATCGCAGCACAGGAGATTAGAGTGAGGATTAGGCCCGCGCTCCGCTTGGGTCGCGGCGCAACGAGCACCGCGTCCCCTGTTCCGCTGCCATTCTCTCCACCGATCCGGGGCGCCTGAACTTCGTCTACAGGCGCAATAAACCTGTATCCGCGGCGGGGCAGAGTTTCAATGTATCGTGGCATCTCGGCCGAATCGCCCAGCGCTTCGCGAATGCGCCCAATGGAGTTGTGGAGACTATGGTCGAAATCCACAAAGGTATCAGCGGGCCAGAGCTGGCTCCTCAATTCCTCGCGCGTTACAAGATTGCCGGCGCTCTGGAGCAATATCGCAAGCAGCTGTATGGGCTGACCCTGCAGACGCAGTTTGACGCCGCGTTTGCGCAATTCCCCAGCATGCAGATCCAGTTCAAAGGAGTCGAACCGTAGCACGCGCGCCACTGAAGCCGGTGCGGACATACAGCCCAAAGACTTTATCACAAGTCTTGCTCGGCGGAGACGTCTTTGGAGGAGCTGCGAAGTCCAAGCTTTCCAAACGATTAGCCATGGAGAAAACTTTGAGGTCGAAAGGGGGTGCCTAGGATTGACGTCTTTGAGCTTCCCGGCGAGAGTTGCGGTGTTTAGCGCGCTCGAGAACGAGCACTGCCAGGGATTCAGGTCGCAAGCCAGCAGTGCCTTCCCGAGCAAAATCCCTGAACAACTTAAGGAGGAGGCAGTGACGATGAATACCGCACGAAAGCCCGCTTTACTCGTCGGCTGTTTAATCTTCGCTGGCGCGACGTTCGCGTCTGCGCAAGCAAATTCACCAAGCCCAGGTCCAATTCTGAGCCGCTCTCAAGTGGTGGCCCTGGATGAATGCGATCCGAAAACCTTCAATGAGGCGCTCGGAGCTGACTTCTGCAAGAATATCTCGCTTGGATATTTCACTACGTTGTCCGAGTTATTCTCAGAGGCGCAATCGGGACATCCGGACCCGAAGTGGGACTTCGAACCTGACACCGTCCACCTCAAGCAAGGAACCACTCTTAGCGTAGTCGACCAGGGCGGCGAGCCGCACACCTTCACCGAGGTAGCAGAGTTCGGTGGCGGCTTCATTCCGCAACTCAATGGGCCAGGCGAGCACACGATTCCCGAATGTGCCGGCGGCTTTGGCAAGGTCGCCGTCGCCAGGACCCGACTTCTCCAGGGCAGCCAACTCCAGGTCACAGGTCTGTCGCCGGGGGAACATCTTTTTCAGTGCTGCATCCATCCCTGGATGCGCGTGAAAGTCGAGGTGAAATAACCGATCGGGAGAAGAAAACACAGCGCGAACTGGGCGCTAGAAGAGCCGACTATCGCGGAGGAAGGGCTCCAGGATCGGGCGCAAGCGAACCCTCTTGTCCCTTCCAGACGAACAGAAATAAATTAGTTCAGTCACAGGCAACAACTAAGATCTCACCTCATCCAGCACCCGGCGAACGTGGCGCGCCAGCGCATCCAGCGAAAATGGTTTTTGCAGGACGGTAGCAGAATGGCTCGTGGTCCCAATATCCAAGGCGGACTGTTCCGAGTAACCCGACATGAAAAGCACTTTCATCGCTGGCCGGAGTGGCGTCAGGCGTTGCGCCAGTTCGCGGCCTCCGATATTTGGCATCAGTAGATCGGTGATCAGCAGGTGAATCGGATCGGGATAGGCGCCGGCCATTTGCAGGGCTTCGTCGCCGTCATTTGCAATTAGCACTTTGTAACCGTTGCGGCACAAGGATTCCCTGACTATATCTCGAATGCCATCCTGGTCTTCGACCACCAGGACGGTTTCCGTGCCTTTAGGTGACGCATCGACAGATGACGCGGCCTGGGCTGCAGGTTTCTGGTTGGATTGCGATTCGTCCAGCGAAATCTTTTCACTCGAAGATTCAGGATGCACGCACGGAAGATAAATCTGAAAAGTAGTTCCTCGCCCGGGTTTGCTATCGACCCAAATCCAGCCATCGCTCTGTTTCACCACGCCGTAGACGGTGGCCAGCCCTAATCCCGTGCCTTTGCCCGGAGCCTTGGTGGTGAAGAACGGTTCAAATATGTGGGCTTGAGTTTCCGTGTCCATTCCGGCGCCCGTATCACTGACGGACAGCATGATGTATTTCCCGGCTGGTGCTCCCTCGTGATTGCGAGAATCATTCTCATCCAGTTCGACCTTACGAACGGTAATGGTCAACTGTCCCCCCGCCGGCATGGCATCGCGTGAGTTCACCGCCAGATTCAGAATGACCTGCTCTATCTGTCCGGGATCAGCCTTAACCCGCGCCGGTGAAGACGCTGGCACAATGTGGACTTCGATATTTTCACCGATCAGCCGATGCAACATTTTCCCCACGTCAGCCAGGACTGCATTCAAATCAAGAATCTTGGGTCGCAAAACCTGCTTGCGGCTAAAAGTCAGCAACTGCGCGGTAAGGGACGCAGCGCGAGTCACCGCGTTTTCGATTTGCAGAGCATCTTTACGCGCGGGGTCGTCCGCCGCCAGGTAATCGCGCAGGTGCTCATTGTGAGCTTGTATCAGCATTAGCAGATTATTGAAGTCGTGGGCCACACCTCCGGCGAGTTGTCCGACGGCCTCCATCTTTTGAGAGTGGCGCAATTCATCTTCCAGCCGCTTGCGCTCGGTGATTTCATACATCACTCCTTGCATGAGCGGTCCCCGGCCTTGGCTTTGCTCGAGCAAAACACCTTCATCGCGAAACCACAGCACCCTGCCATCGCGTGCGCACATGCGGTATTCAGCCTGGAATAGATCGTGGGTCTCCTGAAAAAGATTTTCCGCGGCCAATACTATTTCGCGGTCTTCTGGATAGATATGATTCACCCAGTTCATGGAATCGGAGAGCCACTCCGCCGGGGAGAAGCCAAGCATGGTTTCAATCTGCGGGCTCACATAATGCCAGGGACCTCCGGCGCCGAGCTCCGCAACATAAGTGATAGCCGGGAGACGCTCCACCAGGGTGCGATAGCGTGCCTCCGCGGCTCGAAGTTCAGCTTTGGCGCGATCATGCTCGATGGCAATGCCGGCCAGATGAGTAGCGTGCGCGACCACTTGCACATGCTCAGCATCTGGCGTGCGAGGCTCGCGATAGTAGACCGCAAAAGTTCCGAGCACCTTGCCGTCTTGTGAAGCGATTGGGGTTGACCAGCAGGCGCGCAAACCGTGCGGCAATGCTAACTGCCGAAAATTTGACCAAAGCGGGTCGGTGGCGATGTCCGAGACTATGACGGATTGCTTGCGGTACACAGCCGTTCCGCAGGAGCCTGCGCAAGGACCGATCTCGATGCCATCCACCAAACGCGAATATTCTCCGGGAAGGCTGGGAGCGGCGCCGTGTCGCAGCGTTGTCCCATCGGCGTCAAGCAGAAGAATAGAGCATTGTAGCCCAGGATGCCGCTGCTCGATGTGTGTGCATAAAACGTCCAGAATTTTCGGCAGCGGAGCCTGCGTGCGGATCATTCCCAACAGGGTTTCATTCAGCAGCGCCAACGATTCCAACGGCCCCAGCGATTGGCTTAAGGCTTTCTGAATGCCTGTCGACATGCGACTCCTAGTTTGAGATCAGCGGAACAGGTGAGGCAACCCGGCGGAAATTATTGTCGCGCCAAGTTTTTGCCGTCCGAGAGAGTGATTATTCCGCAATTGAGATAGAGACCAAAGTTACCAGCGTAACCCGGGAAATCAATCGTGCCGATGGGTGCCCCACTCTTTCGCGTTCGTTGCGAAAGGGTGGGAACAGGGAAGCCAGCGCAACGGATGTCTGGTTTACAGCAACAGTTGTACATGAGAACCCGCGAGCTGATGCAGATAAGGATGGAACTGCGGGCTCACTCGCTGGTGAAGTAATCCACAGTCACCGGGTTTTCAAACAATGAATAATCACGCGTGACCACAGTGATTCCGCTGTCGGTGACAAAATAGCGCTGCCGGTCGGCTTCAGTGTCGTAGCCGATGGTCGTACCTTCAGGAATGTGCACGTCGCGATCGATGATGGCCTTGCGAATACGGCAATGCCGGCCGACATTTACATGTGAGAACAGGATGCTGTCGTCGATCTCGCTGTAGGAATTAATACGCACGTCGGGTGAGAGAACACTGTTCTTGACCATGCTCCCGGAAACGATGCATCCGGCGGAGACAATCGAATCAAGCGCGGTTCCGGTGCGTCCAGTCTCGGCGAAGACAAACTTGGCTGGCGGATACTGCCGTTGATGAGTGCGAATAGGCCATTCCGAGTCATACAAATTGAATACCGGCGACACCGAGACGATATCCATGTTGGCTTCGTAATAAGCTTCGAGCGTTCCCACATCCCGCCAGTACAGCGCTTCTTTCTTGTTCTCATCGACGAAATCAAACGAGTACACGCGGTACTCATCCACCATTTTGGGCAGAATGTCTTTGCCAAAATCGTGACTGGACTCCGGGTCTTCAGCGTCTTTTAAAAGCGCGGGAATGAGCACGTCGGTATTGAATATGTAAATCCCCATCGACGCCGAAACTTTTTCAGGATTGTAAGGAGAGCGCAACTCGGTTTGTTTCGGTTTCTCCAGGAATCCGTTCACGCGATGGTCGCGGTCGATTTCAACCACCCCAAAACGATAAACTTCATCGGGATCAATCTGGATGGTCGCCAGAGTAACGTCGGCGCCCGAGTCACCGTGCTGCTGCAGCATTCTCCCATAGTTCATCTTGTAGATGTGGTCGCCGGAGAGAATGAGCACGTGCTGCGGCTGCTCCGAGCCGATGGAATAAATGTTCTGATAAACCGCGTCTGCCGTGCCCTGGTACCACTCTTCGCTCACTCGCTTCATGGGCGGCAGCACTTCGATGAACTCTCCTACTTCACGGCCAAGAATGTTCCAGCCCTCGCGAATATGCCGGTTGAGCGAAAGCGCCTTGTACTGGGTCAGGATATAAACCCGGCGGAGATCAGAGTTGAGGCAGTTGGAGAGAGTGATGTCGACGATGCGGTAAATGCCGCCGAAGGTAACCGCAGGCTTAGCGCGGTCGCGGGTAAGAGGGTAGAGGCGCTCGCCAGCTCCTCCGGCCAATAAGACTCCGAGCGTATCTTTCATCTGCAGCGGCATCGGCATCAGCTCCGGCGGTTGGATGACGATAATGTGTAGTGTGGATGCACCGTGAAATGGTGCAAACTGGATTCAGCAAACCGTGAAACCGTAAATACTAGCACAGTAGAAAACCTGGCTGCGTTCCAGCTACGCCTACGCGGCGTCTCTACGATTAGTCCGCAATCAGCCAGTTCAAGGCCTCTTCACGACTCTTGAAAATCGTGAACTGGCGACGAGAAAAGTTTTTCAGGTTCTGCTCGAAGTTTTGCGGGAGGTTTTCTGCCCCTACCCAGGCCGATTTCTTGATGTAGGGTTTGTCGAAGACCGCGGCTTCTTTCAGCGCCCGCATGGCTTCTGCGTCAAACGATGCCTTGGTGAAATCGGTCAGTAACAACACCGAACCGCGCGGCTGGGAGGTCACATATTCAGGAACCGCCCGCGCAATCTTTTCCACTTCAGCGGCGGAGCAGTTCGAAAAGTCCGTCAGAAGAATCTGTTTTCCCTTGTGTGTGACGAATCGGATCCGTTCATTCACGGCGGAAAACCTTCTTTCTTTCACTCTCTCATCGCCGAACGCCCTATCCCCATGGGGACGGAACGCTGAGTAGCGCCGGCATCTTGCCGGCCCTCAGGCGGGCGTAGCCCGCTTTCGGCCCGCCCGGACGGCGGTGCTACAGTCACGCGCGGGTGATCGTAACGAACACGTCCTCGCCGCTCAGCGACAGCTTGGACCCGCCATTCTGCGTCGCACTCGCTTCCAACCGGTCGGCAAGAAGTTCGTGGCGCAGATACGATTCATGCGCGGCAATCGCTTCGGCGACGCGGGGCGGAGCAAAATAGCTGACCACGATGCGATCAGAAATATTCAAGTTCATGGCTTTGCGCTGATCCTGAACCAATCGGTTGAAGTCCCGCGCCAGGCCTTCCCTCAACAACTCCGGAGTAAGGGCGGTGTCGAGCGCCAAAAACGTGCCTTGCTCCAGCATGGATTTGAGATTCTCCGGACCCTCGAACGAAGTCATGATTTCGTCCGGCGCCAATTCGAAAGTCTGCCCGTCCACTTCCACCTTGTAAGGACCGCCATTCAACACGGCTTTAGGATCGGCCTGCGCCAGAGCCTGCGCGATCGCCTTCAGGTATTTTCCGGCGCGCGGACCCAGTTTCTTCGCGTCCGGTTTAAAGACGGGCTTCACCAGCGTCGTCTCGTCGTCGATCAAGACGAGCTTCTTGATGTTGGCTTCTTCCAAAATCTGCGCAGAGTACTCGGGATTTTCCAGCACGCGGCGGTCGGCAGCGTCCCTGGGTCGAACATACAAGGTACTCAGCGGCGTGCGGATCTTGGTCTTACTCTGGGTTCGCAGACTCAGTGCAAGATTCTTAACGCGGATCACCGCGTCAATACTGTGCTCCAACTCCTCATCGATCAGCGAAGCATCCACCTGCGGGTAACGAGTCAAATGCACCGATTCTGGAGCCGACGCATCGACCGAGCACACCAGATTCTGATAGATCTCCTCGGTCAAGAAGGGCAAAGCCGGGGCCATCACCCGAGTCACGGTTGTGAGCACGGTGTACATGGTTTGATAAGCATCGCGCTCATTCGCCCAAAATCGGCGGCGCGAGCGGCGAAGATACCAGTTGGAAAACTCATCGTCGAAAATTTGGAACGCATCGATCAAGCGATAATGTTCGTAGTTATTGAAAGCGGCGCGGGCCGCTTCTACCAGCCGTTGCAACCGGCTCAGAACCCAGCGATCCAGTTGATTAGTGATTGGAACCGGGGCGCCTGGCTTCCAGCCGTCGGATCGGGCGTTACTCACGAAGAAGCTGTAACAATTCCAGAACGTCAGCAGCTTGCGCCGCGCCTCGCCATCGATCGTCTGGCCCACGTTGCCGGTCGGATGCAAGTCTGGAAAATTCAGATTCTGCGCAGTCTTCTGCTCCGCGTAGATATAGCGCATGACCTCTGCGCCCAGCGCCTCCGCGGCTTCATCGAAAGCGATAGAGTTGCCTTTCGACTTATGCATCTCTTCGCCGCGCGCATCGCGTACCAGGGCATGGCCCAGCAAAGCCTTGAACGGAGCGCGTCCGTCGATCATCGCACTCATTGCCAGCATGGAGTAAAACCAGTTGCGAAACTGACCAGGAAAACTCTCAAGCACAAGGTCGGCCGGAAACCACTTCTCCCAATATGCGCGGTCACTCATGTAGCGCAAGGTGCTGAAGGGCACGATGCCCGCGTCCAGCCACGGATTCCCCACGTCCGCCACGCGCGAAGCTAGGCCGCCGCACTTCTCGCAACGAATCTTGACCGCATCGATGTAAGGCCGGTGCGGAGAATTGCCCTCGAATGTATCCCAGCCCTCAATCGCCCGATCCTTCAATTCCTCGCGACCGCCGATCACCATGAAATGCTCGCACTCGCTGCACACCCAAATGGGCAGCGCGAGTCCCCAGAAGCGTTTTTTGGAAATCATCCAGTCGCGCATGTTGTGCAGCCAATCCAGTTCGCGGGCTTCGCCCTCGGGTGGAATCCAGCGGATGGTCGGCACAATGCGCTCGATACGATCGCGCCAGTCCATGCGGATAAACCACTCATCCACCGGGCGGAAGACCAGTTCCGACTTGCAACGCCAGCAATGCGGGTAAACGTGGGGATAGGGTTCGCGTGCGACCAGCAGCCCCTTGGCCTTCAAAGCCGCAATTACTTCGTCGGAGACTTCGTTAGCATTGCGTCCGGTGAGCGAACCGAATCCCTCCTCGAAAATCGAACTCTCATCGAGCGGCGCAATGAACGGCAGATTATTTTCTCTGCCGAGTTCCTGGTCCTCCGCGCCGCAACCGGGAGCGATGTGGACCAGTCCAGTACCTTCCGCCTCGCTGATCTCTTTCCATGCGATGACACGGTGAGATTCAACGGCAGTTTTGCCGCCGCCGGTCGAACCAAAAGGAAAAACGCCGCCCGGGGTAGTTTGCGCCGGCAGATCGTCAAACGGGCCGGTGTAAGCAAGACCGAGCAGATCGCGGCCCGGCAATTCTTCCAAAACTTCGACCGTCCCGCTGCCCTTCAAAATGGTGCGGATCGAGGGCAGTTTGTGGGTCTCGTGTTTGCCTTCGACTTGCAACTCCTGAACCCGATCGCGCTCGAAGTTCGCTTTAGCCACGTAGTAAGTCCAATCTCCATGGCGAACCTTCACGTAGGTCATGTCTGGATTAACGGCAACCGCGACGTTTGACGCGAGCGTCCATGGCGTCGTCGTCCACACCAGAAGCGCTGTCTTTTCATGGCCCTTAATAGGGAAGCGCACAAAGACGGAAGTGTGCGTAGTGATGCGACGGCCCTCTGCCACTTCCATCTGCGATAGCCCGGTACCGCAGCGTCCGCACCAGGGCATTACATCGTGGCCGCGGTAGATGAAGCCTTCCTCGTGACACTTCTTGAGAAAGGCCCAAATCGTAAAATTGTTTTCGTCGGAAAAAGTGAAGTAGCTGCCACCGTATTCCGCCGAACCCAGTTTGCGGACGATCTCGCTGGCTCGCGCCGTCTCGACGCGCCCACTAGGCAGTTTCACGGTTACGACTTTGTCTCCATCAGCCAGCGCATCGCGCAACGTGCGTAAGACTTCGGGATCGTCCCAATCGCACCAGTAGCCGAGGCGGATCGATTGCTCGGTCTGCCGGGCCGCGTAGGTCAACACGCGTTCCTTGCAGGCTCGAACAAATTTCTCGATGCCGTAGTCGCGGATCTCGCGCTTGGTCTGGAGGCCGAGGCTTTTCTCTACTTCGACTTCGACCCACAATCCCTGACAGTCGAAGCCGTTCTGGTAGCGCTCCGCCTGACCATTCATGGCGTGGTAGCGCTGATACATATCTTTCAGCGAACGGCCCCAAGCGTGATGCACGCCCATGGGATTGTTCGCGGTGATCGGTCCATCGATGAAAGACCACCGCGGACCGTTCGCATTCTGCCGGCGCAGTTTGTCGAACGTACGGTTCTTCTCCCAGAAGCGCAGCATCTCGCGCTCCATGGTGGGAAAATCAGGCACCTTTGGCACAGGTTGATACATGTTCATTAATAATATCGTCTCAAGCGTGTAGGCGCGAGCGTCCGCGCTAGTGCTTCGGGGTCACTAACTGGAAATCGTGACGCAACCACGATCCACGTAGCCCCAACGTCCTCGTCCGGGGATGAGCAACAGCTGCGGCGCTTCGCACCGCCGGACGGACGAGGGCGTCCGCCCCACACTTTTGCAGAGACGTAGCTAGCTACGTCTCTACAGCGAGATATGAATTGCTGGATACGAGATGCGCAGATGCGTGAGTTACGCCGCGTCGTCCTCAACTTTGATGCGCAGCGACTTGAGGAATTTCAGGTCCTGATCGTTGATCTTGAATTCAGTGGTCATCAGCGACGGTTTTTCGGTGGTTTTCTCGCCCGGCTTGCTCACCCCGATAGTGGCTTCCAGCACCAGGAAAATGTCATAGCCGCCCTCTTTGATTCGCGACACGACATCGGCTATGGGCTCGGAATCAGCCAACGACTCGTTGATCGCCTCGCCTAGTTCCTTCATCAACTGCTTCAATTGCTGGTCCACGTAACCCCCTTGCAAGATCCAATTCCTATATCTCAATTTTACTCTCGACGCAAGCCAACCGTTCTCGCGCCTGTGATTAATTAGATGCCACCTCAGCTCGGAATGTTTCGCATTCGAACCGCCACAAGCCGCGATATTGTACCCCGAAACTTGCCCGGCGAAACCTTACTCGCCAAATATTGATAGAATCATGAAAATGGCGGGCGTTTCCACCACTCGAAAACTGGGCATTGCCGCCCGTGTTGCGGGAAGAGTCATATCTCAGCAGGCCGGCCGCTCGCGTACCGTGGGCGCAGTCACGAAAGCCGGACGAGCCACAGCTGCCCACTGCGGACGCGTGCTTGGGCAACTTTGGCTAGAAGTCACCGGTTTTGTTTTCTTGGCCTTAGCTGGAATCGGAGTCCTTGCGTTCGTGCGCGAGTACAACAGGTACCAGGCCGGTCATACGACCTCGAGCCGCGCCATGCTCGCAATATGTTTTGCTGGCCTGTTCGGATGGTTCGGGGTAAGCTCGTTTTGGAAGGTCCGAAGAAGAAGTCAGAACCACTAAACACCCTTCGACTTCGCTCAGGGCAGGCTCCGGGCACGAAGGTACACAAAGGAAGACGAGCGCTGGAAGGTTTATCTTAACTTTACGATAGGTTTCCTTTGTGAGCCTTTGTGTCCTCTGTGGTAATGGTTTTGCTATAGGAAAAATGAAATCAGCCCTCGATCCCGAGACTGAATCCCACATAGCCGTCCGCCCGCTCTACACTCCCGCCGATCTCGAAGGCTGGGACTATGACCGTGACGTCGGCTACCCCGGCGAATATCCATTCACTCGCGGCGTGCAAGCCACCATGTACCGTGGGCGCCTTTGGACCATGCGCCAATACGCGGGCATGGGCGACGCCGAAGAATCCAACAAGCGCTACAAGTACCTGCTGGCAAACGGAACCACCGGGCTTTCCGTCGCGTTCGACCTGCCTACGCAGATTGGCCTGGATTCTGATCACCCGCTCGCGGTAGGTGAAGTTGGCAAAGTCGGCGTTGCTATTGATTCGATCGAAGACATGCAGCGTCTCTTCGATGGCATCGATCTAACGAAAATTTCCACCTCGATGACCATCAACGCCACGGCCTCGATCCTGCTCGCGCTTTATGTCGGAGTCGCCCGCCGCCAGGGCGCGGACATCCGCAAACTTTCCGGCACGGTGCAGAATGACGTTCTGAAAGAATTCATCGCGCGAGGAACTTACATCTACCCGCCCAAGCAGGCCATGCGCATCATCACCGACCTGTTCGCATGGACCAACGAAAACGTCCCCGAGTGGAACACGATTTCCATCTCCGGCTACCACATGCGCGAAGCGGGATCGACCGCGGTGCAGGAAGTCGCATTCACACTGGCCAATGCTATCGCGTATGTGCAGGCCGCCATCGATGCCGGCCTTGATGTGGATAAGTTCGCGCCGCGGCTTTCATTTTTCTTCAACGCGCACAGTAATTTTCTCGAGGAAGTGGCCAAGTTCCGCGTCGCCCGCCGCATGTGGGCCCGAATCATGCGCGAGCATTTCAAAGCCAGGAATCCGCGTTCCTGGATGCTGCGCTTTCATACTCAGACCGCCGGCTCCACGCTGACCGCGCAGCAACCGGAAAACAATATCGTCCGCACCGCAATTCAGGCCATGGCAGCGGTTCTCGGCGGCACGCAATCGCTGCACACCAATTCGTATGACGAAGCCCTCGCCCTGCCAACTGAGCAAGCCGCGTGTATTGCCCTGCGCACGCAACAAATTATCGGCTACGAATCCGGTGTGCCGCAGACCGTCGATCCGCTGGCCGGCTCTTATTATGTTGAGGCTTTAACGAACGAAATCGAGAAACGCGCCACGGAGTACCTGGACAAGATCGAAGCGCTGGGCGGGATGCTGAAAGCCATCGAGCGCGGCTACGTGCAACAGGAAATCCAGAATGCCGCCTACGAATACCAGCAGCAGGTCGACCGCGCCGAGTCCGTGGTGGTGGGAGTAAACCGCTTCACGGTGGAGCAGGAAAAACCTATCCCCACCTTTCATGCCGACGAATCGCTCGAACGCAAGCAGGTCGAACGGCTGCGCGCCCTGCGCACTCGCCGCGACGCTAAACCCTGGGAAGATTCTCTGAAGAAGATCGAAGCCGCCGCCCGCTCCGGCACAAATCTGATGCCGCACATCGTCGCCGCCGTGGAAGCCTACGCCACGGTAGGCGAAATCTCCGACACCATGAGAAAAGTATTCGGCGAATACAAAGAGGCTGTAGTCATCTAGCGGATG
>Ga0207022_10090_pt2 | contig 12443 bp, 10 predicted proteins | sample Alteio_BWMinCont_46_FD_153307 | JGI IMG/M metagenome (GOLD analysis project Ga0207022, IMG submission 153307) | Enriched cells from forest soil in Barre Woods Harvard Forest LTER site, Petersham, Massachusetts, United States -... | ecosystem: Environmental > Terrestrial > Soil > Temperate forest >... | reverse complement strand
GATCCATTCGGTTTTGTATAGTTTAGCAGGGTACCATCCCCACGTTCAATTTGGAAATTGCCGATATCGCTAGCCGTATAGCCTGCAGGCAGCACCCCTTTGAGCGTTACATCGAACGCATTACCATTACCGGTATTTTGAACGGTGGTAACTACGCGCACCGTATCGGAACCATCAACGCCAGAAACATTGAGATTTTCAGCATTGCTGATGGTCGTCGGAATCCCCGTGCCGGGTGTGTTGTTCACAAATACAGTAACAGGGCTATCGGAGAATGCTTGCGGCTCCCCTGGAAGGAAAATGCTGCTGGGTACGCTGGCAGCACCGCCGCCGTCTACAGTATAGGTCCCAGTCTTGACGGTACCCGCGTCATCCACCAGAGAAACGATACCGGTTTTCAATGTTAATATGGGCTCATCAAGCACTTGCTGTGCAATGGCGGTTTCCGAAAGTGTGGTGCTGGCAGCGTTGGTATAATGGGATTGCCCTTCCGTGGTCAGCGACAACCCGTTGGCAAAAGGCCTATTGGATGCAGTCAGGGTAAAATACACTTGGACCGTTTGACTAGGAGCATTGGTGGTATCATCAAGCGTACCCAATGCAAAATTGATGCTGTTGCCGGTAGCATCAGTAGTGACGCTCTGAACAGCACCACCCGAGGGAGCCGATACTAGCTTATAAGTATTGGCGGTAGGATAGGTATCCGCATTATCGGCAGTAAGGCTGCCCGGTACGGTAAAGACCGGCAGCGGCAAGTAGCCAGTCATATTCAGGTTGCCATAATCGCCGGTGGTCAGATTATAGGTCAGCTCGTAGGTAACGTTGTCACCCGGCTTAATATCAATCGTGCCGCCACCGCTGGGAGTGCCATTGACGGCAACAATAGAAAGAGTTAAATCGCCTTCAGGCACTGAATTACTAACGCTTGAACCATCCGACATCGCCCCGATGGTAGCACCACCGATGGGATTGATGAGCGTACCGCTACCGGTGACGCTGTTAGTAACGCTGTCACCTTCACGCAGGCTCTGACCACTGAAGGCCTTGGTGTATTTATCAAGTGCTGTGGCATAAAACGTGACCGTACCAAAAGTACCGCCGCTGCCACCTTGCAATAGCGATGATCCAAGGGCGTTACTCAGCAATTGCCCCACATTAAAGTTGATAGCGGTTGTGCCTGCCGTGACGTTGTCACGTGTGTAATCCCAGGTGCTATTGCTACCGGAAGTGACCACCGACTGGCCATTAACGGTCGTGCCTGCATCAGAGATAGTCCCAAAAGAGATATTCGTGGTGGCAACACCCTGGCGCGTGACATTCAATATCGGCGCCATCGAAGGATCAAGCGTCACGCCATCACCGAGAAGATCGGCAAGCGACAGATTATTGAGGTTATAAAAATCCGAGAGCTGGAAATGAATCGTGTAAGCGATGACATCTGTCGGCGTCAGGCCTGTAGTACCATTATCGGTGTATTCTCCCGAAGTAACCTGCACAGCCAGCGATTTAGCAGTGAACATGGCATCGGTGCCATTGCCGCCGCCATCAACCGGGCCAGAACCTGAAACGGTTTGTGGCGTGGATATGAATGAACCCCCGACAGGTGTCCAGTTACTTGCTGTGTAAGTATAGGTGGGATGCAACGTAACGGATTGTGGGTCGCCAGCGGAATCAAGCACCGGATTGCTAAGTGCATCATTCTGCGGAACGAAGACGGGAATGGTGATCGTCGAAGCGGTCGGACCTTTGAGTGAAGTAAAGCTGACTTCCAGCGTCCCCCCCGGCGTAGAGCTGGAAGGACCGATGACCGATCCTTCAACACTGCCGCTGCCGGTGGAAACGGTAATCGTACCACCGGTATATTGCACATCATTTGGTAAGGTGAAGGTAAAATCGAAGCTCGTCAATGCATCGCTTCCAGTCACTGGAGCGGGTGTCAGTGTGATGACGTAGTTGCCAGGAAAACTCGATCCGGTGGCGGTTTCGCCTTCACCGGGATTGGTATTCATCTGTGCAGTGACATTAACAAGCGTGACATTCGATGCAGCGGTCACCAGACCATCAGGAACATCGGAATTCCCAGGTTGCCCATTTGTACCACGAATCGAAGGGTCGGTTGCCGGATCGTTCAGCGCGTCGGAACCAAATTGGAAACCACCTTCCGCTGCTATTTTAAACCCTTGAGCAGAGGTCAGGGCACTGGTGTTGGTCAAAGAGAAATTAAGCGTGACGCTGGCCGCCGGTTGACCGGGCGTGAAGCTGCCAAACGGCAGGGTGAGTACATACATCGTATCCCCGGCATGGAAGCCTGTTGGCGCAGCCACGAATATTGGGTTTCCGCTGGAATTAACGGCCAGCGGGTGATCGGCACCCAGAACTCCCGTATGCCCTGCTACCGTTGTGGAAAGTGTCACTGATGTGTAACTGACACTGGCCCCGAGATAGGTGGCAGAAGTAAGCGACGCACTTTCTGTAGTCGCTGCACTGGATGGCACGAATAAATCAATAAACGGGCCATAACCAACGCCACTAGTGGCGGTATTTTGGAAGGTGACCGTTTCACTGAAGGTCGAACCAAGCAATATGTTGGTAGGACCAGAGAGCGTAACGGTAGGGATGGCTGTATCAAGCACGTTATCATACGCAGCAATCGCACTGGCACTGAATGGAACTTTTAGATCAACATTGCCAATGGTTGCCTCAAGATTCCAGTCACCGCCCAGCGCCTTGGCACCGGTAGTATCAGTTGAAGCCCCTACCCCCACGCCTGTCAGGCTATGCACCGTATCTAGGAAACTCTGGCCAGCGCTGCCTGCTCCAACATCGCAACCCCAGAACAAAATATCGGCATTCCCAGCCAGGTGACTGCGCCAGGAAGCTACCATCTGTGCCTGAGATGAAAGCGTTGCCGCATTAACGGCACCACTGCCAAGCTCAATCGAGCCTGATGTGCCATAAGTCAAAAACTGGATGGAAGAAAGCCCGCTATACCCCTGGAGGGCGCGCGTAACCTGCGCTATTCCGTTGTGGTTGGCATCAATGGTGATGATCTGCACATTAGGATCGATGCCTGCGACCAGTATCTGCCAGTTGGCTACGCGTGTATCAACAAACAGAATAGACGTTGCCGTCGGATTAACCGGTGGCAACGCCGCGTGTTCATCCCACGCCACCGCCTTCGGCACGCCAATGGCATCATGATTAGGATCAAAGCCGTTGGTATCATGGTGATGATATGAAACCGTGTTATCGGTGTGGGGGTGATGAACGCTAGCTGCAACGCTGCCGTCAAAAAGATACCGTGGTTCAAGTATAAGCCGCATCAAATACCGTCAAAATGTTTCGGAATGCTCATAAAAATTCCATAAAGATATGCCATGGAATTAAAGGACGGTCTATATTATTAGCAAGTATTATTTAACTGTTTTATGAGATCCACATACAAATATTGTGATTGATACCATTCAAGCCTTACGTGGCTATGCCTGGTTGCATGAGGTGTTTCGCTGTCCTTCTAAAATAAGCCACTAAAATATCACAAATACTTTCTGTTATGCTGCATGTGGGAATTACAGTATATCTTCTCCCCAGAGAGCCATTCGCGGCAGACTTCATCCACCCCAATATTTCAATATAAAAGCAAATTCCAGAGATATACGTCCTGAGCCGCGCTGTGTGGGCGGCTCATTTTACAAAGAAGACCAGAGATAAATAATAGAGCTTGCAACATATAATGGGCCTTCCTCTCCTATTCACAGCATCTACTTGCAGCCTTACGTTAGCAGTTGCTTACGCAACAGTGGCACGTCCATAAAATACAATCTGCTTGATGCCCGACGATTTTGGGAGCGGCCCGTTGAATAATAAATAGCCATCGCATCAATGGCCCGTAAAGGCGGATACATAGATAAATCACGTCAGCATTTTGCTGAAACGGTGACATTGGTGGATAACGGACAGAATTAGCGTGCTTGCGGATAGTTCACATGTTCTTGTTTCAATGCCGTTCCAGACGCGAGATCACAAGTGGCTGCTCCGCCCTGGATGATCGCTTCAATCTCCCCCGGTGGCAACCCATATCCGGGACGAATCGCCCGCACATTTTCCGATGTAAATCGTTCTCCAGCCTTAATGGGCTTGACCACATACAGCGAGCGACGATAAATGCGTGAGGCATCTTCTGACGAGGTGGGAGCGTAATCGGCGCTGCCGAGTGATTGCCATGCGTGTCTGGATTCGCGCACCAACTCTGCCAATTCATATGGTTCCAGAGAAAATGCCGAATCAACGCCACCATCGGCGCGAGCAAGCGTAAAATGTTTTTCAATAACGCAAGCACCCAACGCCACGGCGGCTATGGACGTTCCAATGCCCATCGTATGATCAGAAAGTCCCACCAGAACGCCCAGTTTTTCCGAGAGCACAGGAATTGAGCGCAGATTGGCCTCACTGTGCGGCGCGGGATAGGCGCTGGTGCATTTAAGGAGGATGATATCTTTTGCACCTGCCGCACGCGCGGCATCCAAGGCTTGGTGTAATTCATCAATGGTGGCAGTGCCGGCAGAAATAATCAGTGGTTTGCCGGTAGCAGCGACACGGCAAATCAAAGGTATGTCCGTGTTTTCAAATGAGGCTATTTTAAATGCGGGCACATTGAGCGACAGTAAAAAATCTACGGACGTTGCATCAAACGGGGTGGAGAATGCCACCAGCCCTAATGATTGAGCATAATCAATTAACGGTTTGTGCCACTCCCAGGGGGTATGCGCTTCCTCATACAAATCATACAGGGTTTTGCCATACCACAGGCTTTTCGGATCGCTGATGGTAAACTCCGGCTTGTCAGAGCGGATGGTCATGGTGTCAGCGGTATAGGTCTGTAATTTAATGGCGTCTGCACCGGCATCGGCGGCGGCTTTGACAATCGCCATGGCACGTTCCAGCGAACCATTATGATTGCCCGAGAGTTCGGCGATGATAAAGGGAGGATGAGCGGGACCTACAAGTTTATTAGCGATAGTAATTGTGCTGTTTGTCATGCGCGTAATGGTGAATAGTGATAATATAATACATTCTTTTCTTCACGTTCCAATGTCATTCCGGCGTATACCGCCATACGTTTTGAGGCTGCGTTGGCGGATTTTATTTCCGCACGGGCTGGAAGGGTAAGAGTAGCAAGGGTGGCTTTGAGCATAGATTTTCCTATGCCTTTGCCGCGCGCGTTAGGGGCTACCGACCACGTCAATTCGTAACGATCAACGGCCTTATCCAGCCTTATATGGCCAACCGCCACGCCGTTTAATTCCACGATCCTTATTTCACGATTGGCATTAACAAGAGATTTTTCAAGCCAGCTTAAATGATTATCGTAGTATATATTCCCAGTAGTATGGCACTGTTTACGGGTTTCCGGATCATTACGCCATTGAAAAAGCAATTTAGCATCTGCCATCGTTGCAATTCTAAATTTTAAATCCATCTCTATCCTCAGAACATATTTGCATCATTTAATCTTAATTATGACGGTTGCCTTTATACAATCTGATTCCTCAACTGCCTCCGTAAACTCCATTTTCAAATTTCCATACTCAATAAAGGCGTTAGGATATCCTTCCGCATCCAGCATTCTGATATGGTTATAAATATCATGAACTATCCCCGATTCCGGCAGGCGGCTTTCTTCAGGGATTCTACGCTTAAAATACGTAGGTTCGCCGATCTGAGGGACTGGCTCGGGTTCATTTTCAATAATATCGACGATTATCCTCTGTACTGCGATAGCTATTCGCTCGAATATTTCTTCGCAACTACCGGATAACGAAACTTCTAAAGACCGATATATAGGACCACCGTCTAATACTTCATTCATTCTGATAGCACACACCGGTGCTGTTTCAAAATTTCGTATTATCAGGTTTTGAATAGGGCTTCCGCCTCTTCCATAAGGCAATGGGGCTGTATGAAATACAATACATTCGTAGGCTTCATATATTTCCTTTGGCACAATCCAGTTCCAGTGAGGAAAAAAAATGAAGCGTGGTTTAATCTGATTAATATAGCTTAGATTGAGCTCTTCTTTATTCTTTATAGAAACGACATCGAGTTTTGAAAATTGCGCTATTTTTTCCGATTTTGAGAACCATTCCCTCGACGAAGCAATGATATATTTTTTCATCGCTCAATTTTCCTCAGAACTTGAAACGCCTCAGCCATTTTCAAACCCACTTGATTACCTCTGTATTTGGCCAGATTCTCCAATCCTTCCAATGAACGGCTATGCGGCGCCTCTCTCATTTCTTCTTTGTATTCCATTAGCGCTTTCAACTTCATTGGCCATGTTTCTTCGATACAAACACTAAGATTTGGCATAAAAGCCGCCGTTACATCCATTTGTCCATAATCCGTTGCCGAAGCTATTTCAAAAGCACGTATTTCTTTCCATATTTCATTTGGTTGAGGCCTAAATGCCGTCAACGTTGCCTGTGCGACCACGCGGTGATCAATATTTAAATCCGCCGGGCTATGCGTATAGATAATAGTGGGCCTAACTTTGTTTTTTACCTGTTCAATCATTTTGGTTACGGATAACAAAGGTACGGTATCCATCGCGTTATCAGGGAAATTGCCCCCTTCTATCCACTCCATACCTAAAATGGCGGCTGCATTGATAGAGGCTTGTTTGCGTATTTTTATGCGCTCGGATATTTGGTCATCGCGTGCGCCGACCCCATCAGTCATAGAAATCCCATAGACCCTATGCCCTTGTTTTACATGCTTGGCAATCGTGCCACCTACTCCTAGTGTTTCATCGTCTGTATGAGCTGACACCACCAAAACTACTTCAGCAGTATGAGAGGAATTTTTATTTGTCATATTTTGTCCTTGTAGACATGCACACGCGCTGCAATTATCTAAATAATTACTAAAGACGCCACCACTTTCATAGTTCTATTATTTCCAATGAATTACAAGCCTTCACCTACGTCTACCAGAAATGAACCTATTTTTTTCCCCTGCGATGCCATCATCGTATTGGCTAATCTTATGGATAGCGACGGTAATTTGAACAAAATATCGACCGCACGGATGGAGGCGGCGATCAACGCGTTTCAAGCAAATGAAGCGCCGCACATCGTCACTAGCGGTTGGGATTACCGTAACGAATACCCTGTTCCTATTGCCGAAGCGATGCGGGATTACGCGTTGCAGCACGGTATCCCGTCGGAAGCAATTATATCCGATGTTAATTCCCGCGACACCGTGGGTGATGCGGTGTTCACCAAGCGCAATGTTGTGCTCCCCCGCGAGTGGAAACGGCTGCTGGTCATTACCAGCGACTACCATCTGCCGCGTACCCGTGAAATCTTTACGTTTGTGTATGGTAGAGATTATGAGATTGCCTTCCGGGGGGTGCCCGCTCTGGTGCCTGCGCGGTCACCAGAGGCGGAACAGGCGTCTTTACAAAGTTTCCGTACGACGTTTCAAGGTGTTGCAGCTGGCGATGATTCAGCTATTTGGCAACGTCTTATACAAAACCATCCTATCTACAATGGGGATATTGATCCTGTTTATTTAACGCGTTGATTAAAATCACACTTATGGTAAGTGCATGATGTACTTTGAAATTAGGAGCACCTTAAGTGTTTAACGGAAAACATATTTTAGTCACCGGCGGTACTGGGTCATTCGGCAGAACATTCATCCGCACTGTTCTCAAGCGCTATCGTCCCGCCAGGCTCATCGTGTTCTCACGCGACGAACTAAAACAATTTGAAATGCAACAGGAATTCAGCGATGACTGTATGCGCTATTTTCTCGGCGATATCAGGGATTTAAGCCGGATGATGATGGCAATGAACGGCGTTGATTATGTGGTGCATGCTGCCGCGCTCAAACAAGTTCCGGCGCTCGAATATAATCCAGGCGAAGCAGTTGAAACCAATATTCGCGGGTCGCAAAATGTGGCGATGGCCGCGCTCGAAAAAGGCGTAAGCAAAGTGATTGCGCTTTCCACCGATAAGGCCGCCGCACCTGTAAATCTTTACGGCGCGACCAAGCTGGTGGCGGATAAATTATTTATCGCCGCCAATAATATTCGTGGTGCGAATAAAATTGAATTTTCCGTGGTGCGTTATGGCAATGTCATTGGTTCACGCGGATCGGTGATTCCATTTTTTCAAAAATTGTTGGCTGAAGGCGCGACGGAACTTCCGATCACGGATCCGGCGATGACACGGTTTTGGATCACCCTGCCGCAGAGCGTGGATTTTGTATTAAACTGCTTTGAGCGGATGCAAGGCGGTGAGACTTTTATTCCCAAAATTCCGTCAATGCGGATAGTCGATCTGGCAAAGGCGATGGCTCCTGATATGGCATTAAAAAATGTCGGCGTCCGCCCAGGTGAAAAATTGCATGAGGTGCTTTGCCCAGCAGATCTCAGTTTGCAGACATTGGAATTTAGCGATCACTATGTCGTCGAGCCAACATTTTCCTTTACGCATAAGCCGGATTACAGCATGAATTGCCGGAATGAAAAAGGAACGTATGTGACGCCGGGATTTGAATACAACTCATTGAATAACACTAATTTCCTCAGCAAGCAGGAACTGAAAAAATTAATAGCCTGATTCAGGCAGTTCATTCATAGAATGCTTGGTACAGCCTTGATCAAAAAAAGCTCCAGAAGCAATTCTGAGAATATTTCCATCTTTATAGCACCTATTTATCTTACAACAAACGGCGGTATCAGCGGTGCGCAAGGCAGGCATTTCTCGAGTTCCCCGCTGGATAAATTTTCAGCCATTTTTCGTAAGACCGCATCGTAAGCATTAAGCACATGCAGTATGTCCGCTTCGCTATGAGCATAACAGACATTATGCGAACCGATGATAAGCACGCCATGCTTGGCCATTTCGATAATAAAAAACGTCTTAAGGGCTTCTTTCGTAGCTTGCGGTTGGGCAACAAGATCTAATATCACCCAAGGATCAAGCCCCTTCTGCATTACCACTTTTTCCAGATGATGTTTCGCAAGCAGCGCATCAACTCCACTGCGTAATTTTTTCCCATTTGCCCACAACGTTGGGATCACCGGTTCACGCTGGATTTTATCAAGCACAGCTATTGCAGCAGCTAGGGAAAGTGTTTCCCCACCGAACGTGCCGGAGAAAAAAATGTCTTCCATCTCACGCATGACATCATCACGCCCGGCGATGGCGGAAATCGGCATTCCGTTACCCAGTGCTTTGCCGAACGCGGCCAGATCCGGAGTAACGCCAAAATATTCCTGTGCGCCGCCTTTGGCCAAACGAAAACCGGTGATAACCTCGTCGAACATCAGTAATGCACCATGCTGATGTAATAACTCTTTCAGATTTTGTAGAAATTCCGGTTGTGGCATCGTTGCATTGACCGGCTCCATAATCAAACCGGCAAACTCCCCCTTATGTTTCAGGAGCAAGGATTCAATGGCGGTTAAATCATTATACGGCACACTATGGGTAAGCTCACGGACGGCTGTGGGTATCCCTTTAAAACGTGACGTCGAGCCAATGTACCAATCCTGCCAACCGTGATATCCGCACACCATCATTCGCTCGCGCTTGGTATAGGCCCGTGCCAGGCGAACGGCAGCGGCGGTGGCATCCGAACCATTTTTAGCAAAACGCACTTTTTGTGCGCATGGCACCATATCCCTGATGCGCACGGCCAGCTGGGTCTCCAGTTCGGTAGCGAGGCTTAGGCTGATACCGTGATTTAATTGCTCGCGGATTGCGCTATCAACATCCGCATCGGCGTATCCCAGCATAACGGGTAACAACCCGCACACGAGATCGACATACTCATTACCATCGACGTCCCATACCCGGCCACCTTCACCGTGCGTCAAAAACAACGGTGCATGACCGGCTGGAAATGTTTTGGCGCTTTTGCTGAAAGTTTGTGAGCCCTGCGGAATCACTTCCTCTGCCATCTTGAGCAACGCTTTCGATAACGCATAAGATGGCATGGCTTTTAAGGCCGGAGGTGCTGTGCTGACTGTAGCTTGCGCCAGCGTATTATAATTACGCAAATGCGGATATTTTTCTAAAATCTCCAGCACCTCTAAATAACTTGAGGGGCGCGGGGCGGCAAGATGACTTACTAATTCTTTCAAAAATTCCATATCGCGCGGACTATCCAGTGTCCAACGCTCCAAAGACAATCCCTTTAACGGGCATGGAAGGCTTTGAACCTTAAACAGATGCTGATTATGCTTGATATACGGAGTGACGTGTTCGCGCTGCGAAGGAAGGGTCGCTTCCTTTTCGGCACGATAAAGTGCGGCAGAGGTAAACACCTCGCAATCGAGTCCATCCGGCCATGTACGAGGCATGGTATTGGTGGCATAATCAACCTTATTACGCTTAAGCAATTGCAACACTTCACCGCATACATAAGGGTCAATCAGCGGGCAGTCGGCAGTAAGGCGCATAATAATATCTGCGTTCACTTGCCGTGCGGCGAATGCAAACCGTGCAAGAACATCGTTAAGCGAACCACGTATGCATGATACTTTTTCTTTTTTGCACCACTCTGCTAATGCATCATCGCCGGATTCGTCTGAAGTAGCGACAACGACTTCATCAACACCCGGAATTATTCTTGCCGCGCGTACCATCCAGCCTAAAACCGCTAATCCCCCCAGATCCATCAAAACCTTTCCCGCCAAACGGGTGGAAGACATACGGGCCTGGATAACTGCTACTGTACGCATTACATTTCTTTCTTTTTTGGCCATGAAGCTGGATTAAGTAAGACCTCTTCAACATCTGAAAATTGCTCGCGGATGATCCTACAGGCATCTTCACTAAGATTTGGTGTCTCAAACATTTCAAGATTATCTTCTAACTGCGCGATATTCTCCATACCAACAACCACAGAATCAATCCATTTTTGTGATCGCACATAAGCAAAGCACAAATCCACACGACTTTTACGTCCGAATTGTTCAGTAAGTTTATCCAGCGCGGATATAATATGGTTTGCTTTCTCACGAGGGATTACAGGCCATAATTCTGCTGGCTGCGTTAGCAACCCCTGCAATAAGGCGCTGCGTGCAAAAACAATAATTTCCGGATGTTTTTCCAGCAATTCTGGAATTCCGATTTTTTCATAACGCCAATCCAGCACATTGAAGGGTAGCTGGATACACTCCACATCAGGAACATTTAACGCATCAAGTAATTCTTGTGGATTTTGTACTGATACCCCCAGATGTTCAATCATTCCCGCCTGCTTCAGCTCGCATAATGCCTTCCACACATGGCCGCCGCACCTATGGAAATGCTCGGCGCGGTGCAACAATACATAAGGCAACGCCTTTAAACCAAGATTACTTAGCGAGGCTTCAATACTTGCTTCTACTTTGGTTCTTATGCTGGTTTTACTATCCTGTTCAGTGATATCCTGTAATGGTGCAAGCTTGGTGATGATATTGGCATTTTGCATTTTTGGTATGGCCAATCCCAAGCGGGTTTCCGCTTCACCATAAGCCCGCGCCGTATCGAAAAAGGTAATATTGCTTTTATTGGCCGCCACAAGCAATTGCTCTGCTGCAACCAGACTTGGCATTCCAGTAGTATTTGCAATCCCATACGGCATGCCCAGTTGGGCCGTACCCATACATAACTGGCTAATGATCCGGTTGTGTTTTTTAATTGTGCGCATATCTAATAAAAATACACGCGGTTGGTATACGCATCTACATTATAGGTATTCTTAGCCAGCGGTTTTGGTGTGGTCTCCGCATTAAATGAGGTGATGCTATACAGGAAATGCAGCACGAGCCGTTCCCCTTTAACACAAGGCAAGGAGCGATGCAGCCCCCAGGTATCTTCCAAAAATCCGCAGCCGCTCCTTCCCGTCAGCACCAGTTGATTTTCTTTGCCAAAATTCTGAGTAATTTCTTCGTTGGAAAAAGTCCGGCGCTGAGTGCACTTGTCCGATAAATGCGAGCCTTTGACAAAACAATGCGCGCCGCTCTCCGGTGAAACGTCAGTCAGGTATACGAATAATTTGATAAATTTGTAATCATCGGCATCCCGGTGAAACATATCATCATAGAATTTATCCGAAGGGATTTTTCCGGCTTTGGTCCACCATGCCGCCATGTTGGTGAGAGTGGGTTTGCAGCCAAGGTAGGCAGATACCAGCGACAGTATTTTCTCGGAATTAGCCAGCGCGATGATTTCCGGGCACTGCACAATGTCTTTGTCAAAATATTTGAGCTTTCGCTGTTGCGATAGATCCACCGTCTGCATATCCATTGGTGTTTGGCCTTCTGGCTTAATTTCTTCTAAAAAATCGAATACGGGTTTTGGCAGCAGATAATCACGAATTTTTGCGGCAGTGGAGGCATCGCACAGTTGTTCCCAGAGAAAGATACCGTCCTGCTTCAGACG
>Ga0207022_10274_pt1 | contig 12495 bp, 5 predicted proteins | sample Alteio_BWMinCont_46_FD_153307 | JGI IMG/M metagenome (GOLD analysis project Ga0207022, IMG submission 153307) | Enriched cells from forest soil in Barre Woods Harvard Forest LTER site, Petersham, Massachusetts, United States -... | ecosystem: Environmental > Terrestrial > Soil > Temperate forest >... | reverse complement strand
CGAGGATTTGCACGTTGGCAATCAGCGGATGTCGATCCGGCGGAGGCCCGGCTTCGCGGCGTTCGAATCCGAGCGGCGAGGGAGCGAAACGCGAACCGTCTGCCGCGGCCGGCTCGTGCAGCGTCCGCAGCGAGGGTAGCAAAGGCAGTCCATAGAAGATCGCGAACGGAAGCGTGACGGCCGCACCGGTCAGGATCAGCGATTTCAAATCAGGCATCGTGTCGTTCCCTGAGCATATTGATGAGTGCGTGCGCTGGTTTCAATTGGCGGGGTCAGCGCGCGGACCGCCGGATCAATTCCGTCCGCCCTTCGACCAGGACGTATTCCGCGTCGGCGGCGACCTGGGAGAACTGCTGCTTTCGTCCTGACGGCCAATGCACAATCAGTTGATCGATCGAGGTCAGCTCGCCCAGCCCGAACACGAGTTGCCGCTGGTTGCTGGCCTGGTATCCGTCGCCGGCCGTCAATTGTCTCCAGCGCGTTCGCCCGCCGGCCGCCACCCGTACAACTGTGCCGATCGCGTCGCGATTGCATTCGACGCCGTGCAGTCGCAGCGTGAAAAAATGTCCTGCGCCTGAAGTGCAGTTAGCGACAAGCGCCGCTGCTGTATTCAGATGCGAGACCACGAAGTCTTCGCGTCCGTCGCGATCGAAGTCGACACGGGCCAGACCGCGTCCCAACTGCTCTCGCGCGAAGAACACGCCCAATTCCTCCGGGAGTAGTTCCTCGAAGCGCCCGGAACCGCGGTTGCGGAAGAACTGAGCCGGCATGCGGTAGGGAAGGCCGACTTCCGAGAAATCATCGACATGGCCGTTCGTCACGACCAGATCGGGCCAGCCGTCCAGGTCGGCATCGAGAAACTGTGTCCCGAACCCCAGCCTCTGCATGCTGGGATCTCTGAGACCGGCCTCGCCGGTCCTTTCGGCGAAGAGATCGCCCGGCTGCTGCAGTAGAAGCGTATTCGATTCATATAAGAACGCTGTGATGAACAAATCGAACAGTCCGTCGCCGTCGGCGTCGTCGAAGGCCACGCCCATGGACGCCTTGGCCTTGCCCGCGGCATCGTAAGCGCACCCCCAAATCAACGCACTCTCGACGAATGTGGGAGGCGCCCCCGGAGAGGACGTGGTATTGACGAAGTAAAAGTTGGGCTTTGTATCGTTGGCCACAAACAGGTCGAGGCGACCCGCATTTCGAAAATCCGCGGCCACTATCCCCAGTCCTTTGCCTTCCGGAGCGAGGATTCCGGCTTGCTGGGAAATGTCGCTGAAAGAGCCGTCGCCCCGGTTCAGGAGCAAGCGGTCTTGTTCCGCCGCATACACGCCCGGAAAACAGGCCCGAAAGCCGGCTTTGAGGCGGTCGTCGCGACAGACACCTTCCAGGGGATCGCGACCGGCCAGATACGTCACGTCGTAAAGATCAGGGAGTGAGTCGCCGTTCAAGTCGGCCAGCACGCAGCTCGTCGTCCAGACACTGTCGCCGCGTGGCAGACCCGAGGTCGCGTCGCCGAACGTGCCGTCGCCATTGTTTCGATACAGCCTGTTCAGGCCGATGTTTGCGATATAGAGATCGGGGAAACCATCGGCATTGTAATCGCCGACAGTGACTCCCTGGCTGTAACTGTTTTCGCCCACGCCGGCCGCGGCCGTCACATCTTCGAATCGTAGGTCGCCGAGATTGCGAAACAGCCGGTCCAGATAACGGTCCTGATCGGGCTGAGGCGGCCAATCGCAGCCTTGAGTCAAGTGAACGTCGGGCCACCCGTCCCCGTCAAAATCGAGAATCGCGACGCCACCCCCTGTGCTAGCCCGAATAGGCATCCCGGGGACGTCCGGGTCGTCGCCGTTCCAGTAAGTGAAATCGATGCCGGCTTGCGTTGCGACGTCGACAAACACCACCCGGGCTCGAAGCGCCGTCGCGATTCTCGGGGCCTGCGAATCTCGCGGCCGAGTGTTCGTCGGCCAGTTCGGGAGCGGAAATCGCGAGAGATCGAACCGCGTTGCGGGGTTCGCCGCAACCAGCGTCTGGGGAGTTTTGGCGTCCACCAGATTGCGCAGGCGGTCGGCCTCGCGCTTCGGTTTCGGGAGCTCGGGCCGCAGAGAAGCCGCGGCTTGATACCAGCCTCTGGCTTCCCAAAGCCGTCCAAGAGATTCGCATTGCGTCGCCGCCTCGAGCATCAAATCGAGACGATCGGGTTGCAGGTGCAGATTCGAGAGTGCCTCCAGCAAAATCTTCAGCCGTTGTGATCGCTCTTGGAAAGCCTGCGCCGTCTGGCGGTCTCCTGTCGCGTGCAGCAAGAGGGCCAAATGGTAATTCGAGGACCAATCATTCGGGTCGCGCCCAATCGCTTCCCAATAACAACGGATCGCAACGTCGCGTTCATCATTCTTCTGGGCCCAACGGGCGCGACTGGCCCAGATGACCGGATGAGCGTCGGCTTCCCGTGGAAGCCGGGCGTGCCAATGGTAAAACTCATCCGGTGTGCCAGTTTCGACCAGTGCCGTCCCCCATCCGGCCTGGACGTCGACATCGTTGGGATCGGCCATTGCCAATTTCCGAAACTGTCGCGCCGCCTCGCTGATTTCGTGCTTGTGCAAGGCATAGTGTGCGGCGCCCACAGCGAGCTGCCGGTCGCGGTCAAGGGAAGGGTCGAAGATCTTGATCGACTCGGGATTGTCAAAAGCATCTTGGGGATTGCCCAGCAAGGCCAATTCGTGCGTGTCGAATTCTCCTTGCCGCACCAGTGCGAAATAGTGGCTGGCCGCTTCCCGCCGCCCGGACAAATTCAGCACCCGCGCCAACCTGCGGTGAGCCGTACGATTGTCCGGATCGAACTCCGCAATCCGGCGGTAGTACGCCTCGGCCTCCGACAACCGTCGCGAATTGAGAAGGATGTCCCCGGCAGCAGTGGCCGCAACGAGCGCTGAGGCGGAACCGTCATTCCCTACGCGGGCGAAGTATGTCAACGCCGATTCGGGACGGCCGAGCGCGAGCTCGATCTCGGCGGCAGTCAGCAGGGCCCGTGTCGAGTGCGGAGCACGCACCAGGGCGAGCTGGGCCAGGCGCAGCGCCTCGTCGGTCGCCCCCCGATTGAGCGCCGCCTGGGACGTCCGCACCAATTCGTTGATCGACGGTCGGCAGAACCACGAGGCCAGCGACGTGATAAGGGCAGCGACTGCAAGAAAACCTCCCGCCAGCCACGCTCTTCGGCGCCGCTTCAATCCGCTTTTTGCGACCTCGTCGGTGGACATGCAGCAAACTTTCAGCAGCAGTTGTGAACGGCACTATGCCACGATATCGACCACCCAGCGGGCTGACAAGACGGCGACCGCCGGGCTTACCGGCCTGGTTCCCGGTTCTTCGCCTGTAAACCTTGCCGTGCCTCGTGCAGGCGCTCCCGGGCCGCCGCGTAGTCCGGTTTTAGCGCCAGGGCTTCGGCCAATTGTGTCATCGCTTCGGCAAAGTCGCCTGCAGTGATGAGAAATGTTCCCAGAGAATAGCGAAACTCCGCATTTTGCGGGCTCAACTCGGTCGCCCGAATCAAATGCTCCCGCGCGTCTGCCCGCTGGCCGCCTTTGGCCAGCACCTTTCCGAAATTGTGGTGCGTGGGAGCAGAATCGGGGGCAAACTTCAGGGCCGCCCGAAAATCCGCCAGTGCATCGTGGTCCCGCCCCAGACTGGCAAGCAAATAGGCCCGCCACTGATAGGCCTCGGCCTTGCAATGATCAAGGTCGAGAACCGCATCGAAATGCGCCAGTGCTTCGTCTGACCGGCCTGAATGCATGGACCATATGGCCAGCAAGTAATGCGCCTCGGGAAACTCAGGATCGATTTGCAACGCCTGCGTCAATTCGGCGATCGCGTCTTCTTGCCGCCCATTCGCCACAAACACCAGCGCCAGGCCATAATGCGCCTCGCGACATTCGGGCTTGAACTCCAAAAGCGCGTGCAGAACGTCGATCGCCGCGTCGAATTCCCCCTGTTCTCGCAAGGCACACGAGAGCAACCAATGCGCTTTCACATGGCCAGGCGCATGATGGATGACGTCCCGTAGCCGGCCGATTGCCGCGTCGATCGATCCGCGTGCGATAAGTTCCTGCGCCTCTTCGACCGCTGCGTCCAAAGACAACATGTCTTTAACGTCGGGGAGACCAGCAGGCGCCGGTCCCGTGGGGAAGTGAATTGCGTCAATCTTAGCGACAGCCTTCCGGCCGCCCGCCAAATATCCGTTGGCTTCCAGCGTGCGCCGCTCGCTGGCCGACAGTTGCACGACAATTGCTTCACGCGGCACCAGACGTGCCTCGAATTCGGCCATCCGGGAGTCCAACATTCGTACAGTTTCGGGCGCGGTTTCGACCAGGTTGTTTTGTTCGTGCGGATCGGTCGCCAGATCGTACAGTTCCGGCTTCGTCGTCCGAATATACTTCCATTGGCCCTCGATCAGGCTGCGCAACGGAGACCAGCCGTTGCTCAAAAACGGTTCGTCGGTGGCGGAGTAACACGGGCTTGGAATTGCATGCTCCCCCGCGAGCAACCTTTTGACGCTCTTGCCTGTGATCATGCGTCGGTCCTCAAGTCCCAAGAGATCGAGAATCGTCGGCGACAGATCGACCAGTGAGACATCTTCGGCGACGCGCTGCTTTGCCGACAATCGCCCGACATGACGGAAGATCAACGGGACGTGCAGCACCTCGTGATACAGGGTCATCCCATGTTGCTTCTCGACATGCTGCTCCAGCCCTTCGCCATGATCGCCAACGACCACCACCAAGGTGTCTGATTCGAGCCCCCGGCTCTTCAGGAAATCCACCAGCCGCCCCACTTGCACATCGACATAAGCAATTTCGCCGTCATAGGGGCTGTGGGCATACTTGCTTCCGAGTGACTCGGCATGAGACAGATAGGGAGCATGCGGGTCGTACAAATGAACCCAGCAAAAGAAGGGCTTGGCGCGCTTGGCCTGCAACCATTCGAGCGCTGCATCGACAACCAATTCACCCCGTCTTTGCCGATGCAGCGCTTCGCCGCCCGGCTCGTCGTCGGCAAACTCGTCGTCATACGTCCTGAATCCGCGATCGAGTCCGAATTTTCGATCCAGCACGAATGAGGCGACAAACGCCGCCGTGTCGTACCCCTGCTGCTTGAGCACTTCGGCCAGCGTGGGAATCGTGTCGTCCAGACGTCCCCGCCCATTCGTGCGAACGCCACTTTCAACGGGGTATAAGCCGGTAAACATGCTGGTATGCGCCGGTAACGTCAGCGGAGCGACCGTCGTGGCGCGCTCGCATAACACCCCCGCCGCCGCCAGAGCGTCGAGCACGGGAGTCTGGCCGGCCGTATAGCCATAGCACCCCAGCCGATCGGCACGGGTGGTATCCAGCGTGACCAGCAGAATGTGCGGCCTGGGGCGGGGCCACAGCCACAGCGCCAGTGCCACCAGCACAGCGGCCGCACCACCCCACACCAGTATTCTTCGCCCCCGCCTCATTTCGATTTTGCATCTCCCCATACCAGCGCCCGACGGACATGTCGCATACGCTCTTGAGCCTCGGCAAAGCCAGGCTCGATCTCCAGGGCTTTTTCCAAGTGCCTGAGGGCGACATGATATTGCCGCTGGCGCGAATAAAAATCGCCGAGGGACAAATGAAACTGAGCATTTCGAGGACTCAACTCGACGGCTCGCGAAATGTGCCGCAGGGCTCCTTCCGCATCGCCGCTATCGAGTAGCAAGACACCCAGGTTGTGATGCGTTTCGGCTACATCCGGTGAGTATTTCAGGGCCGTTCGATAATCGGCGATGGCCTCTGCCGTCCGCCCGATTCTTAGAAACTGCAGAGCCCGCCACTGATATGCGCCGAAATGCTGGGGGTCGATTTCCAGCGTCGCGTTGAGATGCGCCAGCGCGTTTTCGGATTGCTTGGCCGTGACGAACAAGCGGGCCAGATTGTAATGTGCCTCGGCATTGAGGGGATCGATCTCAATGCACTTCTGAAATTCAAGAAGGGCGTCGGCGGCCCTCTCCTGCTGCAACAACATGACCGCCAGGCCATAATGCGTCTTGCTGGAATCGGGTGTGACGGCCAATTGGTCGCGCAGGACTTGTTCGGCCGCCTCGAGTTGGCAGGCATCTCGCAAGGCGCCTGCCAGATACCAACAGGCTTCGGTGGGCCCAGGCGCCTTGCGGAGGACCTCCCGCAACTGCTCGATCGCCTCGTTTGTCGACCCGGCCGCGGCGAGTTTGACGGCGTCTTCGATTGCGATTTCGAAAGGCAGCATGTCTTTCACGTCGGGCAGTTCGACAACCGGCGGTCCTGCTGGGATAGTCTTCGATCCGCCCAGATATCCCAGTCCTTCGAGCACGCGCCTTTCGCGCGCAGTCAGTTGCACGTCGATTGCCTCGCGTGGCACGAGCCGCGACTCGAATTCAGCCAACCGGGATTCCATCTGGCCGGCGAATGCAAGCGTGGCTTCGGCCAGGTTGTTTTTTTCGAAAGGATCAGTCGCCAGATCGTAAAGCTCCCTCTTCGTTGTCCGAATGTACTTCCATCGCCCTTCGATCAGGCTGCGCAAGGGGGACCAGCCATTATTCAAAAATGGATCGTCTGTGACGCCGTAACACGGTCTCGGCGATGCCTCTCCACCCACCAGTAACGCTTTGAAGCTTTTGCCTGTGATCCGCCGTCGGTCCTCAAGACCCAGTAGATCGAGAATCGTCGGAGACAGATCGACTAATGAGACATTATCGGCGACGCGCCGAGGTGCGGGTATTCGTCCGACGCGGCGGAACATCAATGGCACGTGCATCGTCTCGCGATAAAGCGTCAAGCCGTGTGTGCGTTCGACATGGTCCGCCAGTCCTTCGCCGTGGTCGCCCACCACCACCACCAGCGTTTGTGTTTCTAGCCCCCGCGTCTTTAGAAAGTCGACCAGTCGCCCGACCTGCAAATCCATGTAGGCAATTTCGGCGTCGTAAGGCCTGTCGACGTACTTGTCTTCGAACAATTCTGCATGGGGCAGGTAGGGGGCGTGCGGATCGTACAAATGGACCCAGCAGAAAAAGGGCTTCTCGCGCTTTGCCCCCAGCCATTGAAGCGCTGCATCGACTACCGATTCGGCGTGTCTCTGTCTGTGCAGCGCGTCGGGATCCGCTTCTTCGTTGGCGAAGTCGTCGTCATAGGTGCGAAACCCCCGATCGAGGCCGAATTTGTGATTCAGCACAAACGACGCCACAAAGGCCCCGGTGTCATAACCCTCGTGCAGGAGGGCGTCGGCCAGCGTGGGAATGCTGTCGTCCAACCGTCCCCGGCCGTTCGTGACGACTCCACTTTCAGTCGGGTACAAGCCGGTAAACATGGAAGTGTGCGACGGCAGCGTAATCGGTGCGACCGTGAAAGCGCGTTCAAACAGCACCCCTTCGGCAGCCATTAAATCCAGAACAGGCGTGTCTCCTGCAGAATAGCCGTAACACCCGAGCCGATCTGCGCGCGTGGTATCCAGCGTGATGAGCAGCACATGTGGCCGGGACCGAGGCCATAGCCAAGTCGCTGCTGCCCCCACGAGCAACGCCGCCGCCGACCCCAATACCAGGATTCTTCGCCGCATTGATATTTCAAGCCTTCTCTAAGAAACGACACGATTATACAGCAGGGTGCCGACGAGGCACAGATATTTCCGAAACGACCTTCCCGGAAAAATGGCGCTGTTCATGACGCGATCTGACACGCGTTCTTGTAACCTGCAAACTACCGCCGCAGGAAGTCACGCGGACAAATCGAGTAGTATATAATAAATTGTCCAGGCCGATCGTTGAATCGGCGTGCAGCTTTCGGGCCACCGGAACCGATACACCTCGTCTAACCGTGACCGCAGCCACGCGCCGAGTTGAAATCACAATTCTCGCTGGTATATTGGACGCCAGCGCCGTTGAGAAACTTACTTTGCTCAAACCGAAGCTGAACGCCGAACCGGTTGCGGATTCGGTGCGGTGGCAGGGCCAATCGGAGGAGCCCGACGGTATGTGTCTTACCCCTCTGAGAACCTGGCGGGGTGTTCTGTGTGTCAGCCTGCTCGTCACAGGCTGCTATTCAAACTCCGTCAAGCCTCCGGCCCCGATCTCCCATGAAACCGCCCCCGCCAGAGGTGTGGCGAGCACGGCACACCATTCCAACTCGCGGGAAGCGCTCGTGCCTGCGATCGACGTCACGCGTGCCGACGACTGGTTCGACGACGTGACCGAACAAACCGAAATTCGCTTCGCCTACCGGAACGGCCGCGAAGCGGAACGGTTCTACCTTATCGAGAGCTTTGGAGGCGGTGTGGCGATGGTCGATTACGACCTGGACGGCGACGTCGACCTGTTCTTCACCGGCGGCGGAAGGTTCTCGGCGGCCCCGTCTCCTCCGCAAATCAGCGGCCTTCCGGCAGGATTTTATCGCAATCAGGGTGACTGGCGGTTTTCCGATGAAGCTCCCCAGGTCGGACTTGACGAACCCGTTGATTACTCTCTGGGGTGTACCGTCACCGATTACGACGGGGATGGTTTTCCCGACTTGTTCCAGTGTTGTTACGGCAGAAGCCGCCTGTACCGCAATCGGGGCGACGGCACGTATCTCGACGCGACTAGCGCCGAACAACTGCCTGCGATGGGCATGGCTACGGCCGCCGTCTGGGCCGACGTCGACCGCGACGGGTTGCCGGATCTGTTCCTGGCCCGCTACGTCGACTGGACCCCCGACACGAACGTGCATTGCTTGTCGAGTCTGGGCATCCGCGACCAGTGTGGGCCGAACTTTTACGATGCCACCGTCGCGTTGTTCTTTCACAACCGCGGCGACGGCGGGTTTGAAGATTGGTCGGAGAAAGTGGGACTCAAGGGGGAAGTGAAAGGGCTGGGGCTGGTGGCTGGGGACTTCAACGACGACGGCTGGATCGATTTCTACCTGGCCAATGACGAACTCGCCAAGCACCTGTATTGGGGTCGTCCCAACTTGAAATTTGTGGAAGGGGCCTGGCAGGCGGGCGTGGCCGCCAGCGAATTGGGAATGGAGGAAGGCAGCATGGGCGTCGCTGTGGGGGACGTCGACGGCGATGGGCGGCCCGACTTATGGGTCGTCAACTACGAGCACGAAGACAACTCGCTATACCTCAATCGCGGCGACGGCCTGTTCGAGCATGCCACGGCGCGCATGGGGCTGGCCGGCGCGTTGCGGCAGCGCGTGGCGTGGGGGACTTCGCTCACCGATTTTGACGGCGACGGCTGGCTGGATATTCTCGTGCTGAATGGGCATGCCGTCTATTCCAGCAACAGGGCGCCCTTCAAACAGGCTCCCAATTTGTTCCGAAATCTCGCCGGAAAACGTTTTGAACACGTTTCCAACAAGGGGGGCACGTACTTCCGACAAACGCATGCGGCCCGTGGAGACGCAGTCGGCGACATCGACAACGACGGCGCGCCCGATGTGGTTGCTGTGCACGTGAATGACTCGGTGCAGGTCTTGCGCAACCGGAAGGCGCCGCCAAACTTTGTCTCCGTCTGGCTGCGTGCTTCCCAAGGGGCGCTCGAAGCTGTCGGCGCCCGTGTCACCCTGGCTTCCCGTGGGGACAGGCCACTTACCCGGTTTGCCGTCGGTGGCGCCGGCTATGCTTCTCATTCCGACCAGCGGATCCTGTTTCCACTTGAACCTGGTGCAGACGCTGCCGCTGTGACGGTGCACTGGCCGGGGAGGGGATGCGAATTGTTTCGCGGACTGGCCGTACGGCGGACGAACGTGCTGGTGGAAGGGAGGGGCGCGGTGTATGAACCGCAATAAATGCGAGCGGGAGCGGCGACGCGTCTGGTGGCGCCGACCGCAGTGCCTCGCCACCCTGACCGTGGCGGCAGCCATTCTCGGATCGGTCGCATGGTCGCAGATCCACCATGATCCGACGAAACTACTGAAACAGGCAACCGGCTGTGCCCCACGCGATCCCGCCCAGGCCGAACGCTTGCTCGAAAGGGCGATCGTGGCGGCGGGTGGCAGGTTCCCGGAAGCCGAAATGGCCTTATGCCGCCTCCGCAGCGAACGGGGCGATTGGAAATCGGCCCTACCGCTGTTCGCTGCTCTCGACAAGCGGGCCTGTCCGTCCGTATTTCTGAATGCGTTCGGCGAACTGGCGTTGAAGGGCCGTCGCACGACCGCAGGCCTGGATGCCTTGTCCGAAGTCCGGCGCCGCAAGGTTCCCGAAAGCATGTCGGCGCTGGATGCATTGTCCTGCTACTATCGCGAGCAGAACCAGGAGCGCCAGGTATTGGATTGCCTCCATGAGATGGCGGAACTTGGCAATGGCCGGCCCGACCTGTGGTGGAAGCTGCTCGAGATGCTTGATGCGCGGCAATTGGACAGCGAATACTTGAGTACGCTGCGCACGGCCCTTGAGCAGAGATTGCCCTCTCGCGATAAGATCGAACTGCAGTATCGGCTCGTGGCACGACTGGTGGACCGGGGGGACGCGGTGCTCGCCCAGCGTGAACTGGCCCTACTCGTGGAAAAGGAAGTCCATTCGGCGCGCGTCAAGATCCAGCAGGCCGCAATCTTCCGCTTGGAGGGCAATCCCCGCGAAGCCCTGGAGATGCTCGAGGCGGCGCTCACAGGCACCAGCGAGCGGCTGGAAGTGGTTAGGTTGCGGGCCCTGATCCATCTCGATCTGGGAATGCATCGAGAAGCCGCCGAAGATTTTCAGAAGAGCATCGAAGCCGAACCGTTCGACCTGGTGGCCCATTTCAAGCTGGCGGAAGCCTACCGCAAACTGGGGAAGCTCGACTTGGCACGGAAACATCAAGAGATTTCCGATCAGATCCGCGGCAAGCGGCAAAAAATCAACAAGCTGTACGAAGCTGTCAAACGTCAGCCTGCCAACCGTCAACTGTGCGAACAACTGGCCGAGTTGCACCGCGACTTGAACGACGCCCGTGGGGCCTCGTTGTGGGAGAGTCGCGCGAACCCGATTCGTGCGCCCGGCGAGAAACCATAGCCCGTTGAAAAGCCCCGCTCAGTGCTGGCCAGGCATTCGGTGGACGGGCAAAGTTCTGGGATAACTGCACGCTGTGTGGATGCTCATTGCGGCAGTCGAATCGGCTGCCAGTCGAGTGGGCGATAGTCCTCAGCAAACTCCGTGATTTCGATCGCCTGATCTGCGGCGATGTTCCGAAATACCTGCGTCGTGCCGCTGGTCGGCCAATGGATTTCCAGCAGCGCGACCTTGTTGGCGTGCGCGAGGCCGATGGTCTGTTGCAGCGGGTTCGCGCCGAAGCTGCTGCCGGAGGAGACGTGCCGATGCACAGTCAACGGCTCCTCCCCGGCCGTGACCACCTTGATCCGGGCGCCGATCGCTGGCCGGTTGGTTTTCTGACCGACGAGCTTCACCGTCAGCCAGTGATTCCCCTGACCTGGGTTCTGAAAAAGAATGTTGTGGTATTTGTCGCCGTTCGTGGCGCCTCCCATCTCGATGTAAATGTCGACGTCGCCGTCGCGGTCCCAGTCGCCGCAGGCCACGGCGTGGCCCTTTTGCAAATTGCCGGTGCCGGAAGTGCCGGAAATCTCGGCGAAGCGCCGGCCGGCGACGTTTTTGAACATGCGGCTGGGGTCGAGTAGTTCGAGATAGGGCGAGCCAGTCCCCAGATACATGTCCAGATAGCCGTCGTTGTCGAAATCGCCAAAGTTGCTTCCCATGGTGGCCAGGACGATGTTCAGTCCGGCTTCGTTCGTCTTGTCCTCGAAGCCACGGCCCTGCCGGTTGTGGTAGAGCCGATTGGAATTCTTCAGGCCGTGCGGCTCGCCCAAGAGGCCTTTTACCACGTCACGCAGCGTATGCTCGAAGGAGGTTGCGAAAACATCGAGCCAGCCGTCGTTGTCGTAGTCCCAGGCCCAACAGGAAAACCCGTGCCTTGGACCAGCGATTCCCAGCGCAGGCGTGACGTCGACGAAGGTGCCGTCCCGATTGTTGCGAAACAACCTGCTCTCTTCCGTGGGCGTCAGATAATTCAGAAACAGGTCCTGGTAACCGTCATTGTCGTAGTCGATCCATGCCGAACCTTTGCAGTAGAGCTGGCCTCCGCCATCCACTCCCGATACACGGGCGACCTCCTCAAACGTGCCGTTACGCAGATTGTGATACAGCCGATTGGACTGCTTCTCGCAACAGATGAAGAGGTCGAGCCAGCCATCGTTGTCGTAATCGGCCCAGGACGCCGAAATTGAATTCACGGGATCGAGCAGGCCGGCCTCCAATGTGACGTCGGTGAATGTGCCATTGCCGTTGTTTCGCAGCAGCGAGGGCCGGATCGGATAGGGGAACCAGGCGCCGCGCACGATGAAAATGTCCATAGAGCTGTCATTGTTGTAGTCGGTCTGAACGCAGTACAAACCGCCCAGTTGTTCGCTCAAACCAGCCGCCTGGGTGTGGTCTTCGAAGGCCCCCTGACCATTGTTGTGATAGAAAACCATCGGGCTCGTGGCG
>Ga0207022_10273_pt1 | contig 12500 bp, 8 predicted proteins | sample Alteio_BWMinCont_46_FD_153307 | JGI IMG/M metagenome (GOLD analysis project Ga0207022, IMG submission 153307) | Enriched cells from forest soil in Barre Woods Harvard Forest LTER site, Petersham, Massachusetts, United States -... | ecosystem: Environmental > Terrestrial > Soil > Temperate forest >... | reverse complement strand
CAATCTGTCTGCAGAATTTCCCCAAGCATTTATTGCCTTCTGAACTTCAGGATGAGAATCCCGGAAAAATAATGAGGATGGTAAACGGGCAGTTCAAACGGTGGAATACCCCTTCTGGTGTTGATTAAGTGCATACAGTCTTGCCTTTTGATCTTTTTGTCGAATTTAATGTCGGTAATTTTAAAACTGTCATATATTTATATTCAAATTCAGTTGTTTGGTTCAAAAAGCATCTGATATTTAATAATCGATAAGATTTAAAAAGTATTACCATGAAAATGAATAAAGTAATGTCCGGCTACCACATGCTCATGATCCTCTCTCAGGCCGATGGACATTTTCATCCCGAAGAAGGTATGGTTGTGGTGAAATATCTGCAGGACACTTTTCCCTTCCGCCTGAACCTGGATAACGAAGTGGATATCCTCAGCAATATGGATCCGGAAGATTACCTGAGCCATTTCATGAAATGCATTGATGATTTTTACGAGGATTCAACGTTTGAAGAACGCATCCAGTTTCTCGACTTTGCAGCTAAGTTGGTTGGTGCCGATAATCAGGTGAGCCCTGAAGAGAATATTTATCTGCATGAATTGTTTAATGCCTGGGATTCGGAGCATGCTGAATAGAAATAAATTGGCAATTGGCAGTTTGCTTTGGCAATGAAAATAAATAAGCAATGGGCAAGTAGGAAAACCGGCGATAGAGAGCCTATATGTTGTCGATTTCAGGTGAATCCTGATCGATTTCAGTGCATAATTGTTTAAATATAAGAGATTTCGGATAAACTATCCCTTTTGAACCTCAGGTTAATGACGCACATACGTTACCGGCATTACAAATTCTACTGCCACAGGAACTCCATTGAGAACTCCTGGTACCCAGTTGTTAGGAATTAATTTTACAACCCGTAGCGCCTCCTCATCACAGCCAGCTCCAATTCCTTTTGCTATTCTGTAATTTGAAGTCATGCCATCCGTGTCAATTGTAAACGCTATTAAGACAGTTCCTGTAACTCCATTATTCATGGCATTTTTAGGGTATCTTAAATTATCCCGCATATAGCGCAAGGGAATACTTTCTCCACCACGGTATAAAGGAGGTCTTTCCAATTTCGTTTTAGTAGTATCGGTTTTTGAAAATACTTTAAATTCTATATCTTTTATGCTTTGGTTGGTTTTGTAAAATACAATTTCCTTTGTTGAAATGTCATATTTTTGATCAAGCGTGCCATCGTAATCATAATACTCCCAAATGCCAGATGGTTTGCCTTGCGTATACATGCCCCTTGTTTTCATTTTATCTGCTGAGTAATATTCAGTCCATAAGCTATCTTTTTTACCATTTTTATAAAATCCACTTATTCGCAGTTCCTTTTTAATTCTTTCCTGATAGCTACCGTGCTTTACAGACTGGTCTGATTTAAGCACATAGTAAACCTCCTTATGAAATGGGTTAAGTTCGTTGGTAACCAGTACTGTTTCCTGTGCCACGATAGTACCTGAACAAAGCATCAGGAGAATGCAGTAAAAATGTTTTACATGTAAATTACTCAGATACTTTTCAACGATACAATCAAAGGTTCTTTTCGGTAAGACTCGGATAATCTGAGAAAAAATAAACTTTCCGTTGTTCATTTGGCGTCCGGAAAGATAAGGAGACTTTGTTTGGTTGTTCATAATTGTTCACTCAACAATAATTAATTTTCTTTTTTTAATTTTATTTGCCAACTGCCAACTGCCAACTGCCAACTGCACATTGCCAACTCTTTATCACCCTCCAATAAACTTCTTAATTTCATTGAGCTTCATCAAAGCTTCAATAGGAGTAAGGGTATTGATATCCGTTTTAAGGAGCTCTTCCTTGATTTGTTCAAGCACAGGATCATTGAGCTGAAAAAAGCTCAACTGAAAATCTTCTTCTTTTTTCCTGGGAGGAGATACTGCAGGTTTGAATTCGCTGTCGCTGTTTTCTTCCCTTCCAACAGGATTTAACTCCGCGCCGCTGTGAGAGCTTTCGAGCTGCACAAGAATTTGGTTCGCTCTGTTGAGCACCTTATAAGGCATACCGGCCATTTTCGCCACATGTATTCCAAAGCTGTGGGCGCTGCCGCCCGGAACCAGTTTGCGGGTAAACAGGATTTTGTTTCCGGTTTCCTTGACTGATACATTGAAGTTTTTCACCCGGCGCATGGTATCGGCCAGGTCATTGAGCTCGTGGTAGTGGGTGGCGAAAAGTGTTTTTCCTTTTGCCGTGGGATGTTCATGCAGATATTCCACAATGGCCCAGGCAATGCTGATGCCATCATAGGTGCTTGTACCCCGTCCAATTTCATCGAGCAGAATCAGGCTGCGGTCAGAGACATTGTTTAAGATGCTCGCTGTTTCATTCATCTCCACCATGAAGGTCGATTCGCCCGAAGAGATATTGTCGGAAGCGCCTACGCGGGTAAATATTTTATCCACCAGACCTATTTCTGCATGTTTGGCCGGAACAAAAGATCCCATCTGTGCCATCAAAACAATCAGTGCCGTCTGACGGAGCAAGGCAGATTTACCAGACATGTTGGGTCCGGTAATGATGATGATCTGTTGCAGGTCTTTGTCGAGGTAGACATCATTGGCCACATATTCTTCGCCAATCGGCAATTGCTTTTCGATCACGGGGTGACGTCCGTTTTTGATGTCAAGCGCAAAACCTTCGTTCAGATGAGGCCTTACATAATTGTTTTTCATCGCAACAGAGGCAAAACAGAGCAGGCAGTCGAGGCGTGCCACCAGTGCGGCATCCAGTTGTATGGGCAAAATATAATCGGCGAGCCAGAGTACCAGTTCATTGAATATGCGCACTTCCAGGGCCTGTATCTTTTCTTCGGCGCCAAGAATTTTGTCTTCGTATTCTTTCAGTTCGGGAGTAATGTAGCGCTCTGCATTGGTCAGCGTTTGTTTGCGCATCCATTCCGGAGGAACTTTATCTTTATGCGAATTGGTGACTTCCAGATAATAACCAAACACATTGTTGAAAGCGATTTTCAGGGAAGGGATTCCGGTGCGTTCTACTTCACGCTGCTGGATCTGTAGCAGAAAATCTTTTCCCGAGAAAGCGATGGCTCTCAGCTGATCGAGATCTGCATTTACGCCAGAAGCCACGACATTTCCTTTTGCAATCAGGAACGGAGGATCGGCCTGGATCTCTTTTTCGATGCGATCGATTACACCTTTGCAGGGATTGAGTTGTTCGGCAATTTTTTTGAGTGCGGGATTTCCATTTTCCTCCAGCAATGCTTTGATAGGGCCAATGGCGCTCAGTGCGCGTTTGAGCTGAACGGTTTCTTTGGGTGAAATGCGTCCGGTAGATACTTTGGATATGATACGCTCCAGGTCACCGATTTGCTGGATGTGATCCAGAAGCGTATCGCTCATTTCCTTTTGGTTCAGAAAATGATCCACACAATCGAGCCGTTCATCAAGCGGTGTTTTATCTTTCAGGGGCAATGCCATCCAGCGTTTGAGCAGACGTGAACCCATTGGCGAAACGGTTGCATCCATCACGTTGATCAGCGTGTTTGCATTTTCATTCTGCGAGCCGAAGAGTTCGAGGTTGCGGATAGTAAACCGGTCGAGCCACACATACTTCTCTTCTTCAATACGCGATAAGGTATTGATGTGACCCACCTTGTCGTGCTGTGTGTCTGCCAGGTAATGCAAGGCAGAGCCAGCCGCTATGATTCCGCAATCCAGCGAATCAACTCCAAATCCTTTCAACGATTTTGTCCCGAAATGTTTGAGCAAAGATTCATTGCCGAATTCAGGAGTAAAGGCCCAGTCGTCAAGGCCGTAGATATAGAACTTATCGCCAAAATATTCCAGAAAGAGCTTTTTTGTGCTTTTCTGGTAAAGCACTTCATTGGGCCGGAAGCCTTGCAATAATTTGTCGATATAATCGGGTTTCCCTTGTGCCACAAGAAATTCGCCGGTGGACACATCCAGAAAGCTGATGCCGCAGATGGCCTGTTCGCCATGAACGAGGGCAGGGGCAAGATGAACGCTGGCCAGGAAATTGTTGGAACGGTGATCAAGGGTTTTGTCGTTGTAGGAAACTCCGGGAGTAACCAGTTCGGTCACGCCGCGTTTGACAATGGTCTTTGTCAGTTTGGGATCTTCCAGCTGGTCGCAGATGGCAACGCGCTGGCCGGCCCTGACCAGTTTGGGTAAATAAGTATCCAGCGAATGGTAGGGAAAACCTGCCAGTTCAATATAGGAAGCCGAGCCGTTTGCCCTGCGTGTAAGCACAATCCCCAGGATGCCGGCAGTCTTCACGGCATCCTCTCCAAAGGTTTCATAGAAATCTCCCACACGGAACAGGAGCAGGGCATCGGGGTACCTGGCTTTGATCTGGTTGAATTGCTTCATCAGCGGTGTTTCCACTTCAGATGTTGCGCTTTTGGTAAGAGGCTTGTTTTTTGCCATGGCCCGTAAAAATACAAATCTGCGCTGGGTTTTACCCACATTAAGCAAGAGAAAACAGGTTAATCTTCCTACATTTTATAAATCACGGCATTCCAATGGATAAATGGGATCTCTTCGCTAAAAAGCCAGGCCCAATTGCATCGGCTTGTTTCACACCCAATGCAAAATCCCGATTTATCGACGATTGTTGAAAAGATTCCGACCGGTTCGTTTTTCTCAGCCTTGAATATTCTCAGCAAATATTTGTTTTTGAATTAAACGTTTGTTTAACTTTGACCCCGAAAACAGAATCATGAGCGATAAACGGGAACAGATTTTAGATGCAGCCGAAGAGCTTTTCAGCCATCATGGCTTTGAAGGCACTTCTGTCCGTATCCTGGCGAAAAAGGCGGAGGTGAACATCGCGATGATCTCTTATTATTTCGGTTCCAAGGAGAAATTATTCCAGGCCATGGTCGAAAGAAGAGCAGGGGCTTCGCTGATGGCGCTGAAATTTATCAGTGCCAAGGAAGCCGAACCCTGGAAGAAAATGGAACTGGTGATCGATCATTATGTCGACAAGATTTTCAGCAATGCAGGTTTTCAGCGGATCATGTACCGGGAGCTTTCTCTTGACCAGCGCTCCTGGATGTCGGATGTTCTGATCAATATCGTTTTGCAGAACTCAAAGGAAATGGCCAGCATCATCGAGGAAGGGCAGAAGAAGAAGGTCTTTCGCAAGGTGGATGCGGCCATGACGGTTATCACGCTTGTCGGAACCATTGCCAAGGTTACCTTGTGTTCGGCTCTTTCCTGCCGTTTCCTGGGTGAAACAAATCCGAAAGCCCAGATCACCGATGAACCACACCGGAAACGCGTCAAAAAGCATTTGCATGACCTGATGAAAGCACACTTATTAATGAGTAAGTAAAAACCGGTTACCAACAGAATTTAAACAAACGTTTGTATTATTAAATCCGCATGAAAAGTAAACTGATCTCTTTAATCTGTATTCTGCCTTTCCTGGCCCCTGCGCAACAGACCCGGAAGCTGAAACTGGAAGAAGCCGTCAAACTGGGCCAGGAGCAAAGCCGGACATTGAAAATTTCGCAAAGCAAAATGGCAGTGATGAACTCCAAATATGCCGAACTGAAAGACATGGCCTTGCCCGGAATCAATCTCTCTGCCGGTTATTACCGCTTCAGCGATATACCTCCTTTCCAGATTCAACTGACTCCAAACACACCGCCCGTTACTTTGTTTCCGGTCATCCTGAACAATTACAGTTCGCGCGCCTCGATCAACGAATCTGTTTTTAACGGATTTCGACTGAAAAACGGATTGCTTTCTGAACAATATCTGATCGATGCCTCCAAGCTGGATTATGAAAAGGATAAATCAGACATCATATTCAACATTGTCAGTGCCTATTACAATTTGTACAAAGTCCAGATATCGAAAAAAATTATTGAACAGAGTCTCGCACAGGCCGATGAACGGATCAAGGAGGTGCGTAACATGGAAAACCAGGGACTGGCCATTCACAACGATGTTTTGAGAGTTGAACTGCAGCGCTCGAACATCGAACTGAGCGAGATTGATGTAAACAACAATCTGGAAGTGGCCAATTACAATTTCGGGGTTCTTTGCGGACTAACAGAAGGCACCCTGGTGGAGATTGATTCCCTCAATCTTTTTAAAGCAAAGGATTTCAAAGCTTTTCCCGACTACCTGAAAACATCGCTCGAAAAAAGAAGCGATTTCCGTGCGGCAGATTTACGCAGGAAAGCATCGGAAGTGAATCTGAAAGTCACCAAAGGGGCTTTGTTTCCAACCCTGAATGTGGGAGCCAATTATTATTATTCCAATCCCAATCCCCGCTATATTCCTCCATCTGATGTTTTCCATGATACCTGGGATGTGGGGCTCAACCTGAACTGGAACCTGACAGCCCTTTATTCAAACCGTCACCAGACGGATGAAGCCCGGACCATGATCCTTCAAAGCACGGCCATCAGTGAGCAGATTTCTGACGGTATCCGCATGGAGGTGAACCAGGATTTTGTGAATTACGGACAGGCACTTAAAAAGATTGATGTGGCCCAGCGTTCGGTCAAACAGGCTTCTGAAAACTACCGCACCATGCTTTCGAAGTACAACAACAGCACCGCTTTACTAAGCGATTTGCTGGATGCGGATGTGCTCCTGCTTCAGGCCCGTCTGAACCTGGCCTGGTCAAAAGCGGATGCTGAAATATCCTACAATCATTTACTCAAATCAACCGGAACAAACTAAGCATTACATTATAAAATTCAATCACCATGAGCACACCTGAAAAAGACATCGTAGAAAAAAAGAAATCAAAAGCACTTCCGGTCATTCTTCTGTCGATCGTTGTTGTTGGCGCATTCTTCGGAGTGAAGGCCTATATCTTCGGTTTGCACCACATCGAAACTGATGACGCACAGCTGGAGACGAATATCAGTCCGGTACTTCCCCGCATCTCGGGGTATGTAAACGACATTCGTTTTGAAGACAATCAGCGTGTGAAAAAAGGAGAATTGCTCATTGCCCTGGACGACCGTGATCTGAAAATAAAAGTGGATCAGGCCAAAGTGGCTATTGAAAACGCAAGCGCCATGGTTCAGGTAGCCAAAGCCAATCTGGGTTCTTCCAGGGCTGCTGCCGAAGCGGTGAAGGCCAATACAGAATCTGCCAATGTAAGAATCAGAAAAGCCAGCCAGGATTATGCCCGCTATGAAAAACTTTTGGGCGAGAAGTCTGTAACTCAGCAGCAATTTGATGCCATAAAAGCCGAGAAGGAAACGGCCGAAGCGCAACTCGAACTTATCAAAAAGCAGGAAGAAGCCGCCGAGACACAGGCCAATGCGCTGGCCGAACAGGTTAATGTGGCGCTTACTTCGGTAAAACAGAAACAAAGTGATCTGGATTATGCCAATCTGCAATTGTCATACGCTTCTATTACTGCTCCGCAGAACGGAGTCGTTTCCCGCAAGAATGTTCAGGCCGGGCAATTCGTTCAGGCCGGGCAACCGCTGTTTACTGTCGTAAACGATTCAGATATCTGGGTTGTTGCGAATTTCAAGGAAACACAGGTATCAGCCATGAAAATCGGAACCGATGTGGATATAGTTGTGGATGCATTCAAGGGTAAAACAGTGAAAGCTTATATCGCATCGTTTTCTCCGGCTACAGGTGCCAGGTTTTCGCTTCTTCCTCCAGACAACGCTACAGGCAATTTCGTGAAAGTGGTACAGCGTGTTCCTGTGAAAATAAGAATGAAGGCCGATAAAGAAATGCTGCAGATACTCCGTCCCGGATTGAGTGTGAATGTGACTGTGAATATTGATGAAATGGCTGAGAAGAAGTAGTGTTTCAGATCGAAGATATTGGAATATGTAAATCCGCGTTCACCTCACCCCCGGCCCCTCTCCATGAAAAATGGAGAGGGGGGAAAAGAAGAAATATAAGGAAGCTTCCCGCTCTCCATTTTTCATGGAGAGGGGGATTGAGGGGGTGAGGTGCCGTGTCTCCGTGGTAAAGTTGTTGTTTTGGATCTTTTAATTAAAGCAATTTATGAGCCCCATTTATCCTACAGGATTTAGAAAATGGATCATCGTCATAACGGTGGTAACGGCATCTCTGCTGGAGATGATCGATACCACTGTTGTCAACGTGTCTCTCACCCAGATTATGGGCAATCTCGGCGCCACACTGGAAGACGTGGCCTGGGTCATTACGGCTTACGCGGTGGCCAACGTAATCATTCTGCCGATGACCGGCTGGCTCAGTTCCAAGTTCGGCCGAAAGAACTATTTTGTTTTCTCCATACTGCTTTTCACCCTCGCTTCTTTTTTCTGCGGCAATGCACACAGCATCTGGGAACTTGTCATTTTCCGTTTCATTCAGGGAATAGGAGGAGGGGCTTTGCTCTCCACTTCCCAATCCATACTTTTTGAAACATTCAAGCCCGAAGACCGCGGGATGGCAACCGCCATATTTGGTCTGGGTGTGGTACTCGGTCCTACATTCGGTCCTACCATCGGTGGTTTTATCACCGATCATTATTCCTGGCCCTGGATCTTTTACATAAATCTTCCCCTTGGTATCATCGCCGCATTGCTTTCACTTACGTTTATTACAGAGTCGGTCGACCGGAGGGTGATAGACCGGGTTGACTGGCTGGGCATAGCTTTGCTCATTGCCGGAATCGGGGCTTTGCAGATTGTGCTGGAAAGAGGGCAGACCGAAGATTGGTTTGACACAACATATATCGTTATTCTGACCATCGTTTCGGTGCTCTCGCTACTCTTTTTTGTCTGGCGCGAATTATCCATTGATCACCCGGTGGTGGATTTCAGGATCATGAAAGACCGCTCATTCTCTTTCGGACTTGTTTTCTCCTTTATTCTGGGTTTCGGACTTTTCGCTTCTGTCTTTGTCTTTCCCATTTTTTGCCAGGGTCTGCTTGGTTTTACTGCGCAGCAAACCGGGGAACTGATGATTCCATCGGGATTGATTACCATTGTCATCATGCCGCTTGTGGGGACGCTTTTGAAGAAGAGGATACCTCCGCAGTTTATGGCCGTGGTTGGTTTCGCTATCTTTTACCTGTTTACAAAAGTGCTTTCATCTTCGACACTCGCTTCGGGAGAAAGTGATTTTTACTGGCCGCTTCTGTTGCGCGGAATAGGGATGGGATGCCTTTTCGTGCCCTTGACGGCAATGGGTTTATCTGGACTCAAAGGCAAAGATATGGCCCAGGGAGTTGGTCTCAATAACATGATCAGGCAGCTGGGCGGATCTTTTGGTGTGGCCCTGATGACAACCTTTATTCATACCCGCCAGGCCGTTCACAGAAACAACCTGCTTTATCACATCAACGACTACGATACGGCCACGCAGGAATGGCTGAACCGCATCACGCCTTCGTTTATGGGCAGAGGTGTGCCTTATATGCAGGCGCGGCAGATGGCCAGTGCGGCGCTGGACGGAACAATTTCAAAACAAAGTGCGCTCATGTCATACATGGATGCGTTCTGGATCATCGGTATATTCTTCCTCTGTTGCATTCCTCTTATTTTGTTCCAGAGACATAGCCGGAATGCGGTTGTGTCTATCGAAGGGGCACATTGATTTCCTTACCCTTCCTTTCTGCCGAAAAGATATCGCAATAAAGCGCCATTTCATATATGCATTCACTGAATGTGCATATTCGGCTGGCTATTGACTTGCCGATCATTTAGCTTTGAGTAGAATTGAATGCCATGGATAAGGATGTAAGAAGAATCGCGATCATATTTGGAATATCCCTGGCTGCCGCTTATGTCGTTATCATTTATCTTATTTACAATTGGCTGTATGTCTGATTCTAACAGAGTGAATTGACTGGTTTTCACCTTCTGCTACAAAACAGTTATCTGCATTCAAATGGTTGTCGGTTTCCCAAACAACCAATTCACCCCCCTAAACCTCCAAATAATCCTTCTCGACGAATATCATCCCCTTCAGCCTGAATCGGGGCGATATTCGTTTAGTGTTCTAAGAGATAGAGCAGCCTTATAACTGAAACACATTAGCAAATACGATGATGACGCAACAAAAGGAAAAGCCGGGTACGATTACAAACGGCAATGGGCCATTGACCGGTTCGGTCACTCAGAAACAGTCATCGGAATATGCACGCAGCCTGATTGAGGCCAGCCTCGATCCGCTTGTGACAATCAGCACCGAAGGAAAGATCACTGACATGAACGAGGCTACGGTAAATATTACCGGTATCGAACGCGAAAAGCTGATCGGTTCAGACTTCTTTGATTATTTCACAGAACCGCAAAAGGCCCGGGAAGTGTATCAGGAAGTATTCGCCAAAGGTTCCGTAGCCGATTCCCCGCTTACACTTCGCCATAAAAACGGAAAGCTGACCGATGTATTGTTCAACGGATCGGTCTATAAAGATGATAAAGGAAATGTTTTGGGTGTCGTTATTGTTGCCCGCGATGTAACCGCCCAGAAACTGCTTTCGAGATATTCACTCAGTTTGATCGAAGCCAGTCTGGATCCGCTTGTTACGATAAGTACAGAAGGCAAAATCACCGACATGAACGAGGCGACGGTAAATATCACCGGCATCGAACGCGAGAAACTGATCGGTTCAGACTTCTTCGATTATTTCACAGAACCTCAAAAGGCAAGAGAAGTGTATCAGGAAGTTTTTGCAAAAGGATCTGTTGCCGATTCGCCGCTTACGCTGCGTCATAAAAACGGCAAATTGACCGATGTGTTGTTCAACGGTTCTGTTTATAAAGATGACCGCGGCAATGTATTGGGGGTTGTGATTGTGGCCAGAGACGTGACTGCACAGAAACTGCTTTCCAGATATTCGCTGAGCCTGATCGAAGCCAGTCTGGATCCCCTGGTGACTATCAGTACACAAGGCAAGATCACAGACATGAACGAGGCCACGGTAAATATCACCGGCATCGAACGCGAAAAGCTGATCGGTTCAGACTTCTTTGATTATTTCACAGAACCGCAAAAGGCACGTGAAGTGTATCAGGAGGTGTTTGCAAAAGGATTTGTAATTGACTCGCCACTGAAATTGCGGCACAAGGGAGGAAAGCTGACCGATGTATTGTTTAACGGATCGGTTTATAAGGATGACCGCGGCAATGTGCTCGGGGTTGTGATTGTGGCCCGTGACATCACCGCTCAAAAACAACTGGCAGAAAGAGAAATTGCCGGCCGTGAGAAAGAGCTGATGCGGATTGAAGAATTGGAACGATTCAGAAAACTCACTGTTGGACGCGAACTGAAAATGATTGAATTGAAAAAAGAAATTGAAGTGCTGAAAAGCAAAGTATAGGCAGGACAGAAAATCAGAAAGAAATCATTCCAAAGCGAATAAAATGGAGACATTTACTTCAAAGGCAAAGGTTGTCAACGATGAGCAGGAGAAAATCAAATCGAATGAACGGGAGCATGAGGCGCTTGTTTCTGAGGAAAGAGTCAATCTCCAAAATGATCAAAAAGCATTGATGAATATTCTGGACGATTATTCTGAAGAAAAGTATCATTCGGAAGACAGCCAGCGTGCCCTGCTGAATATTCTGGACGATTACAGTGAGGAAAAGGTGAATATGGAAAACACCCAGCGCGCTGTTCTGAATATTTTGGAAGACTACAGTGATGCAAAAGAGAAAGCGGAAGAATCGACCAAGCTCAAAGAAGCCTTTCTGGCCAATATGAGTCATGAAATACGCACTCCGCTGAATGCCATCATCGGCTTTTCGGATATCCTGTCAAAAGGGGTGCTTGCCGACAAGGAAAAAGAATATGTAACCACCATCAAGACCGCCGGAGAAAACCTGCTGACCATCATCAACGATATTCTGGATATCTCCAAGATAGAAGCAGGCATGATGACTTTCGAAGAGCATACTTTCAGCGCCAAGGAAATATTCAAATCGTTGAATGTAATGCTCATGGTAAAGGCCGAGGAAAAGAATCTCCGGCTGCTGTTTGTCTGTGATGACAATGTTCCTGACAGCTTGTTTGGCGACCCGACCCGTTTGACACAAATCATCATCAACCTGGCCGGAAACGCAATCAAATTCACTCAAAAGGGAATTATTAAGGTGAGCGCCCGTGTTCTCAAAAGTGAAAATGAAACCATTTCGCTTGAGTTTACCGTTTCGGATACAGGAATAGGAATCTCTCAGGATAAACTGGGACATATCTTTGAACGTTTCCGCCAGGCAGAATCACATATCACCCGAAAATACGGAGGCACAGGGCTTGGGCTCAGCATCGCCAAACAACTCATCGAACTGCAGGACGGCACACTTTCTGTTTCCAGCGAACTGAAAGTCGGATCTGTATTTACTTTTATTATTCCCTACAAGAAATCTGTGGAAGTACTGCCGGCACAAAACAACACCGACACGAAATTCGATATGGCGGCACTCAGCACACTGAATATTCTGCTCGTGGAAGACAATCCGCTCAATGTGAAACTGATTTTAAGCCTGT
>Ga0207022_10272_pt1 | contig 12501 bp, 10 predicted proteins | sample Alteio_BWMinCont_46_FD_153307 | JGI IMG/M metagenome (GOLD analysis project Ga0207022, IMG submission 153307) | Enriched cells from forest soil in Barre Woods Harvard Forest LTER site, Petersham, Massachusetts, United States -... | ecosystem: Environmental > Terrestrial > Soil > Temperate forest >... | reverse complement strand
CCGTCCGGAGTTTGCTCGAATTCGACGTGAAAAGTCTCGATTGTCGCGCCGGGAAGAACGGCGCTCCACAAAGAGAGCGCCGGCCCCTTTTCGATTTCGTGCTCTCCCGCGGCGATCGACTCGCCCGTGCATCCCAGAATCTGCCGGCTGCGGGTGGCGGCCTGGGCCGACTCGGCGATGGCGTCCCAGCCCGCCACGTGATCGCGGGACGCGAATAGAAACGACACATCGGGCGCAGCTTCCTGCAACTGGGAAGCGACGCCGCGACAAACCTGGTCGAGGGCCAGGCGCGTATCGGCTGTGCGAGAACAACTGGCCGCATAGGGCATAATGGGTGGCCTTCCGCCGATGTTGTGACCGGCCCGCAGAGAGGGAGCAATCAGGCTGACAGTAGCTGTGCGCCGCCGAGTGTGCAAGATTGCCGGTCGATCGGGCGGACAATTCGCCGGGGAAATAACAGGGGAAATAACATTTGTCCGCTGCGGCGCGATGGTAGGGTGTGTCAAGTCCGTGGGTCGAGCTGAGCCTGACGGAACCACGTTCGACGCGTAGGGTGTGTCAGACACGGAATTCTCACGAATTCCGCTACATCCCAGGCGTAGCGGAATTCGTGAGAATTCCGACCGCATGACAGATGCATGACATTTTGCCGTAGACGGACCAGCAGGTCAGGCTGTGACTGACGGGCTAAAAAGTCCAACCTGGGGATTGTCGAAACGTATCCAGGTTTTGAGCCGTAACCAAACGACTCATGAGCCACGGATGAAACACGAATTCAACACGGATCTTACGAACGCTGGTGCTTATCTGTGTTTGATCCGTGTTTCATCCGTGGCTAAATCTTCGCGTTTTTTACGGAATAGATCGGGCCCAATTCCTCGAAGATGCTGAGTCGAACCGTGCCGCAGCGTCGAACCCGCTCTCGATTCTCGGTTTTTCTGCGGATTCGTCGAAGGCGGCCAAATCTGCCGCGAAGATGGCCAACCCGTCAATTGGCCATCTTCGTGGAATTCCCGAGAAATCGCTCGAAGATGGCCACGATTTGCGAAGATGGCCACAACTGCATATGCGCGTGGGGCAGATTTCCAACTTGCCTGTTCGTGGGGTAGGTTTCCAACCTGCCATCCGCCTCGTCCCCAGCGGTATCCCAAAACGATTCGCGCCCCCGCCAATGCTTGCGCGTCTCGATCTTCCATCCTCCATCGTCATTTTCCCCGCTGCCTCGCATTCCCAAGCACTTATGTAAACACGAGAATTCAGTGACGGTATATATTTATTTATTATTTAGAATTTCTTGAGAATTGTCAAGTGCAAAACATCATGAGATTCGAAAAACAAGCGCACCGCGCGTTTCGCGTTGCGACCCCTGCCGCCTCGTGCGGAAATCAGATTTGTCGCATTCGAGGAATGGCCGATTTGATCCCGCCCTCGAGATCCGCCGCGGAAGAAACTTCAGACGGTACAACGGGGATGAATGCGATTTCAGCGAAAACATGATGACACCGCCATTGTTCACGGGGGCCTTGCAATCTGTACGGTACCCATGTATACGTGTACTAACGAATCGTTTTCATGACGAAAAGGGCCATCGCCCATGGGGTCGGAATTCTACGCTCATTCGGCTGAAGGCGAGACGGTCACCAGCGACCGCTGGCAAAAGCTCACCCCCCACCTGCAAGGCGTCGCCCGCCTCGCTCGCCGGTTCGCCGAAGCCGCGCGGCCCGGCGATCAAAATTTCGCCCAATTCAGAGAAATCGTCGGCTGGATCAAAAACGAAAATGGCTCGCACTTTTTTAAGGAGTGCAAGCCATCTTCCAGGCGACCAAACAAGAATTTCAATCCGCGGCCGGGCTCTGTCTTTGGGACGGTCCATGAGATGAGCGAAGCCGAAAAATTCATTTTCCAATTTATCGGACTGGACAAAACAATTCAAGTTGGATAGAAATAATAATTGCCTCTTGTTTGGTAGCCAAATACAAATAACATTTAACTATTTGGAAAGGAAACGCTGGTGGATTACTTTGCTCATCCAGGCGAGTATCTGGTCGATCACCTACGCAAGGTTGGCGAGATGGCAGCCGAGTTTGGAGGCGAGTTTGGCGCCAGCGAGCATGGGATGCTCACTGGTCAATTGCATGATCTTGGCAAGGCAGAGCCGGAGTTCCAGCTCCGAATTACTTCTGACGACGCGGAAGGGAAAAAGGAGCCGCACGCACATCATGGGGCAGCGCTCGCTGCGCAGGCGAATGCATGGCCTGTCGCACTTGCGGTAAATGGCCATCATGCGGGCCTTCACGACCGCGGCAATGTTGATGCGATTCGCGCAGCCTACTTACCCCGAGCAAACTCATGTGCTTCGAGGCTCATCGCGCGGCACTCGGAATGGCAGATTCCGGCGATCCTCGCTCCACTCCCGGAATGGCTCGCAAGTCTGCCGTTCGACTCGCAAAGAAACGGAGAGGGATGGCTTGCGACGGATGTCTTCACCCGATTTCTTTTCAGTGCGCTGGTCGACGCTGATAGCCTAGTCTCCGAGGAGCACGAACGCGGGCGAGACCAAACCGTCGCGAGTCGAAAATGGCCGCGTTTCGAGCCTGCCAAATGGCTCGAAGTATTGGAAGCCGAACTTACCAAGCGTGCCGAGGACGCGCGCTCCAAAAATACCGCGTCGGTAGCCGTCCAAGCCGTCTGGCGAGAGGTTCGCGAAGCATGCTCGTCTGCGGGCGCGGAATTGCCAGGCCTATTCTCGCTGACGGTTCCGACAGGGGGTGGGAAAACTCTCGCGTCGGTCCTGTTTGCGCTCGCGCATGCGGCATTCCACGATGCACATTCCATTAAGCGAATGCAATTTCGGCGTATCATCATCGTGATCCCGTATCTGAACATCATCCGGCAGACGGCGAATGAATTGCGTGAAATCTTTGGCGAGGAGGTGATTCTTGAACACCATTCCCAAGCTGACGCTCCGGATTCGAAGCACGCGAAAAAGGGCCCGCCTGACGGAAACGTCGACGAAAAGACCAGACGACGGCGCATGGCGGTCGAAAACTGGGACGCTCCGATCATCGTGACAACGAGCGTTCAGTTTTTCGACTCGCTGTTCTCGCGCCGAAGGTCGGCAGCGCGGAAGTTGCACAACATCTGTCAGTCTGTGGTGATTTTCGATGAGGTGCAGACATTGCCCCCGCTTCTAATGCAGCCGATTCTGAGCATTATTGGCGAATTGACCAACCCGATGCGTCCGTACAACTGCTCGATGTTGTTTTGCACCGCAACCCAGCCAGCACTTGGAAAATCTGACGACCTGCCGTGCGGGCTGACGGGTGTCCGTCCGATTGTCGGCGATGCCGCAACTCGCCAACATTTTTCGTCTTTGAAAAGGGTCGAGTACAATTGGCCGGAAGACGGGCGAACTTTGACGTGGGCCGAACTCGCAGACGAAATCGTTGATAATCCCGTTGAAGGCATCCAGCAAGCACTGATCGTTGTGAACACGCGCCAGTCTGCGCGCGACGCGCACGCTGCAGTACGGCAGCGAATCTATGGCGACGGAACCGGAGAAAGCACAACCGATGTCGATGGTCTATTTCATCTCTCGACTTGGATGACGCCCGCGCATCGCGACGAAATCCTCGACGAGGTGCGCCGTCGATTGAACCGAGTCCACGAAAGTCACGGTCGGCAACCACAGCGGTGTATTCTCATCAGTACGCAGTGTATCGAGGCAGGCGTGGACGTTGATTTTCCGGCTGTTTGGCGCGCCTTTGGGCCGTACGACTCAATCGCGCAGGTCGCGGGTCGGTGCAACAGGAGAGGCGTCCGCGCGCAGGGAATCGTTCACATCTTTCGGCCTGCCGACGCGGGAATTCCGCGCGGGGTCTATAAGACGGCAACGGCGCAGACGGACTTGCTCCGACGAATGGGTCGCGCCGATCCGCATATGCCGCAGTCATTCGCCGACTACTTTCGACTGCTGTATCAGCTTACCGTTCCGGACGAATGCATCATTCAGAAAGAACGAGCCAAGTTGCACTTCGAACAGGTCGACGAGTTGTTTCGTTTCGTTGATGGCGAGACCCTTCCGGTTCTTGTGCTCGATGACAGGCAGCGCGGATCGACTGTTGTTCCTCTGACACCTGCCGCGGAGGCTTACGAAGCTGCGCGCAAACGTGGCTTTCTCGTTCGTGAAGACTGGCGAACATTTCAGCCGCATCTGATTAATTTGCTGGCGAATTCACTCGACAGGCCGCCATTCAAGGCAGACGTTAAGCGATGCGATTTTGACTCGGAATGCGGGTTGTATGTCTGGCGCGGTGTCTATCGCGGCGGTCTATCCGGTTTCGGCATTAGCTTCGAAGGTCTCGCAATAGAGGATTGCGTCCTATGATTAGTGTGCCCCTACGCATTCGCGTTCGCGGACCCTGGGCTTGTTTCACACGAGCGGAGTTCCATGTAGAGCGCGTTAGTTATCCAGTCTTGACGCCGTCTGCAGCACGAGGCGTGCTCGAAGCGATTTTAATGAAGCCCATCGAGAAACCCGAGAGTGGAAAACGTGACCGCAAGATTGGATTCCGGTGGCGAGTTCTCCGCATTGGAATTGTGAAGAAGGGAATCCTGGTCCCGATTTTGCGGAACGAACTCGGCTACGAGAAGCACTCCTTTCGCGGATTCGATATTCTTGATGAGCGCACCCAGCGCCACAGCCTGATCCTGCGGGATGTTGAATACCTCATTGAGGCAGCAATCGAAGTCCCCGAGCCCGTGCGCCGCCTCGGTGAACCATTCCTTATTGCCAAATACCAGGGAATGTTCGTGCGCCGTGCACAGGCAGGCCAGTGCTTCCACCGTCCGTATCTTGGCTGCCGGGAGTTCCCCTGCGAATTCGAATGGGCGCCAGACGCGGAACCAACAGCGCTCGACGAGCATTTTGGAATGATGTTTCGCGATTTCGACTTCGACCCGATTTGGGACCTTTGGCCGTCGGGAACGTTGCGTCCCGAGCGGTGGGAAAAAGGAGGCCATGCGGTCACGCCAGTTCCAAAAGCGGGGTTCGTGGCACGGGCCGAGAAGGGTTGGATCAAGGTGGCCGAGATTCGCGAACGCGATAAGACGAAGGAGGTCGTGGACCTTTGATCCAAGAACTCCTCGATTTATCGCACCGGTTGACTTTGACCGGGAGCAACGCTTTTGCCATGCGCCCCGTCCATTGGCTCATCGACCTCGATACGAACGGCCGACTTCTTGGTTTCGTCCCGACCGTAAGGTCAACAGTGAAGAAGGGCGGGAAACTTGAGGAAGAGCAAGGCAAACAGTTCGAGTGCCCAGTGTTTTTCTTTGCGACGGCAAAGAAGCATTTCATATCGGCGACCGCGGGGGGCGGGAAGGCGGTTGCGGAACTTGCTGCGGGAAATATTGCCGAAGTCTTCGGCGTCTTGATCGAGGCGAAGCGAGACCAATCCCCTCGCGCCGTGCTACTACCAGAAAAGGACGCCTACAAGCACGCGAACTTCCTCGACCTTCACCAACAACTCGCGGATTCAGCCCAACTAAATCCGACAGTTCAGGCGGTTTGGCGGTTTCTCAGCACGAACGAAGCGTTTCCAATCGGAGAATTCGCGCCACCACAATTGAAGAAGATGGCGGCGCAGCAGTTCTCATTTCGAGTTGCGGGCCGACTCCTACTGACCGACCCTGATGTGCGCCGTTGGTGGGAGCAAGAATTCGCGCTCCGTCGCTCTTGCGTTGTGAACATCCTGCCACCGGGCCGCGATCTTTTCCCACTTTCGGTGGGCGACCCGTGCACGGGAGCGCTTACACCAGTGTTCCCGCATATTTCCGGTGTCCCTGGAGGCGGTGGATGGTGCCCACTCGCGTCGTTCGACAAGGCACCCTCCCAATCATTTGGGCTGGGCAGTGGGACGTTGCAGATGCGGTTGGAAACAGCCGAACGGGCAGGCGCCGCGCTGAATTGGCTGCTGCGGGATGAGTCGTCTCATATTCGACTTGGCGACACGGTTGCAGTGTTTTGGGCTGCATCGTCTCGCGACTCAAATCTGCCGCCCAGAGAGGTCGGCTTCGCGGAGTTGATGGCGGAATCCGATCCGCTCGAAGTTCGGGAGTTTCTGACTGGACCGTGGGGGAAACAGCCGCGGGACCTTGACGACGCCCGTTTTTATGCCGCCGTTCTTTCATCGCCGCAGTCCCGGATCACCGTCCGCTCGTGGCATACCCAAACGCTGCCAAATGCGCGACAAAACCTACGGAGCTGGTTCGAGGCAATTGCGCTACCGCGCCAATTTGGGTCCGGAGAGGTTTATCCGTCCATCGGTCAGTTAGCGGCCTGTACGGTCCGAAAGAGCAGGGAGGCGAAGCCGCTCCCAGGTACCTACGCGGCGCTGGTTGAGAGCGCATTATTTGGATCATCGCTCCCGAAAAAACTTCTGGCCCAAGCGCTCGTTAGGCAGAAGTTGGAACTGGCAATCGGGAGCGACCGAAATAACCGTGCCGAGTTCGACGGTCGTCTGATGGCACGGACCGCCTTAATCCAGGTTTACTTGCAAAAATCTCAAGGAGAAGCCATGCCCACTTCGCTCGTGGATCTTGAAACAAATGTCGGCTACATCTGCGGCCGGTTATTGGCATTCCTGGACCGGATCCATGAGGCCGCTCACCAAGGTAGCGGCGGGACAAACACGTCTCCCGCGAACCGCGCTTACGGAGCTGCATCCGCGACCCCCGCATTGATCTATCCTCAACTTTGCAAACTGGCCCGTTACCATCTGAACAAGATCGGCGGTGGTCTTGCGCATCACCTTGAATTCGGCCCGAAGGATGCACCGTCGGAAGGTCTATGCGGCATCTTCGCGAGCTTGCGTGCGACCGGCTCGGAATTTCCACGAACGCTTTCCCTCGAAGATCAAGGGCGTTTTGCCATTGGATTCTACACCGAACGGCATCGGCGCTGGGCCAAGGACGACGGGACAACGAACGGGGCAAAGGCGGCACCATAGACCGCAACCAACGAACTCTTCTTTAAGGATTATTTATGAATACTGCGACCGTGCAAGTCGGACTTCGCCACAAACTAATTACATTGCCCGAGGGCCGTAGCCCGTCTGACGTGGTTGCCGAACGGCACGACATCGTGTTGCTCTTCGACGCCTCGAAAGCAAATCCAAACGGCGACCCAGACACAGGGAACATGCCACGGCTTCAGCCGGATACTTTGAAGGGACTGGTGACCGACGTCTGCCTGAAACGGAAGATTCGCAACTTCTTCTCTCTCTACTCTCCGGATGGTTCGTTACGAACGGGCGTCTCCAATCCAGGGTATGACGTGTTCATTCGTGAAAATGCCGTTCTTGAGGCGCTGATGACGTCACCTGAGGTCAACGCTGTCGCGAAGGAGATCTTCATTGGCGAGTACCAACTCACGGAGGCGGACTGGGGAGGGAAGGGGAAAAAGCCGAAGTCCAAGCCTCGCGGGAGATCGAAGGACGCGCCCGCGCCAGATCAGAATGCGGGAGCAAGCGATGCCTCGCAAGTGACTCCAGCCGAGGGCGGCGTGCGTGCGGCGCACATTCCTGACACCGATTCCCGCGATGTCGAAGACAAACGGAAGCGGGCGTATCGGGATGCGCTTTGCCGCACATACTTCGACGTCCGGTACTTTGGCGGCGTCGTCTCAACCGAAGGACCGTTGAAGGGCAGCTTCTATGGGCAGATACGCGGGCCGTTGCAATTCACGTTTTCGGAAAGCCTCGACCGGGTGTTGCAGCTCGACGCGACAATCACTCGTTGCGCGGTAGCAAGTGAAAAGGAGAAGGGTCCGAGCGATTCTGATGATGCTGAAGACACGAGCAATCGCACTATGGGCCGAAAACATGTCGTCAACTACGGGCTGTACCGCACGCATATCTACTTTTCCCCTGCATTTGCCGTAAAGACCGGCTTCACGTATTACGACCTCGACAATTTCCTTTTCGCCCTTTCCAACATGTTCCGCGACGACGCTGCCGCCGGACGTGCCGGGATGCGAGTTGTCGGCCTCGTTGACTTCCAGCACTCATCTCCCCTTGGAAACGAACATGCTCACAGGCTTTTCGACCTCGTCAAGGTCGGGCGCACCAGCGACAGCCTTCAACGCGACTATCCGAACTCGCTAAACGACTATTACGGTGAAGCTCCCAAAGACATTGTACGGAAAGTTCAGGACGGCAGCGGAGAACGACCGACTGTAACCGCCAAGCAAATCGTTTGGGACATTCCCCCGTGCCAGAGCTCATCCTAACCGAAGACGACTACCAGCCAATCCGTGCCCTCAACGACCTCCTGTTTTGCGAGAGGCGGTGTGCCATGCATCGGATCGAGCAGGTTTGGATCGATAATGTCCATACCGTCGATGGAACTCATTCCCACCGCGTTCGTTTGATTCGTCGAATCGACCCTCGTGGGCATTCCGGCGAAAATGGGAAGCCGGCATGACGTCGAATCTCGCCACTCCCGCGCCACAGAACCCAGGCGAATTTCTGTTCTACCAGTCCGCAGACGGTTGCACTCGACTGGAGGTGAGGCTGCACGGCGAATCCGTCTGGCTGTCGCTGAACCAGTTGGCCGAGCTGTTTCAGAGAGACAAGTCGGTCATCTCGCGCCACATCGCCAACCTTTTTGAAGAAAAGGAGTTACGACAAGACGCAGTTGTTGCAGTTTTTGCAACAACTGCCTCCGACGGAAAGACCTATCAGGTCGACCACTATAACCTCGACGTCATTATCTCGGTCGGCTATCGCGTCCATTCGCACCGCGGGACGCAATTCCGCATCTGGGCGACTCAACGGCTCCGCGAATTCCTCATCAAAGGGTTCACTCTCGATGACGAGCGATTGAAGCGCGCCGGCGGCGGCAATTATTTCGACGAGCTGCTGGCCCGCATCCGAGATATCCGCTCTTCTGAACGAGTGTTCTGGCGCAAAGTTCTCGACATTTACGCCACCAGCATCGACTACGATCCCGAGGTCGAGGCCTCTCAGCTCTTTTTCAAGACAGTGCAAAACAAAATGCACTGGGCGGCTCACGGCCAGACGGCAGCCGAGGTCGTCCACCGCCGGGCTGACGCCTTACAACCGAATATGGGCCTCACCTCCTGGGCCGGCGATCGGCCGCGCAAGACCGATGTCAACGTCGCCAAAAACTACCTGAATGCCGAGGAAATCGACATCCTGAATCGCATCGTCACAGCGTATCTGGAATTCGCCGAGCTGCAGGCGCTCAACCGCCGGCCGATGTACATGGCCGACTGGATCGCCAGGCTCGACAGTTTTCTGCGGATGAGCGATCGCGACGTCCTCACGCATGCAGGCAAGATCTCTCACGACGCGGCAGTCGAAAAGGCAGAAGCGGAATTCGAAAAGTTCCGCCTGGCACAAGCCGCCCTGCCTCAATCTGTCGATCTGGATTTCAATCGCGCGCTCGACGAGATCAAGCAGATCGAAGATCAGCGACAGTCGCTGCCGGAGCAGCCGCCGGACAAAAAGCCGAAACCGAAGAAAAAGCGAAAGCCGCCTCAAACGGACGATGGCCCATGACCGACGACGACTACCTTCCGATCTCGGCGCTCAACGACCTGCTCTTCTGCGAGCGGCGGTGTGCCATGCATCGGATCGAGCAGGTTTGGATCGATAACGTGCATACCGTCGAGGGAACTCACGTCCACCGCCGCGCCGACGATCACGACGAGCATAGCGCTTCCCGCGGCGTGCGCACGGCGAGGGGCGTGCTCTTGCGCTGCCAGCGCCTACGACTGACCGGCAAGGCCGACATCGTCGAGTTTCATCCAGTTCCTGGCGGAGGCGAAGTTCCGTTTCCCGTCGAATACAAACGGGGCAAGCGCCGCCGCTGGGACAATAACGAGGTTCAACTGTGCGCCCAGGCCCTGTGTCTTGAGGAAATGCTGGGGATGGCCGTGCCCGCCGGGGCCATCTTTCACGTCAAATCGAAGCGCCGCCGGGAAATCGAATTCACCGCCAAACTGCGGGCTGAAACGGAAATGGCTGGCACCCGATTGCACGAATTGATCGCTTCGGGGATTACGCCGCCGCCGGTGCTCAAGCCCCGCTGCCGTGGATGCTCGCTGCACGATGTCTGCATGCCGGAGTTGTTTTCGCAACCGGCTGCGATCACCCGTTACGACCGGAGACTTTGGACCCTCGATCCGACGGAGGACACGCGCCCTCCGTCTGGTCGCCCTTAACAGATTGCGTAAATTCGATTAGCGGAATTCGTGAGAATTCAGGAGCGCACTGTATTTCGCGCCGGAGCTCTCACGAGTTCCGCTACGACACTTTGTACGGTAATTGTGGTGCAGGCGTCTCGCCTTCAAGGCGGGCAGGCGGGACGCCTGCACCACAACATTCGACACCGCCGTGAATCGAGCCGCGACCGTCAGGGAGCGGTATGGCGTTTCAATAATCGGTCAATAATTTGCATGAAAACTCACCTCAACACGTTGTACGTGCAGACACAAGGGGCGTACCTGAACAAAGAGGGGGAGACGGTCCGCATCAAAATCGACGGCGAGGTCAAGCTCACCGTGCCGCTCCACCACCTGCAAGGGATCGTCTGCTTCGGCCGCGTTTCGGTCAGCACGTCGCTGATCGCCGCGTGCAGCGAGCGGGGAGTCGCGATTTCGTTCATGTCCGAGCACGGCCGGTTCCAGGCCCGCGTCGTTCCCCCGACTTCCGGCAATGTGCTGTTGCGACGTCAGCAATATCGGCTCGCAGATCAACCCGACGCCTGTCTCACGATCGCCCGTTCGGTGGTCGCCGGAAAGATTCAGAACTGCCGGGCGCTGCTGTTGCGCGCCGGGCGCGAAGCAGACCTGCCCGAGAAGGCCGAGGTCCTTCGCAAGGCGGCCGATCGGCTGGCCTGCGCTCTCGACTCGGCGTCGCAGGCGGAAAGCGTCGACTCGCTGCGCGGCTGCGAGGGGGACGCGGCGCGAGTCTATTTCGAGGCGTTCGACGGCATGATCCGGCAGCAGAACGACGCGTTCTTCATGAAACAGCGGTCTCGCCGGCCGCCGCTCGATCCGCTCAACGCGCTGTTGTCGTTCCTGTATTCGGTGCTGACGCACGACATGGTCGGCGCTCTGGAGAGCGTGGGGCTCGACCCGGCAGTGGGCTACCTGCATAGCGACCGGCCAGGGCGTCCGTCGCTGGCCCTCGATCTCGTGGAAGAATTCCGGCCGCTCGTCGCCGATCGCTTGGCGCTGTCGCTGATCAACCTGCGGCAGGTGCGCGGCGCCGGGTTCGAGGCGCAGCCTGGCGGCGCGGTGCTGATGGATGACGCGACGCGCAAGGTGGTGCTCACCGCGCTTACCCAGCGAAAGCGCGAGGAGGTCGAGCATCCGCTGCTCGAGCAGAAAGTCGCCATCGGACTTTTGCCCGATATCCAGGCGCGTTTGCTGGCTCGGCACATTCGCGGCGAAACGGCCGCCTATCCCGCTCTCGTTTTGAAATGATTGTCATGCACGTGCTGGTAACTTATGATGTGTCGACGCTGACGAAAGAGGGTCGCAGGCGGCTGCGGCGCGTGGCCCGCGTGTGCCTGAATTTTGGCCAGCGGGTGCAGTTGTCGGTCTTCGAGTGCAGCGTCGGCGACACGGAGCTTGCGCGGCTGCGGCACGATCTCCTGGAGGAGATGAGCCCGACCGAAGACAGCATTCGGTTGTATCTGTTGGGTGAAGATCCCAGCCGGCGAGTCGAGCATTATGGGCAAAAGCCGACAACCGACTTTGAAGACGCCTTGGTGCTGTAGCGGGTCCGCGGACCGGAAGTGCTCGCCAAACTCCGGGATGTCCGCGATGCTGGCAAATCCCTTGAGGCCAATCGACTTACGCCGTTTCCCGTTTGGGCCAGGTCGATATGCCCCTCATCCTCTCCCGACGTCCGCGGCATCCTTCACGAATGACCATGCGGCGTCTAGACTTATGGAGAGACTGTTCTCCCCGTGCTTCGCACGGGGAGCGGATTGAAACTGGCCGGCGTTCGAGGCGTGCGGGTAAGTCGCCAGTTCTCCCCGTGCTTCGCACGGGGAGCGGATTGAAACAACTCTCTATTACGTCGATCCCGCGGCCGGCAGCGGTTCTCCCCGTGCTTCGCACGGGGAGCGGATTGAAACCCGTCCGCGTGACCGGCGAGGCCCACGACGAGAAAGTTCTCCCCGTGCTTCGCACGGGGAGCGGATTGAAACTTCAGTTACGCCTACCTCGTTGCCGCTCTCAACACGTTCTCCCCGTGCTTCGCACGGGGAGCGGATTGAAACTCGAATGGGAAGAGTGACACCTAGACCGGGGAGGGTTCTCCCCGTGCTTCGCACGGGGAGCGGATTGAAACCTGGCAAACGACACAGCACGCGCTCAACACCATTGTTCTCCCCGTGCTTCGCACGGGGAGCGGATTGAAACGCCGCTGGCGAATCTCGAAGCTCATCGATCGGCAGGTTCTC
>Ga0207022_10066_pt1 | contig 12521 bp, 12 predicted proteins | sample Alteio_BWMinCont_46_FD_153307 | JGI IMG/M metagenome (GOLD analysis project Ga0207022, IMG submission 153307) | Enriched cells from forest soil in Barre Woods Harvard Forest LTER site, Petersham, Massachusetts, United States -... | ecosystem: Environmental > Terrestrial > Soil > Temperate forest >... | reverse complement strand
GGCCGATGCTGTACAGCCGCCGCGCCACGGTCGCCAGCAGGCGCTCATGGTCGAGCGGATCCTCGCCCATGACGAGCGGCGTCAGGTCATCGCTGAGCGTCGCCTTGAGGGCGCGTCCGCCGTGCAGCGCCCAGGCGAAGCCGACCCCGCGATGGCCGGCGTCGGTATCGACGGAGGCGATCAGCAGAAAGACATGATCGATGGAGCCATGCGGATCTTCGCCCGTGGTGATGGGCCGGGGAAGGGGGAGACGGAGAAGCTCGCTGTCGACCTGGGTGATGCGCATGGCAGTTGTCGGTCCCTCGGTGAATCAATCGCGTTAATACGGCTCCGGTTATTCTATTTGCCCCGTCGCCAGTCTGCGGCCCAGCACGCTATGGTAGCGGCCGTAACAGAAATAAATGATCATGCCCAGAACCAGCCAGCCAATGAGCCGTGCCCAGGTCTCCAGCGGCAGAAACATCATCATGGCGACGTTCACGAGCATGCCGGCCGGGGCGACGATGAACAGCCCGGGACAGCGAAACGGCCGCTCGGCCTCGGGACGCCGGATGCGCAACAGAAGCACCGAAGCGCAAACGATGGTAAAGGCGAGCAGCGTGCCGATGTTGACCATGTTAAAGAGCAAATCGATCGGCGTCAGCGCGGTCACCACGCACAGAATGCCGCCGGTCAAGAGCGTGGACAGGTGCGGTGTCCGGAAACGCGGATGCACGGCGCCGAAGACCCGCGGCGGCAACAGGCCGTCTCGCGCCATGGCCAGGAAGATGCGCGCCTGGCTCAAGAGCGTGATGAGGATCACGCTGGTGATGCCGGCAACGGCTCCGGCAGCGATTAGCCCGGCCGAGATCGTTAGTGCCGTGCTTTGGTGCCTGTCGGATAGCCGGCGAAACGCTTCCGCCACCGCTGCCTCGGGGTCAATCACCGGATAGGGCTCCATTCCCGTGATGACTGCCGTAACGCCGAAGTACAAGATCGTGCAGATGACGAGCGAAGACAAAATCCCGATCGGCACGTCGCGCTGCGGTTTCTTGGCTTCCTCGGAGTGAGTGGAAATGGAGTCAAAGCCGATGTAAGCGAAGAACACGGCCGCCGCCGCCACCATGATGCCGGAGATGCCAAATGGCATGAACGGGCTGCGTACCTTGTCATCCAACGACTCGAGCGGCCGGTTCAGGCCCACGAGACCGATCATGCCCCACTTCTCTTCCTGGCTGGGCAGTTTGCTGATTTCCGTTTTTACGTTCTTGGTAATCTCCTCCGCAATCTCGGGCCACTGCTTGAACAGCTCTTCGCCGCTTACAGGGCCGAAGTTCTTGGCCGGAAGAAACCGAGCCAGTCCTGGGTGCTCGTCCTGGAGAAGCTCCACGTTGGGCGTTTTCTTGATTTCTTCCTGGGCCCACCCGGCAAGAACCGTCCCAACTTCCGGATACTCGTCGAGCAGTTTCTTCCCGTTCCAGTACTTATAACTTTGTTTTGGGAGAAGATGTGCTATATCCGGCCTGCGCTCGAGGAGATCGGTGACATCGGAAAACTTGCGTTCGGTGGGCGGAATTCCGGTCCAGTTTTTTGTATTGACGTATCGGTAGCCAACGCCGATCACGAACAGAACCACGCCGACCTTGGTGAACACGAGCAGCACGTTCATCGTGGCGCTTTCGCGAATGCCGATGACCAGCACGATGGTGATCGTCGCCATGACCAGCACAGCGGGCAGGCTGAACCAGGCGCCCGGAGTGCTAAAGGGGTCCGAGGAGAGGAATTCAGGGACCTGCCACTCGTGTTTGAATAAGGCTTTTGAGATGACTTTGAGAAACACGTTGAAGTATTTCGTCCAATCCGCGGCCAGTACGCCGCAGCTCATGGCATATTCCAGCACCAGGTCCCAGCCGATGATCCAGGCAAACAGTTCCCCCAGCGTCGCATAGGCGTAGGTATAAGCGCTGCCCGCCACCGGCACCATGGCCGCGAATTCCGCATAACAAAGGGCCGCCAGCGCGCAGCCCAGCCCGGCCACGGCATAAGAGATCATCACCGCGGGGCCGCCCTTGTTGGCAGCTGTTTCGCCCGTGGTTACGAAAATGCCTGCGCCAATTATCGCCCCAATGCCAAGCGACGTTAACGCAATCGGCCCCAGGACGCGCCGGAGGCGATTTTCGCCCTCCATCTCCTTTTTCAGCGTTTCGAGGGATTTGCGGGCGAAGAGTTGCTTTTTCAGCATGAATGACCTCGGCGCAGCCCTTCATTTCGAATCTATCCGAGCCGACATTATTGGGAGACTTGTGGACCCGGGAAGGGCGTACCTGCCGGCGAAACGCCGTGCGCGCTGATCTCCCCACGCAGTTCCTTGCCGAGAATGCTGTGGTGCCGGCCATACGTGAAATACAGGATCAACCCCACGGCCAGCCAGGCAAAGAGGCGCCACCAGTTCGCCGCCGGTAAGGAAAGCATCAGCAAGAGGCAGGCAGCGATGCCGAGGATGGGCACCACCGGCACGAAAGGACACCGGAAAGGCCGCTCTGCCTCTGGATTAATGCGGCGCATGATCAGCACGGCACCGCAGACAATCACAAAAGCGAAGAGCGTGCCGATGTTGGTCAAGTGCAGCAAGGCGTCAATCGGCAGGAAGGCCGTCATGGAGGCGACGAAAACGCCGATCAGAATTGTGCTGATCCAGGGGGTTCTGAACCTGGGATGGACGCTGGCAAAAATGCTTCTTGGCACCAACCCATCGCGCGCCATCGCCAGGAAGACGCGCGGCGCGCTCAGCATCATGACCAGTAACACGGACGTGATGCCCGCCACACCAGCGACGGCAATGATAAACTCGGCCCAGCCGAGCCCGACTCTCCGGAATGCATCGGACACACCGGCGTCTTTGTTGAGCTCTTGATAGGGCACCATCCCGGTAAGCACAGCAACCACCGCAATGTAGAGGACTGTGCAGACGAGGAGAGAGGAAATGATGCCGATCGGCACATCGCGCTGGGGATTCTTGGCTTCCTCCGCGTGTGTGGACACGGAGTCGAAGCCGATGTAGGCGAAGAAAATAATGGCCGCGCCGGCGAGCACCCCTACGGGTTCACCTGAGGCGTTGGGTCTACCCAGGACCGGGATGCCGAAGAAACTGACGCCGGTCCAACCGTAGGGAGCAAAGTTACTCGTCCAATTGTCGGGCTTGATGTAGAAGACGCCAACCCCAATCACAAACAGCACCGCCGCCACCTTGATGGCAACCATGAGTGCATTAAACCCGGCGCTTTCGCTGATTCCTTTGACCAGTACCGCGGTAACCAGGAAGACGACCAGGACGGCCGGCAAGTTGATCCAGGCACGTTCCGGGTTTTGAATCTTCGATTCGATAGTCGGGTCGCCCACCTTGCCGACTACCTTCTTGGCGTCATCTTTGTGGACCCAGAAAACAGCTTCCTTTTCATTACCGCTCGTGTCCTTGGCGCCATCGTCCTTGAGCACTTTCTGAGTGACCTTCACTCCTTCATATTCAGCGACGAGGTTGGGGAGAAAGTGACCCTGATCGTATTTGTGCGGGGCACCGGACAAGGCTATCGGCACGATTATGCCCAGCTTGAGCAGCACGCTTTGGAAGTAACCTGACCAACCATTGGCAACGGTTGCGGCGCCGACGGCGTACTCCAGGATGAGGTCCCAACCGATGATCCAGGCAAAAAGCTCACCCATCGTGGTGTACGCATAGGTGTAGGCGCTGCCCGCGACCGGCGCCATGGACGCGAACTCGGCATAGCACAGGGCTGCGAAAATGCATGTCACCCCAGCAACGAAATAGGACACCATCAGTGCCGGACCAGCTACGTCCTTGGCTGCCGCCCCTGTCGCGACAAAGATGCCCGCGCCGATCACCGCGCCAATGCCGAGCGCGGTGAGCGTGACCGGTCCCAGCACGCGCTTCAGCCGGTGCTCACCCGCCATTTCATCCAGGAGCACCTTCAAAGACTTCTTGGCAAACAATTGATTCTGCTGCTTTTCCGGTCCCATTTATGCAATTCTCCTGTGCGTTCGCAAAATGCGCCGAACGAGGCAGTCGGCCTTGGGAGAGATGGCTCGTTGCTTAAGGCTAGAATCTATCAGGCGATAGGACGCATGTCAAAGTAGTCCTGACGGAGTTTCAGCAGGCAGGTACGCAAGCCTCTCACAATCTGCTTGGGACAGATTAGGACAGACTTTTTCTCCTGGAAGGCTATGGGTTCTGGCGGACGGACGCCTAAACGTGACCGAAGATCGATCTAAATCGCCGTCCTATGGAGGTAGCCTTGACCCGTTTGGCAGTTTGGCAGTGATCTCGTTGATCCTCCACAAGTCCTTGCCTGATAATGCCTTCTGCTTCAAAAGCTCACTGCCAAGCCTGTTGCAGCACTTGGCAGTTGGCAGTGACCCTGGCGCTGCCTCGGACCGCGCTTACTTGTTATCCACGATCAGCGTCACCGGGCCATCGTTGACCAGCTCGACCTGCATCATGGCCCCAAATTGTCCGGTCGCAGTCGGAATCCCGTGGGCACGAATCGCATTGATAAAAGCTTCGTAAAGAGGAACCGCGGTCTCCGGCGGAGCGGCGTCGATGAAGCTCGGCCGGCGGCCCTTGCGGCAATCGCCGTAGAGCGTGAATTGACTCACCACCAGGACCGCGCCGCCGACGTCGAGCAAACCCAGATTCATGTTGTCGGCCACATCCTGGAAGATGCGCAGCGAGACAATCTTGTCCGCCAGCCAGACTGCTTGCTCGGGCGTGTCCGTTTTGGCCACGCCAAGCAAGGCCAGCAGCCCGCGGCCGATCTCGCCAACCACTTCCTCGCCCACCACGACGCGGGCGCGGGACACGCGCTGTACGACGGCTCGCATGATCTACGCTTCGGCTCCTGAATTTCTGTTTCGGGGCAGCTATTTATCATAGAATCCCTTACAGGCCGCGCATACAAGCTTGATGCGCCCCGGCTTGTCTGGCACCTGCTGGTTCATCCTACCTGGCTCTTCATCACGCGAGGGTTTCCCATGAAGCGATCTTTGGCAGTTGTTGCGTTGTTATTGGCCATGCTGTTCGCGGTGACGGCTTCGGCGGCGGACGCCAAGCCGGTGAAGGTGCTCATCATCACCGGTGACGAGGTGTCCGCCCATAACTGGAAGGAAACCGCCCCGTTCCTCAAGAACCTGCTTACCAAGGCCGGCATGGAAGTCGATGTCACGGAAACCCCGGCCAAAGACCTGACCAACGATAACCTGGCGAAGTACGACGTGCTCTTGCTCAACTACAAGGATACCAAGGCCGGCAAGCCGGAAACTCGCTGGTCGGACGAGAACAAGAAAGCATTCGCCGATGCCGTGAGCGGCGGCAAGGGACTGGTCGTCTATCATTTCTCCTCGTCGGCGTTCACCAGCGGCACCAGCTTCGATAAAGAGTACCAGACTATCGTCGCCGGCGGCTGGCGCAGGCAAGGCAACCACGGCAAACGCCATGTCTTCTCAGTGACCATGCGCAAGGCTGATCACCCGATCGCCAAGGGCATGCCGGCCGAATTCAAGCATGCCAACGACGAGTTGTATCAAAACTCCATGATTCGGCCCGGCAGCGAGGTCATCGCCACGGCGTATTCCGACAAGAGCATTGACCCTAAAAACAGCGGCAAGCACGAGCCGGTCGTCTGGGTCACGACGCACGGCAAAGGGCGGGTATGCGAGAACACGCTCGGCCATGACGTGAAGGCCATGCAGGATCTCGGTTATCAGACGCTTATGATCCGCTGCGTCGAATGGGCCGCCACCGGCGACGTGCACTATCCGGTGCCGGAGGATCTGAAGGCAGGGAATAAGTAATTCAAGGCGATTCGGTCATTTGGTCATTCGTCGCTAGTCATTCGAATGACGAATGACTAACGACGAATGACCATTCATTTGAAAAAACGGGAGGGAAACCCGTGCGGGACGACTATACTCCTCATCAGCAAAAGATCATCAAGCGCTATTACAGCAACCAGGACGCGATCCAGCATCAGCGGCTTTCCGAGCTGGTCACGGAGCTCTACCTTGCCGAGGGCAAGAAACGCCAGCGCTGCTGGATCGCTGCTGCCGGGGCGATGAAAAAGCTGGGGCTGCCCCAGGCGCGCATCGATCATCTGGTTTCCAAGGATGACCCTGCACTGCTTGCCGAGGTCGTCAAGGAGCTGGAGCGAAAAAAGTAGGGCCGCTTGGATGCGCGCCGCTCACCAAGCTGCCGCACAAGTCTATTGCTCCATTGAGTTTGCGTCTCCACAGCTTTCTCACGTCTCCTGCACGTGACCTTGACCCCATTTTTTCAGCCTGTTACAAATTTGCCCCGGTTATCGCATTACTCGCGGGGCGCGTATGCAAGTTGTCATTCTCTGCGGCGGCCAGGGCACACGCATTCGGGACGTTGCCGACGACATCCCCAAGCCGATGATCCCCATCGGCGACCGGCCGATTCTCTGGCACATCATGAAGGGCTTCGCGCATTACGGCTTCAAGGACTTCATCCTGTGCCTCGGCTACAAAAGCTGGATCATCAAGCGTTACTTCCTCGACTACCACCTGGCCGGTTCCGATTTCAGTCTCCGTTTGGGCGCCCCTGCCGAACTGTCTCTATACAGCGCGATCGCCGAAGAGGACTGGCACGTGACCTTTGCCGAGACCGGCCTCGATGCCATGACCGGCTGCCGGGTGAAACGCATTGAGAAGTACGTCAAAGAAGAGGATTTTCTCCTGACCTATGGCGACGGCGTGGCGGATGTTGATCTGCGCCAGTTAACCGCGTTCCATCGCGGGCACGGCAAGATCGGCACGGTGACCGCCGTGCGTCCGCCGGGACGGTTCGGCGAAATCGAGCTGAAGGGCGAGCGCGTTTGCGAGTTTAACGAGAAGCCGTTGCTCGCGCGGGGCCGGATCAGTGGAGGTTATCTCGTTTTGCGCCGCCAGATCTTTGCACGGTTGCAGGATGATCCAAACCTCATCTTCGAGCACGGCCCGCTCATGGAGCTGGCCCACGACGGCGAGCTGATGGCTCATCTGCACAATGGCTTCTGGCAGCCGATGGACAACAGCCGGGATTACAAGTACCTGAACGAACTGTGGAGCCAGGGCCAGGCGCCCTGGAATACCTGGGAGTCGCCGCGTCTGCGCGCCGCGGCGTGAATCATGGATCACTTCTGGCAAGACCGCCGCGTTTTCGTCACCGGCTGCACCGGCCTGGTCGGATCGTGGACGGTGCGCGCCCTGCGCGAGCGCGGCGCTCATGTTGTTGGGCTGATACGCGATCAGGTGGCCGGCTCGGAACTGGCTCGCAGTGGTCTGATCCAGCAGATCGACGTTGTCCATGGCAGCGTGGCAAACCAGCCGCTCCTCGAACGCGCCCTGGCCGAATACGAAATTCAAACGGTCATCCACCTGGCGGCGCAGACCATCGTCGGCATCGCCAATCGCTGCCCGCTGTCGACCTTTGAAACGAATATCAAGGGCACCTGGTGCCTGCTCGAGGCCGCGCGGCGCAGCGGCATGAATCCCCAGGTAGTCGTCGCTTCCTCCGACAAGGCCTACGGCGACCAGAGCACGCTGCCCTACACCGAGGAAGCGCCTCTGCAAGGTAGGCATCCTTACGACGCCAGTAAATCGTGCACCGATATCCTCGCCCTGACGTACTTTCACACCTACCGCCTGCCCGTGTGCGTGACGCGCTGCGGCAATTTTTTCGGCGGCGGCGATCTCAACTGGAACCGCATCGTCCCCGGCACTATCCGCTCGATCCTGCGGAAGGAGCGTCCGGTCATCCGTTCGGACGGCAGCTTTATCCGCGACTACTTCTATGTCAAGGACGGCGCCGCCGCCTATCTGCATCTCGCCGAATGCATGGCCCGGCGGCCCGAGGTTGTCGGGCATGCCTTCAATTTTTCCAATGAGCTGCAGGTCACCGTTCTCGACCTCGTTGGCAAGATCCTGCGCTTGCTGCACTCGCCTCTGCAGCCTAACATCCGCGCCGAGGCGCAGCATGAGATCAAACACCAGTATCTGTCAGCGGCCAAGGCGCGGACCATGCTGGGCTGGACGCCGCGCTACGATCTCGAAGCGGCACTCAACGAAACGATCGGCTGGTACCTGAGTTACTTCGCTTCTCAACTCGTGGACCAAACTGACCGGCGCCCTGTTCGGGCCGCCTGATCCCATTGGCTGGAAGACAAGGGGCCGCCCCATGAGCGATGACCCGCGGTTGTTCAGCCTCGTTGTGCCTGTCCTGAACGAAGAGGAAGTCATCGGCGACACCTATCGGACGCTCAACCAGACTCTTGAGGACCTGAGGATGCCGTTTGAAGTGCTGGTGGTGGACAACGCCAGCACCGACCGGACTCCCGCCATCATGGCCGCCATTTGCGGCAACGATCCGCGCTGGAGGTTTATCCGCCTGAGCCGCAATTTTGGCTACCAGAATTCCTGCACCGCCGGCATGCTCTCCGCCCGGGGCGATGCCATCATGCTGATCGATGCCGACCTGCAGGACCCGCCGGAGCTGATCCAGGAATTTGTCGCCAAATGGCGCGAAGGCTATGACGTCGTCTACGGCGTGCGCGAGAAGCGGACCGGCGAGCCGTGGCTCCGCGTCTTCCCCACCATGCTGGCCATGCGCTTCATCACCTGGATGAGCGACGAGGTTAAGCTGCCCTTGCACAGCGGCGACTTCCGGCTCATCTCGCGGCGCGTGCGCGACGCCTTCGCCCATCTACCGGAAGCAACCCGCTACCTGCGCGGCATGATTCACTGGCTCGGCTTCAAGCAGATCGGCATTCCCTACGTGCGCCGCGGCCGCACCAAGGGTAAGACCAAGGTGAATTTTTCCCTGCTTTTCGGCTTCATGTTCAATGCCGTTTTCAATTTCTCCATCAAGCCGTTGCGCATGTTCAGCTTTCTGGGTCTCGGCATCATTGGTCTGACCATCGTGCTGGCAATGGTTTACCTGATCATGTCTTTCCTGACCAATCCGCCGCCGGGGTTGACCACGGTGCTGATGCTGCTGCTCATGAACCTCGGCGTCACGTCGCTCGGCATCGGCATCCTGGGCGAATACGTCGCCAAGATTTATGCCGAGAGCAAGCGGCGGCCGCTTTGGCTGGTCGATTACACGCTCAACATGGAAGGGCAGGCGGCTCCAGGAATTGTTTCCGGGCTGCTCGGTGGACGGGATGAATTCGGCGCCGCCCTGGCGCAACACCGCCCTGCGCCATCCTCTTCTTCGGAAGCAGCCTGATCCTGAATGCTTGAGGAACCGATGTCCGCTTTTGACCCGAAGAAACTGCGAGCGACCGTTCTCCGCATGGCCTACGCCGGCTCCTCGGTCCATATCGCCTGCGCTTTTTCCATCATCGAGATCCTTGCCGTCCTGTACCGCGCGCACCTTTATTTAGGCGACAACCCCGCAACGGCGCCGGATCGGGATTATCTGGTGCTCAGCAAAGGGCACGGCGTCATGGCCCAGTACGCCTGCCTTCATGAGCTGGGGCTTGTCTCGGACGACGATGTGAACCATTACTTCGGCAACGGCACGCGCCTGAAGGGCTTGTCGGACGCCCATGTGCCCGGCCTGGAAGTGAGTTCCGGTTCGCTCGGTCATGGCTTGTCGGTGGGCGTGGGGCTGGCCATGGCAGCGCAGCGGCAGCGTACACGGCAACGCTGTTTCGCACTTATCGGCGATGGCGAAATGAATGAGGGCGCCATCTGGGAAGCCCTGCTGTTTGCGGCGCATTTTCAACTCGCCAACCTCATGGTCATCGTCGATGCCAACGCGTTTCAAGCGATGGGAAGCACGCGCGAAGTGATGGACCTGGGAAGTATTGCGGCGAAGCTGACGGCGTTCGGCTTCCTTACCCATGAAGTGGACGGCCACGATGAACGGGCCCTCGATCGCGCCTTCACGGATTTGTTGCGCGCGCCTTCACGCCGGCCGCGCGGTCTGATCGCCAACACGGTGAAGGGCAAAGGCGTCTCCTTCATGGAAGCCGACAACCGCTGGCACTACAGCCGCCTGGATGCGCAGACCTATGCCGCCGCCCTCGCCGAGCTGGCGGCCTGATGGACCGATGGAACGACATGAGAAACGCCTTCGCCAACGCCCTGATCCGCGCCGCCCGGGACGATGAGCGCATCGTCCTGTTGACGGGCGATCACGGCTATTCACTCTTCGACGAATTCCGCCGTGCCTGCCCGGCGCAATACCTCAACGCCGGCGTCGCCGAGCAGAATATGGTCGGCGTCGCCGCGGGGCTGGCCAAGGGCGGGCTGCGTCCCGTGGTTTACGGCCTTAGCTCCTTTGTGCCGATCCGCGTGCTCGAGCAGATCAAACTTGATGTCTGTTACGAAGAACTCCCCGTGATCTTCATCGGCGACGGTGCGGGCGTCGTCTATAGCACGCTAGGGTCCAGCCATCAAAGCACGGAAGATGTCGCTGTCCTGCGCGCCCTGCCGCACATGTCGATTCTGTCTCCGGCCGACGCTGCCGAAATGACCGCGTGTATGAAGCTTGCACTTTCTGCCACCGGCCCGGTTTATCTCCGCATGGGAAAAGCCGATCTTGGCCACGTACATCAGGCAGTGCCTGAGATTCAGTGGGGCGAACTGTGCCGGCCTCGATCAGGCGACGGACCGCTCGCCTGGATTGCGACCGGCTCCATGGTCAAGCCGTCGCTGGAAGCCGCGCATCGTTGGCCGGAAAGCTCGGTCTGGAGTGCGCCGTCGCTCAAACCGCTGCACGTGGATGCCATTGCGGAGATTTGCCGGCAGCATCAGGCCATCGTGGTGCTAGAGGAGCATTCGATCCATGGCGGGCTGGGCTCGGCGATTGCGGAGATCGCGGCGGAATGCGCGCCGACCTGGATTTGCCGCATCGGCGTTGCCGATCGCTTTTCACGTTACTGCGGCAGCTACCAATACTTGTTGACGGAACACGGCCTGAATACCGAGGCAATCATCCACCGGGTAACAGCATTCCTCGCCAGGACGTCCCGGTCAACGCTTGCCGCCGCCTGATGGTAGGAGAAGTGCTTATGTGGCAGGAACTGCACGCGCGCATCCTCGACCTGGTGCGCGAATATTATCAAGAGCGCCACGCGCCGGCGGATTTCATACCGGGACAATCCAGGGTCCCCTATGCCGGCCGGGTCTTCGACGCTCAGGAGCTCGTCGCCGCGGTCGACGCCACACTTGACTTCTGGCTCACGCTCGGTCCACACGGCGAGGCGTTCGAGCGCGAACTGGCCGACTATGTGGGCACGCACCACGCCGTGCTCGTGAATTCCGGATCGAGCGCCAACCTGGTCGCCTTCGCCACGCTGACCAGCCCGCAACTCGAGCGGCCGCTGGTCCCCGGCGATGAGGTCCTCACCGTGGCGGCGGGGTTCCCGACAACCGTGGCGCCGATCGTTCAATACGGCTGTATTCCGGTCTTCGTCGATGTCGATCTGCAAACGGGCAACGTGCTGACGGACCGGCTGGAACAGGCGATCGGGCCCAAAACGCGCGCCATCATGCTGGCGCACACGCTTGGCAATCCGTTTGCCGCCGAACAGGTCCTGGATATGGCTCGCCGGCACAACCTGTTCCTGATCGAGGACAACTGCGACGCCCTCGGCTCAACCTACGAGGGAGAGCGGACCGGCACGTTTGGCGACCTGGCGACCCAGAGTTTCTATCCGCCGCACCACCTGACCATGGGGGAAGGAGGCGCGGTGCTCATGCAAAGCGGCCGGCTCAAGCGCATCGCCGAATCCTTTCGCGACTGGGGGCGCGACTGCTGGTGTCCCTCCGGGAAAGACAACACCTGCAGCAAGCGCTTCGGCTGGCAACTGGGGCAGTTGCCGTTCGGCTACGACCACAAGTACACCTACAGCCATCTGGGCTACAACCTCAAGCCCCTCGATATCCAGGCAGCCATCGGCCGGCAACAGCTCCGCAAGGTCGATGCCTTCGGCAGCGCTCGCCGCGCCAATCACGCCCGCCTGCTGAGCGCGCTGGCCGCCCAGGAGGAGTTTTTGCTGCTGCCTCGGGCCACGCCGGGCAGCGATCCTTCCTGGTTCGGCTTCCTGATCACGGTGCGCGACGGCGCGCCGTTCACACGCCGTCAACTTGTGCAATTCCTGGAGCAGCGTCACATCCAGACCCGGCTTCTCTTTGCCGGAAATCTTCTGCGCCAACCGGCATTCGTGAACGTCCAGCACCGCGTGGCAGGCGATCTAAAGAACACAGACAAGCTGATGCATGACGCCTTCTTCATCGGCGTCTACCCCGGACTGACGGCAGCGATGCTGGACTACGTGATCGAATCGTTCGCCGGATTCTTCCAAACCCTGCGCGCCTCGGGCAAGGCCGCTGCGTAAAACGTGAGCGCACGCATGACCGAGCCGTGTCTGTCGCGGAAGCTTCTCAAGACCGGCACGGACTATGCGCTCGCGCTTGGTCTCTGCTTCGTAATCCTTGTGATCACGCTCAAGCTCTGGCGG
>Ga0207022_10238_pt3 | contig 12543 bp, 8 predicted proteins | sample Alteio_BWMinCont_46_FD_153307 | JGI IMG/M metagenome (GOLD analysis project Ga0207022, IMG submission 153307) | Enriched cells from forest soil in Barre Woods Harvard Forest LTER site, Petersham, Massachusetts, United States -... | ecosystem: Environmental > Terrestrial > Soil > Temperate forest >... | reverse complement strand
CAACCCCATACCGGAGCGACAGGGGCCGGCAATTCGGGCCAAGGAAATACGGGGCAGGGCAACCTCGGACAAAACGGGCATTGAGGTACGGCCCGGCTTGCCACCGTCTCCAGATGTGGTTTGTTATTGGGGGCTGTTGCGGGGAAAACCAAATGGGCAAGCGGGCACTCGTGTTCGGCGCATCGGGACAGATCGGTTTCGAAGTGGCGCGGTCGCTTGTACGCAGCGATTGGCTGGTAACCGGCGTGACCCGCGAAGGCCGGTCCCTGCCCACTGATCTGATATCCCATGGCGTTACCTTAGCCGATGGATCCAACAAATCGCGGTCCCAAGTGATCGCGGAGACTGGAAAAACCTTCGATGCGGTGATCGATCCCACGGCCTACGATGTGCCTGACGCGCTGGATTTGATTGCGGCGCAAGCCTCCGCCGGGGCTTTCGTGGTTGTTTCGTCATCCAGCGTCTACGCCGATCAACAGGGTCGATCCCTTGACGAAGCATCACAGCATGGTTTTCCGGAACTCCCCGTGGGGATTGACGAAAACACACCCACCGTTCCACCCGGTCCGAAGACCTATTCCACGCGAAAGGTCGCCATGGAACATGCTCTGGGATCGGCGAAACGTCCTGTCGTCATTCTTCGCCCCTGCGCGGTCTATGGCCGATACGCGCGGCACCTGCGCGAATGGTGGTTTATGCGCCGCATTTTGAATGGACGCACACACGTTCCGCTCGCGTACGATGCTGAAAGTGTTTTCCACACCACCAGCACCGCCTCGATCGGCGCGTTGGTGGAATCCATTCTCCGCAGCCCACGTAGCACCATCATCAACGTTGCCGACGCGGAACCGCCGTCCGTGAAAGCAATCGGACTGGCCATCGCGGCCGCTCTGGGTTCGTCCCTGACTATTGTTGGTTTCGAGGGTGCCCCCAGGCATGAGGTTGGGAGCTCCCCGTGGTCGGTCCCGCGGCCCTATGTCCTGAACACCCAGCGCATGAGGGATTTGGGCGGCACGCCTACGTCCTACCGGGAAACGATCAAGGACACATGCGACTGGGCATTGAAGGCCCAGGCACTGGGTGACCCCGACGCGATTTTTCCATTGTCGAAGATGTACGGTCACGATGCCTTTAACTACCGTGCCGAAGACGAAGTTCTGGCGGCCTGTCATGGTTAACGGAGATCGATCCCCCGCGCGCCATAACTTGTGGGCTTGATTCCCGCATCGCTTTGCCCGATGTCCTTGCACCATGGATGCCATTGCCGCCAAGATACTCCAGACGCCCGAGGATTTTCGCGATGCCGGATTGATCGCGCCCGCGCTTGTGCCCGCTCTGGAAGCGGTCGCGGCGCGCTATGTGGCGGCGGTGACGCCGATCCTGCAAACCGCCATCGCCGAGACCGGGCGCGACGGACCCATCGCCCGGCAATTCGTGCCTTCGCCCGCTGAGCTTAACGTCGCGGCCGATGAACGCGCCGACCCGATCGGCGATGCGGTCCACTCGCCGGTCAAGGGAGTCGTTCATCGCTATCCCGACCGCGTATTGCTGATGCCGACTCATGTGTGCGCGGTCTATTGCCGATTCTGTTTCCGCCGCGAGGCGGTCGGGCCTGACGCGGGGCTTATGTCCGCGGCGGAATTGGATGCGGCGATGGCCTATATCGCGCGCACGCCGGCCGTCTGGGAAGTGATCCTGACCGGCGGCGACCCCTTGGTGTTGTCGGCGCGGCGGCTGGACGATATCGTGCGGCGACTGGACGCCATCCCACACGTGCGCGTGCTGCGCGTGCATACCCGCGTGCCGATCGCCGTGCCCGAGCGCATTGACGGCGCACTGATCGCGGCGTTTCGGACATCAGGCAAGGCTGTCTACGTGGCGATTCACTGCAATCATCCGGCGGAGCTGACACGAGAGGTCATCGCCGCATGTGCCCGGCTTGCCGACGCGGGCTTCGGCTTGCTCAGCCAGAGCGTGCTGCTCAAAGGCGTGAATGACTCCGTCGAAACGCTCGCGGAACTCATGCGCGCGCTGGTGGCGGCACGGATCAAACCCTATTACCTGCACCACCTGGATCTGGCGCCCGGCACCAGCCATTTCCGCGTGCCCGTCGCCGAGGGACAGGCTCTGATGCGGGTCCTCAGAACGCGCGTTTCCGGCATCGCTTTGCCGACCTACGTTCTGGATATTCCCGGCGGCTTCGGAAAGGTACCGGTCGGACCGGCATACCTCGCGCCCGTGATCGACGCCGTCGCTCAAGATAGCTACGCGGTCGAGGACCGGATGGGCGCCCGCCACATTTATCCGCCCGTCCCGGAATAGTCCGCGCGGAGAAAGAATAATTCTCCGGACGCCGCGCCGCGGCATAAACCGTTCCACCACAGGCACAAACCGCGACACTTTCCCGGAGCCCTTGTCGCCCGGGTGGCAAGATGGTCAGATAGGCGTGCGCGCTTAATCTGGATGGTCTCTGGAGGACACGTCATGGCCGGGGCTTCTCACCACAAGATCCTGATCGTCGGCGGCGGTGCCGCCGGGATCACCGTCGCCGCCGAGCTGCGCCGCCACGATCACGCCGATGCGCTCGACATCGCCATCATCGAACCATCGGACGTGCATTACTACCAGCCGGCTCTCACGCTTGTAGGCGCTGGCGCCTACGATCTCGCCAAGACCTGCCGCGCGGAACGCAGCCTGATCCCCGCGGGCGTCACATGGATCAAGGATGCGGCAATCGCATTCGCGCCGAACGGCAATGCCGTCGCGCTCGCGTCTGGACGCACGGTGACCTATGACTATCTGGTGATGTGCCCGGGTCTGGTATTGAACTGGGATGCCGTCAAGGGACTGCGCGATGCCATCGGCACCAATGGTGTCTGCAGCAACTATTCGCCGGACACGGCGGAATACACCTGGGAAACCCTGAAGAGCGCCAAGCGCGGCGCCAAGATTTTATGCACCCAGCCGCCGATGCCGATCAAATGCCCGGGCGCGCCGCAGAAAATCGCCTACCTCGCCGCCGATTATCTGACGCGGGGCGGCATTCGCGATGCCTGTGAAGTTCGTTTTCTCACCCACACGCCGGCTATTTTCGGTGTGCCGTTTTATGCCCGCGCGCTGGTCAAGATCGCCGCCCGTCATGGGATCGTCGTGCAATACCAGCACAACCTGGTTGAGGTCGACGGTCCCGGCCGCACGGCGACCTTCGAGATTGTGGGCGGCGACAAACAAGGATCCCGCGTCACCTTGCCGTTCGACATGCTGCATGTGACGCCGCCGCAGGGACCGCCACCGGTTTTGAAGCAAAGTCCGCTGGCGAACGCCGCCGGTCTTACCGACGTCCATGCCAATTCCCTTCAGCATGTAAAATACAAAAACGTGTTCGGCCTGGGCGATGCAGCCGGAACGGCCAATTCAAAGACCGCCGCGGCCGTGCGCAAGCAAGCCCCGGTCGTGGTGCGCAATCTGCTGCACCTCATGGGCGGAAGCGCCATCGAGGAGGCTTACGACGGCTATGCCTCATGCCCGCTGACCACGGCCTACGGCAAAGTGCTGATGGCGGAATTCATATATGGCGGCAAGCCAACGCCGACCTTTCCGCTCGACCCCGCCAAGGAGCATCTGGTGAATTGGTGGATCAAAACCACCGGCCTGCCGCATCTGTATTGGGACTACATGCTCAAGGGATTTGTTGCATTCCCGGGCCACAATACGCATTTCGTCGAGCCCCCGGTACCGTGACGCGAGATCGTTCCGAGGCCAATCATCGGGGGTTGAAATGCAAGGCCGTTGGCGCGCTCGCCATAATTGACGGTGGCTATTTGAACTTCCAATGATAGGTTCATCTACGTGAATTGGTTGATGGTGCATCCGGATGCTCTCGGTGCCACATTCAGGTTCGTGGACTGACGGTCAGTAGACCGGCAGGTTTGCGGATTGGCGTTCCCCCGGTTAGCCCGGACACACTAACGGCAGACTGGAAGGCATGAAGAACTTCGATAAGGACAAGCTGGGCGACGTCGATATCTTCCTCGGCGAGCCGAACGAGCAGGTCCGCGAAAGCATGCGGTCCATGATGCGTGGCGAGGGACTGCGCCGGACACGCACCTTCGGCCGGATTGACGATCTTACGACTGCGCTCAAGGAAATGTCGCCCGATCTGTTGGTGGTCGCCGATGACATGGCCCCCAACATATTCGAGATCATTCGTGATATCCGCCAATTCCGGTTTGGCCGGAATCCGTTCGTGATGATCACCATGATGGTCACGGCGGACAAGGACGTGAACACCAAGAAAGCGATCCTCGCCGGATGTGACGACGTCATGATCAAGCCGGTATCGCCCGGCCGGCTTCTGGACCGAGTCGCGCACTTCACGTTCAACCGGATCCCTTTCATTGTCACCACCGACTATCTCGGGCCCGAACGTCGCCGTCAGACCGACCGGCCATCGGCCATTAAACAACTTGTGGTTGTTAATTCCCTCCTTGCCAAAGCGGAAGGGCGTAAGATCACCCAGGCCCAACTGAGCCGGGAAGTTGAAAAATGCATGGGCGAGGTCATGGCCGCCCGGTTGGATAGCCATGGCCTGAAACTGCAATACATCTGCAACCAGATCCTCAAGGCCTACGAGGAAGGGCGAATCGACAAGGAGGTCGAGGAGCGCCTCCTGATCCTGGTCAGCGTCTTGGAGGATGCTGCCCGGACCGCAAAACACATTGGCGAGCCCGAATTGGCCCAGATTTGTACCCAGCTCGCCCGCCAGGTGGAGGAGATGGCCGAACGGTACCTGGACCCGACCGAAAACGAGCTCAGCACGATCCGCAAGCTCGCCAAGGCCTTCGAACTGGCCAAAACGGCCAAAATGGGCGCCGCCGCCCAATAATTGCAAATTGTCATGGGTATGAAATGACAAGGTTTTTTATGGAACCGGGCCGGCGCCCGCTTGCTCCGGGCCAACCGATGGCGGATGATAATCCCCTATTGTGCTCCGTGCGGCAGAAGCTGCGCCGGCCCGTCTGAGGGGTTGCAGGGAGCGGATGAAATTGGGGACGGGGCCAAGGCCTTGTGTTCACGAGCCACAGCGCAGTTCTCCCGGTTCCAGCGAAGAGGCCCCAGCGGCCATTCGCGGATTGCGCGGCAAAGTGCGCGGCGGACGGACGCCACGTTGCACCTCATGCGCTCCCGTAGACCTTAACCAGATCCCGGGCCCCGCCGATGACGCGTCTCGATCGCGATAGTCTCAGGAAAGTCTCCGTTGTCATCGGGGAGAAGAATTATTACGAGCGCCAGCAACTCCGCGACATGTTCCTGGCCCAGGGTGTTAAGTCCGTTGTCTGCCACGCCACCGCCCAGGCGTTGCGCACGATGCTGTTGGATAGCCCGCCCGATATGCTGGTGCTCTCCGACGATTTTGATTCCGCGGTGTTCGAACTTATCCGCGAAATCCGGCATCAAAAAATCGGCGAGAACCCGTTTATGCTGATTACCGTATTGGTTGCGCCGGGTCGCCGCGATGCATTGGCCTTCGCCATCAAAGCGGGGGTCGACGACATCGTCATTAAGCCGCTCACGCCGGAGCGGGTCCGCGAGCGCATGAGTTTGGTGGCCTTCCACCGCCAGCCGTTCGTCGCCCATGGCGAATATATCGGTCCGGACAGACGTACGGAGGATCGACCAAGCCGGATGAAACGCATCACGGTGCTCAATACCTTGCTGGAAAAGGTCAATGGCCGCGAATTCGACAAAGAATCGCTCAAAATGGCCATCGACCGGTCCTTGGAGCAGGTGTTGCAGGCCCAACTCGATTCGCAGAGTTCGCACCTCGGCGAGCTGTGTGAACGCCTCGTGCATGCCTACGATCAGCGTGATGTCGGCAGCGAAGTCCAATCCGACCTTCTCGCTCTGGCCGGCGTCCTGCAGGATGCGGCGGCGGTCGCGCAGCGGCTGAAGGAATCCCAGCTGTCCGGGCTCTGCGCGTCGCTGTCGGACAGCATCGCGAAAATGGCCGACCACTATTACGAGCCGCTGGAACGCGAGCTTGATCTCTTGCGCAAAATCACCACCGCGTTCCAATTGGCGATGGAAGGGAGCCCAACGGGCATGACGGACGAATCCGGCACCGGCGACCTTAAGGCCCTTGCCGCGTCATGAGCCCCTGACGTCCCTTTGTCGAAGATTATTTCAGCATATGCGGGTAGTTTACCGGGAAGCCGCCCTGGCGTGCGCCTAAAGATATGGTCAAATGCCTCGGATCGCCTTAAAAGCAGGGCCGTTACACGTTTTCCCTAGATCGGGTAAATGTGAACTGAAAGAAAATAGCTATCACGACCAACGTAGGCGTCCCCTTAGGGGCGACGCGGCCTACTTACGGCTGGACCAACTGAGCAGGCCAATCGAAAAGGAAAGATCCGGATGGGTGCGCGTAACGGCGGCGGGCGCCGCTCGAAGTTTGCGGAATCTACATCTACGTTCGCGTTGGCGACCGTACTCGCGTCGACAGGGGTTTATGCCGACGACCTGACCATCTCCAGCAGCGTGGGGACAGCCGTCTCCACGAGCACTGCCAATAACGGCCCCGGCGACATCGTGATTGTGCCGGGCGGGGCGGTCGCTGTCACGACACCGATCGCGGTGACCATCGACTCGAACAACACGATCATCAACGGCGGTACCATTGACACTTCCGTGGAGTCCGGCGCGGTCGGCATCCGCGGCATGCTTACGGCACCCGACGGCGTGAGCCCGCTCAATCTGACCAGTTCAATCTTGAATACCGGCGCAATCGCGCTCCCCGGACCGGCCACCACAAGTACGCTTTATAACACCAATGTATTCAACGCCGGCATCCGCCTCGATGGACCGGGCACCTTTACAGGCAATATCACCAACGACGTCGGGGGATCGATTTCCGTCGGCGGCAACTCATCCTACGGCGTGCAAATCGGATCGTCGCTGATCGGCACCATAACCAACAACAGCACGATCTCTGTCACCGGGATCAATTCCATCGGGATCATGACGACCGCCCCCGTGAACGGATCGATCGTCAACACGGGCACCATCAGTTCGCCGAACCTGGGCGGCGCCGGAATCTATGTCGGCGCTCCGATGACCGGCTCGATACAGATCGGCGGTACGACCGGTACCCCGGCCACGGCAACAGGCGGGACCATTTCCGTCGGCACGGCCCCGACGACGGACAGCTCCGGCAATCCCGTCTATCAGGTCCCCGGTGCCGCCGCCATATGGGCGGCCGGTAATATCAATCAGGGAATGCTGATCACCGGCAACGGCTATACCAAAAATCAAGAGACTCCGACCGTGCCCCCGGGACAGGAAGTCACGATAAACGGGCAGAGGTATACCGCCGGGCAAACCTACGCGGACCCCAACATCAGCACCGTGGGTGAGTCGACGATTTCGTCCGTTGCCGGCGGTCCCGCACTTCTGATCAAGCCGGGCGGGCCCGGAGGCCTGCAGAATGTTGAGATCGGCGCGCTGCCGTCCACGACTTTGAACGGCCCGACCGGAATCGCCGGTGCGTCCGGTCCGTATTCCATCGTCAATCAGGGCAACATCATTGCCTCGTCGAGCCTGCCGCGCAACACCAACGCCAACGCCGTCAACCCTTACACCAATCCCTTCGGAATCCTCACCACCAGCCCCGGCACGACCTATGTGAACGTACCGGGCCTGGCTTCAACCGGCGTGGACGTGGAGGGTGTGGTCAGCAACGGCGTCGTCTACACCTCCAAACTCGACGGCGGCTTCTATAACGCCGGCGGCAACGTGGATGTCTCCGCCGCCAATGCCACGGCCACAGGTTTCAACGTCGCCAATCACGGCAGCGTTTCCGTGATCAACAACGCCGGCGACATCCTTGTCACCGCATTGGACACGACCTTCGATCCGAATCTGGCGGCGCCGGGTAACCTGGGCGGCAACGCCTACGGCGTCCTGGTCGATTCCACCAGCACACTCAACTCGTTCATCAATTCCGGTCGCCTGCTTGTGTATTCACAGGGCGGCGGCTACAGCGCGTACGGTGTCCTCGACCAGTCGGGCACGCTGTCGAATTTCGTCAACACCGGTTCTATCGGAGAATCCATCAGCCCGTACAACACCACCGGCAAGATTGTGGCGGTCGATCTTTCCGCCAACACGACCGGGGTGAACTTCACCAATAGCGGCAGTATTTACGGCCCGGTCCATTTGGGCTCCGGGTTGAATACGGTGTCCTACACCGCCGGCAGCACGCAGACCGGCGATCTCAGCTTCACCGGCGGCACGAATACATTGTCGTTCAACAACAGCACGCTGGCCGGCAACATCACGCTCGGCGGCGGCGCCAGCAATGTGTCGATCACCAACAACTCAATCGTGACGGGCGGATTGACCTCGACCGGCACCGCCAACCTGACCGTGTCGGGTTCGCAACTGATCATCCCCGACACCCAACTCGTGAAGGTGACAAACGCCAGCTTCGATTCCAAATCGAAGGTGACCTTTGATCTCAATGGGACCGGCGCGGCGACCGGCGTGATCCAGGCCACGGGCAACGTATCGGTGGCGAACGGCGCGATTCTGGATCCGATTTTTACGGGGATCGTCCAGAACACGCAGACCATCAATCTTATATCGTCAGGCCAGCTCACGCTTGGTGCACCGCCAGCGTCGTTCTTTCCCACGTCCACGTCGTACGTCAACGCCTATACGATTCAGTTGGACCCCAACAATCCGAACAATCTGCAGCTCGTCGCGCGGCGCCGGACGCCGACCGAGATGGGCCTGGGCACAAACATGTCCGCGGCCTTCACCGGCTCGCTCGCGGCGCTTGAGCAGGACCAGCCGGTCAGCGGCGCGATCGCGGGCCAGAGTACCAAGGCGCAGTTCCTCGCGGCCTTCAATCAGCTGATGCCTGATACAACCGATGCCTGGCGTCAGGCCGCGCTTTCGAATCAGAACATGGCCCTTGGCGCCGTTCGCCGCCGTCTGCAGGGCATTCCGAATGCCACCGATACAAACGAGGGCGAACTTGCGAGCGTCTGGGCGCAGGGCATCGGCACGGTTGCCAGCGCCAGCCCCGGCGGCCCGTCCGACACCCAGCCGGGATACTCCTATTGGGGTCTCGGCATCGCCGTGGGCGCGGATATGCCTCTGGGAAAGAATGGCAAGGTTGGCGCCAACGTCACCGAGACGTTTACTTCTGTGGACCTCGGTGTGTCGCCCAATTCGTTTCTCCTCATCTATTCGTCGCAACTCAATCTTTATGCACGCGAGAATTTTGGCCGCTTTTACGTCGAAGGTGTGGGCGGCGGCGGATTGGACAATTACAGTCAGCGGCGCGAGGTCACGATCGACACGTTCAAGCGCATCGCCACCGGCAAGACAAACGGCTATCAGGCCGGCGGTTCGGTGGAAGCCGGTGTTCGCCTTGAGGGCGGCAGCATCGCGATCGTGCCTTATATACGGGCCGGATATCTCACGTTGCATGAGGACGGATACAGCGAGAAGAACGGCGGCGCGGGGCTCGACTTGACCAACGGCTCCCGGGATACCTCCTCGCTCCGCACCACGGCGGGCTTCAATCTCAGCAAAGACTACCCGCTCTACTACGATTCAAACCTTGAGACCGATTTTCGCGGCAGCGTGACCCACGATTTCAAGAATGATCCCTTGACCTACACGTCGCAATTCACGGCTTCAAACACGCCCTTCACCGTCACCAGCCTGCCGCACGGCCCCAATATTTACAGCTTCGGCTTCGGCATCGGTCATAAAGACAGCTTCTCGGCGATCACCCTCGATTACGATGCCGAATTTACCGGCCATCTTATGACCCACACCGCCGCAGTGACGTTGCGGTTCCGCCTGTGAGTATTGAGCCTTGACCGACGGTCTTCGCCGCACCGGGATTTTCGGCCAAACCTCGCGGTCGATCGCGGCGTCGGCAGGCATCGTCATGCTGCTGACCGCATGTGGCGGAGATCAGGAAGGTCCAAGCCCCAAGCAGGCCCAGGTCTATATGAACGGCCTGGACGGCACAGGCGTGGTGCTCCGGCCGGGCACCGACGTCAACGCACTCTACGTCGACGGCATGGCTCTTAAATCGAAAGGCGATTGCGCCGGCGCCGTTCGCAAGCTGCGTCAGGTGGCCGCCATCGGACCGGGCTACGAAAACGCGCAGACCGGCTTGGGCGAGTGCCTGCTCGGGACAAACAAGGGATCGGAGCTTTCCGCCGATTATCTTGAGGGCCTGACCTGGCTGCGCCGGGCCGCCGACGCCGGGTGGGCCGAGGCACAGGGCCGGCTCGCCTACGCCCACGCGCTAGGGCCTGTCGCCATTCGCAATGCTGAAGAGGCCGCCTACTGGCTGGCGCTCTACCGGACCAATAGCGGGAGATCGCGGGTGGGATTTGTCCCGCTGCCCGACGATCAACTGGCCGCCGTCGATGCCGCCATACCGGCAGCAGCCAAAGCCGCGGGCGACAAACGCGCCGAGACATGGGTGCGGAAGGTCTGGATCCCATCCAATGCGCCAGCATCCCCAGGACTTACGGGTGAACACGTGAGAGGTCGGGAACGAGAGAGCCTGTCACAGGACGGTATGCCGGACCCGCGGGAGTGAACTTTCCGCTCTAAAGCTTCGTCGGATTGGGCGCGTCGCCGTAGACCTCTTTGGGGTCGAAGGTCTTATGATCCTCGGTATACGCGAGGTGCTCGACCGCGTCGGCGACGGTGCCGCCAAGCGGGATGGCGCGATAGAAGCATGACCGGTAGCCGACGTGGCAACTCGCCCCCGAACCGGCAACGCGCACGCGTAACCAAACTGAGTCCTGATCGTCGTCGATCCGCATCTCCACCACATGCTGCACCAAGCCGCTGGTGGCACCCTTGCGCCACAGCGCCTTGCGGCTGCGGCTATAGTAGTGGGCTTCCGCGGTTTCGATGGTGCGGGCTAACGCCTCGGCGTTCATGTAGCCGTGCATCAAAAGCTCGCCGCTTTCCGCATCCGTGGTCACCACCGGAATCAAGCCGTGCTCGTCAAAGCGTGGCGCCAGGGTATGACCCTCCTCGACCTGCTCGATGGAGATGCGCCGGCCGAACGTGGGATCAGGCGTCGATGCGGGATTTGAGCCGCTCATGGAAGTCATCCAATTCAAATCATACGGTCGAGGATATGGGCGTGGCGCGGCAAAGCTGCAACGGTCGCAATTTCTGGCCGCCCGCCGCGCGTGAGCAATTGCCCGGTTTTGCCGTCTTTTGCAATCCCGATGCCGATACGCTATAGCCCGGAGCGGACTTGCCGTCGATTCCGGCGCCAGGCCGCAGCCGCGAATATGCATCTATGTCATTGTTTTTATACAATACTTTGACCCGCCAGAAAGAGGTCTTCACCCCAGCCGATCCGGCGCGGGTGACCATGTATGTGTGCGGTCCCACGGTCTACAGTTATGCCCATATCGGCAACGCGCGCCCGGCCGTGGTGTTCGACGTGCTCTACCGGCTCCTGCGCCGCCGTTACCCGGCTGTGGTCTATGCGCGGAACATCACCGATATCGACGACCGCATCAACGCAGCGGCCACGGCGCAGAAGGTCCCCATCACCGACATCACCGCCAAGTTCACGGACATCTATCGCGCCGACGTGGCATCCCTGGGTGTGCTGCCGCCCACCATCGAGCCCTTCGCTACCGACCACGTGCCGCAGATCATCACGATGATCCAGGCGCTCCTGGCAAAGGGCCACGCCTACGCCGCTGAAGGACACGTCCTGTTCAACGTGCCGTCCTTTGCCGCCTACGGCCGGCTTTCAGGACGCGATCGTGACGACATGATTGCCGGAGCGCGGGTCGAAGTCGCACCCTATAAAAAAGATCCCGCGGATTTCGTGCTGTGGAAGCCGTCCACGCCCGATCTGCCCGGCTGGGACAGTCCGTGGGGCCGGGGACGGCCGGGGTGGCATATCGAGTGCTCGAGCATGATCGAGACCCACCTGGGCAATACTATCGACATTCACGGCGGCGGACACGATCTGATCTTTCCCCATCACGAGAATGAGATCGCCCAGGGCACCTGTGCCCACGACGGTGCCCCCTATTGCCGGGTGTGGATGCACAACGGCTTCCTGACCATGGACCGGGAAAAAATGTCAAAGTCCTTGGGCAATATCGCCCTGGTACACGACATCCTTAAGGACGCGCCGGGTGAGGCCATTCGCTGGGCCTTATTGTCAGCTCACTATCGGCAACCGCTGGATTGGTCCGATGAGCTTGTCACCCAGTCGAAACGCACCCTTGACGGACTTTATCGTACCCTTGAGACCGCCGATCCGAACGCGGGCACGGCCGACGATGTTCCGGAATCGGTCATGACGGCCTTGAACGACGATCTCAATACGCCCATTGCCATGGCCGAGCTGGCTGGCCTGGCAAAAGCGATCAACCAGTCGTCCGATCCGGCCGAGCGCAAACGCCTTGCCGCCAGTCTCAAGGCCGGCGGTGAAATGCTGGGCGTTTTGCAGCAATCGCCCGCAGCTTG